>Ga0170475_101877251_pt1 | contig 11496 bp, 9 predicted proteins | sample Soicark_Litter_5_FD_111474 | JGI IMG/M metagenome (GOLD analysis project Ga0170475, IMG submission 111474) | Avena fatua rhizosphere microbial communities from Hopland, California, USA. Combined Assembly of 48 SPs | reverse complement strand
GGGATCTCTCTTCTATACTAAACACTAAACCTGAACTACAAAACTAAATGGCGATCTGGAATTGGAAATTGACCATGCTGTTTCTTTGCATTACACCAAATGAAGTATTGTTAAACACCGGGCGGTTTTGATAATTGATCGTCATCTTATACCGGTGTCCATCGAACAAAAAGTTTAACCCCGCATCAAAAGTGGCCATGATATCATTTAACCGGTCCCATTTTGCAACCTGTGCACTAAAATATGGCATCATGGTAAAAGTAGGATTCTCTTTTTTGCTGAACCATTTTTTAGGGAACATAAAACCGGTTTGTAAATAACCTACATGTCCCGTTCCGATCATCGGATAATTGGTACCTGCACCATTGATCGTTGGAGTTCCGGCGGCCACTGCCTGGCCTGGATTCATCGGACCCAATTCACGTAAATAATTCGGACCATAATTCATATAATTATAAGCTCCGTACAAGGAAAATGCCCAATCTTTATTTTTTCCTAAATAGGTATCATAAAATGCATCGGTTCCAATAATAAACATATCGGCAAACGATGTATCTGTTCCTGTACGGGAATACCACATCGCATCTTTTTGGTATTGATAACCCACTCCCACATTCAACAATCTTTTTTTACCATGATAAGTTCCCGCCATATAGGGAAGTTGATTGTCTTCCTGGTCCATGAACTGGTAAAATAAATACGCCGTAGTTTGAATAGATCTTCCGATCGGTGAAAAATTGGCGTATTGGGAGATTGTGGGAACAAACAAAGTACTTGTTGTAATGGTCAACGGATCAACCAAAGCAAACCGGTAGTCGAAATTCCAAATTTTACCTTTTGTATAAACCGAAAGCTTACGTAAAAACTGGTCGGTTGCATCATTGGTGGTCTGCTGGTACAACGGGGCATCAATGCCCAGGAAAGAAGCAACACCGGGTGATGAAAAACGGCTGGGTCCTGTCCATGCAGTTAAACCTGCTCCCAGCGATAAGCTAAAAAGGGTCCTTCCTTTCCTGCTTTCTTTTTGATCCATGATTTTGATGGGTGTATATTCCACCACGGCATCATGAAAGAAATCTCCCACTTTACGTGCTGATAATGCATTAAAGTTGTTGATCCCGAATTGAACATATACCAGGAATTTTTCGTGCAATTGCCCGATGATCTGGAAACGCAACCTCCTGATCCCGATATCGAACGTATAAGGTTTATCAACGGAGTTTACGAGTGTTCCCGGGTTACTTTCATTAAAGCGGATCCATACCTGATTGGTAACGGTAAATTTTAAATAATGCGTACCTGATTTATTAAAATTAAAACGCAGGTCCTTTTTATCATCTATATCATCCGGGTTAACCGTTTTTGTAGTTTGCGAATATGCGCTAAGGGTTAGGATGAGGGCCGTAAAAAAAATAAATAATTTAGCTTTCATCTATCTTTAATTAATTGATTCTATGTTCGTGATTTGTATTATCGTCCCGATAGCTGGAAGTGGCTGCGTCTCCATCTTTTAATTCTCTTCTTAGATGACGAGGCATTATATAAGCGCTGGATTTATGTTTTGAAATGGCTTTATGTCTGTCGAGACCATAAATTTTACATTCACCGCCTTTTGCCTGGTATTCTTCCTGAAATTTATAAAAATTATCCATGGCAGAGTGGTCTACTATTCTGCAGTCCGAAAGATCAATGAAGATCTTTTTACCATCTGGTATTTTATATAATTTCTTTTTGATGCCTAACAGATTGCTGAATACGGCTGCCTTGTGAACATATAATATATACCTGGATCCGTCATCTTCCACATTGAATTTTGATTTGAACACATACTTTACGGGTAAACCATTAATGAAATGAATAATAAATTTAACCATGATACCGGCACCTACACCCCATAAAAGATCTTCGTATAAAGTAAAGAAGATGGTAGTAAGGAAAATGATCAACTGTTCAACTCCTATTTTAAAAGTATGTTTAAATTCTTTTGGAGAAGCGAGTCGGTAACCTACGCCAATAAGCAATGCGGCCAAAGCAGCACTTGGGATCATATTGATCAACGGTGTGGCAACCAATACGAAAATGAGAAGTGAAATACCATGGAAGAAATTCGACCAGCGTGTTTTTGCTCCGTAAGCAACGTTGGCTGTACTACGCGCCACTTCCGAGATCATGGGTAAACCTCCTAATAAACCGGCACCTACATTACCCACTCCGGTTGCGATCAGGTCCTTATTGGTATCTGATTTTCTTTTCCAGGGATCCATAATATCAACCGCTTTTACGGTAAGTAATGATTCAATACTTCCGATGAGTAGATATTGGATAACCACCAATGCAAATGTCCAGGTGGCGAATTTATCGAAACGTGCATTGTAATCTACAATATCAAAAATATTACCTACGCTTACCAATGCATTGGGAGTTACTTTATTGTCGAGGTGAAATGCAATACCGAGTGGAATACTTACGGCCAGAACAATTAATGGAGCGGGGATCTTTTTAGTGATCTTCGATTTGATCATGGGCCACCCGAATACAATTACCAAACAAGCCATTCCGATAATAAATATTTCGGTATTTAAATTATTGATCAAACTGTTTGGAATTTCTGCAAACAATTCAAAAGGTCCCATTTTTTTAATGCTGGCTGGATTAATTCCAAAAATAAAGTGGATCTGTTTTGCAAAAATGATCAAACCAATAGCGGCTAACATTCCATGAATAACAGAGAGCGGGAAGAAGTCAGAAAACTTTCCAAGCTTAAATACACCGAATAAGATTTGGAAAACAGCTGCAACCACGATGGCACCACAGGTCATTTGCCAACCCATTACATCGATGCCTTTATCGTTTAATACACCACTTCCCAAGGCTACGGTTGCACCCGTGGCAATGGTGATCAAACCGGCGGCAGGACCTTTAATGCTGAGCCTGCAACCCATAAATAAACTTACGATAACACCACCGATTATTGCGGTTACTAAACCTAATAAAGGAGGGAATCCACTCGCTTTGGCAATACCTAAGCTAAGTGGCAATGCAAGCAGGGATACCATGAAACCCGAAAGGGCATCAGTTCCGATATGCTTTACTAAACCTTTGAATCCATCTGCTGGAATTTCCATTTGATTTTTCATGATAGTTTTGAATGAAATAGTTTTACGATTTAAATTTTCTTGTTAGTTGAAGGATCCCGTTTACAAAAGTGAGTGGGTGTACCGGATTTCCCGGAACATAGAGGTCAATGATTTTACCATCCAGGAAACTTCTGTCGAGTGCAGGGCTACCGGCGAAAATTCCGCCGCTGATGGCATCAGTTCCTGCAAGGATTAGAAATTTTGGATCCGGAATGGCATCATAACAAATGGCGGTTGCTTCTGCCATGTTTTTGCTGATGGGTCCGGTAATGACCAACCCATCGGCATGACGTGGCGAAGGAACCCAATCGATCCCGAACCGCGCCAGGTCAAAATTCGGGTTAACAGTAGCGTTCAATTCAAGTTCGCTGCTATTATCACCACCTGCGCTTACTTCCCTTAAGCGAAGTGATCTTCCGAATAATGCCCTGATCTCTTTACGGATCAGTGACGGATCTATTTTAATGATCTGCTCTTCACCCTCTCTAATGATGAGCGCATTTCGATCATTGGTTGCTGTTTTATAATCGTTCGAAAAACGAACTTTGTTTGGAAACCTGAATGCACATTCTCCACAGAAAATGCATTTTCCTACATCAATGGTGATCCCGTTGTCATCGGCAATGGCATCAGTAGGGCAACAATCTATAATGGCTGCTTTATCCACTTCTTCGGTAGAAATAATGGGACGGCCTTTAAAGGTTGCAGGCAATACGGGTTTGGTTACATCAGGGATGAACTGCTTGCCGTGTTTTCTTAATATTCTATATTCTTTTAACATAGTATTTAATTATAAATCATGTCCGCAATAAGAATGATCGTAACTTTTATTGTTGATGGGGAAATCGCTGATCTCCCGGTCTCTTAACGACAATGCCAACGCCCACCAGTTATGCATAGATGGATCTTTAATTTTATAGCAGGATATTTTTCCTTCATCATCGGTAATGGCGGTGTGAACAATTTCACCTCTCCAACCTTCGGTGATGGAAATATTCAAACAGTTTTTAGCCATTCTTAAATTTTCATCCGTAAGAGGTGAAGGAACCTGGTTATCATAATTGATCATTTCGGCGATCCTCCGTAAATATTTTATGCTTTGTAAAATTTCATAATGCCGTACCTGGATCCTTGCATAAATATCACCGGTATCGAATAAAACAGGTTCATGATGCAATTCATGATAACCGGCGAACGGATGGCTCCAGCGGGAATCTCTTTTTAATCCTGCCATTTTTGCGGTAACGCCAACTCCCCCGATCATATATACCTGTTTGCGGGTAAGGGTACCAATATCCTGGAAGCGCAATACAATTCCGGAAAGATTTAAAAACTTATCTGCGATCTGCACATATCTTTCTTCCATATTGTCCAGGTAAGCCAATAATTTATCTCTTAGATCAGCCGTAAATGGATAATGTGTTCCACCCGGACGGATCAGTCCTTTGGCGAAACGATTTCCACACCAGGTTTGTAAATAATTGATGGTAGGAGTTCGTAAAACACCTAAGGTGGCATTTCCCAATTGGTACGCCGCCCCGGTACATAAATTTGAAAGATCAAATAAATGCATCCCGATCCTTTCAATTTCCAAAGCGATTACTCTTTCATAATTTAATTTTTCACGGATCTTTAATCCCGCCAACGATTCGATACATTGGGCATAGGCAAGCCCGTGTCCCACGGCGGTATCTCCTGCCACTTGCTCGGCCAGTACAGCCCGCTGATTTAATTTTGATTTTTTTAGGAAGAGATATTCGATACCCCGGTGTTGCCAACCCAATTGAATTTCGAGATGCAATACTCTTTCACCTGCGCATAAAAATCTAAAATGTCCCGGTTCAATAATACCTGCATGGATGGGTCCCACACCTACCTGGTGCAATTCATTCCCGCCGATCTGGTAGAATGGATAATCAGTGATCTTTGATTCCTGGTTGATGCGATCGTGCGGATATCGAAGCGGTTTAAGAAAATGATTGTCTTCGAAGATCACCCCGTATTTTTCATGGATATCTCTTTCGAACGAATGAAATACATCGTACTTGGGCATCATTGAATATACTTTTAACGGTGCACCGGTTGGAATAATATGAGAGATCAGGGAGATCGATTTATTGGGATCATCACCCACGGCACAAATAAATTTCAAGCCTTCGGGTGTTGGATAAGCAATATAACTAAGGATATGATAATCCTGCGACCGGAGCAGAAAAGTGATCACTTCGAAAAATTTCGAATAAGCCACCACGGGGATATCTGCGATCCGGACTGGTAAATTATTTTTTGTTTCTAATAACTTTTCCATAATTAATTAATGTGGTAAGGTTGAAATAGCCGTGCTTATATAATGAACCACTACGTCTGGTTTTACAATTCCAAGGTAAAAGACCACCGAAAGTACAGCGATCTGTAAACCGGATTCAAAATTATTTTTTCCTTCTTTATTGATCTCTGTTTTTTCGCCTTTTCCCATCAGGATATGGAACACCCGTACCGAAATGGCATACACAATAAACAACAGCAACAAACAAACAGGAATGGATAAATACCAGAGTTTTGAATTATAAATACTTTCGAAAATATAGATCTCGCTAATGAACATCGAAGAAGGAGGCAACCCGATAATAGCCAGGTACGCCAGGAATAATACCAATGCTCCCAATGGATTTATTTTCAGGTAGGCGCCCATTTTCTGATAATCTTTTTCCTTAAAGATCCGGTGCATCTGCGCGAATTGGAGAAAGAGGGTGGATTTTACCAATGAATGTACAATGAGATGAAGAATGGCTGCGAAATATCCAATCCCCCCGCAGGAAAATGCGATCATCGCCAGTGAAGCATGTTCCATACTCGAATAGGCGAGGAGCCGTTTAAAATTATTTACCTTGATGATATATGCAACGGCAAAGATCAGCGAGAGCATTCCAACGATGAGCAGTACATTGTTCATCCAGATTAAATTGATGGAAGGGGCAATGGCATCATAAAATCGAAAGATGGCTACAAAACCGGCATTCATTAAAACACTCGAGAGCTTGGCTCCCACCGGCGACGGGGAAACATCCTTGGCATCAATATCCACGTTATAGAGCGGAACCAATCCCATTTTTACGCTAAAGCCGGTAAGTATAAAAATGAAACAAGCCTTTAACCAGAAAGGATTGATCTTACCTATATTTTCCTTTACCATCTCGTAGGATAGATCCGTAATACCTGCTTCGGTAGCACCAATACTTAAGAAAAGAATTCCTGCAAAGGCAATCGCAATTCCGATAGAACAAATGAAAACATATTTCCAGGTTCCTTCTAATGCATGTACCGTTCTGTCGTGATAAATCAATAAGGATGCAGCTAAAGTGGTTGCTTCCATAAATGCCCAGAGAATTCCAAAATGATTGGCTAGCAAAACACCGGCCACCGACATGTTGAAAATAATCCTTCCCATATTATGCTGGCAAATGCTTTTGGGCAGATCTCCTCTTGATTTTGTATAATTATAATAATGAATAGAAGCATAGAGATCAATAATGGCCTGGAGAATTAAAAAGATAATGGCCAGGTGATCTACCCTGAAATAAGTGGACTCGGTAACGCCAATATGGTTGTACTGGTAATATGCGAAATAGCATAAGAACAACGAATATAAAAACGTAATAAAATGACTAATGGCCGGCTTGCGGATAAGCAAGGCCAATAGCGCGAAGATTATGCTGAATATGAGAAATGGAATGATCATCGTAGGCTTAGTCTTTTAATTGTGTTAATTCGTTGTCGTCGGTTGTATGGAAATAATCTTTGATCTTGTTTAAGAAGATACCCATGATAAGGATGCTGCTAAAAATGTCTAACAGGATCGCACTGTTTACTAAAATGGGCATTTCACCACCCAGGGCTAAGGCGATCAGGAAAATTCCATTTTCGATGATCATGTATGAAACCAGGTGAGTAATAATATCGCGGTGGTTAATGCCTACATACAATCCAATGATGATGGAAGAAATGGCAGCGGTAAAATATTTTATTTCCAGGTGTTTATCATGTATTGATTCAACAATGGCAAATGCAATGGCAACAAATATGGTGGCCATTACAACCGATGCATAAGGCTTGATATACATCCCGCTGTTTTTAGCTTTTCCCGAACGTTTAATAACCCGTTGCATAAATAGCGGAACGAAAATGGCTTTAAACAATAAGGTTTCAACCAGTACAAATAATAAGTGAAGTACATCGGCATCTTTTAATTCGCTGATGGCTACAAAGAAAATGATGAGTCCTTGCACCGCCAGGATCCGTACATAATTTTTTAGCAGCTCTACTTTCGACAGGTAGATGAGCGAAACAATATATGCAACTACTAATAGGTTGATTAAATACGTCATATCACATTATTTTTAATGATAATGATTACACAAAATAATACGGCTGCAATGGCGGAGATACTCAGGATATATTGAGGATTCCTGGCCATTTTATTCCTGGGTTTAAATGATTCAACAAAACCAATGGCCACTGCAATGATAAATTGAAACAGCATAAATAAAACCACCTTTAAGGCAATATCAAGAATGAACATTCCTTCACCGGGAATGATCGTTTTGCCGGGGATCGCAAAATTGCAGATCAATGAACCAAAAACGGCAAATTTGAGTGCCGAAGTAAGTTTGATCAAGCCCAGGTCGAACCCACTATGGTCTAATACCATTACCTCGTGAACCATGGTAAGTTCAAGATGTGTATTGGGATCGTCGGTAGGGATCCTTGAATTTTCGACTAATACAAATAAGAAAAGAATGATGATCGACATAATGATCACCACCGAGGCCAGGGGCTCATTTTCATAAAGCTTTACAAAAATATCGTTGAAGTTGGTGTACCCGGTAAAAATACAAAGGGTTCCCATTAAGAGAAAGGCGGCAGGTTCAAGTAAGGATGCATACAATACTTCGCGGTTGGCACCCATCCCTTCAAATCCACTGGATACATCCAATGCTGCTGCCACCGAAATAAATCTTCCAAGTCCAAGCAAATAAAGCATAAATACAAAATCACCGTCAAACGAAAATAGCGAAGGCGTACCCGGAAACGGGATCAAAAATAAGGCGGTTACCAGGCAGGCAAAATTAATGGTTGCCGAAATTTGAAACACAAAGCTCGATTTATCACTATATACATTTCCTTTTTTGAAAAGTCGCCAGTCGTCAAAAATAAACTGGTAAATTTTAGGTCCCCTGCGACCCGATAAAATCGCCTTGGTTTTATCAATCGTTCCGGGATATAGTAAAGCACAAATAACAACCAGGATTAAAGCGATCATATTATATAAATTTAAATGAAGTTAGTATGGCAATTAATATGAGGAATCCCAAAGGATACATTAAATAATGCTGGATCCTTCCTGTTTGTGCCAACCCTAATTTGGGTACAAACTTTAATAGGAACTGAACAGGTTTTAATACGGTAAAATCTTCAATCCGGTCTTTTACGGTTGTTTTAAAGTTACGTACCGAAGGAAATATTTCTTCTTCTTCCTGCGAATGATAAGTATTCGTTTCACTTAACATGGGGCTCACCAATCGTTTTAACGGTGATCCATACGAGGTAGAAGTATATTGGTGGGTTGCATCGCCGGCAGAATACCCACATCCCCAGGTAGGGCCATGTTTTATTTCTACTCTTTTCTGTTGTACATACCTAATGATGAACATCACCAAAATGATGGATACCAGGATAAGACTTAAGAAACCGAATTTTTGAAATATTTCTACCTGGCTTGCATAAAACACTTCATTTTGCGGAATAAAATGGAAAGTGGAAATGGTTCGGTAGATCTCCGGAAAAATAAGCATGGGTGCCAATCCCAACAACAACATAAATGTTGAATTTAAAAATGCGGGTAATAACATTCCTTTGGGTGGCTCGGTAATTTCATTCGGATATGCTTTTCGGTTGCTACCTAAAAATGCCAGGCCAAATGCTTTTGTCATTGCATAAATGGATAAACCACCCGAAATGGCCATGATCACCACTACTATGATCGAAATAACGGATATGAAGAAATCGCCGGTGGCTATTGCTTTAAATACTCCTTTATACATCAGGAATTCCGAAACGAAACCATTAAAGGGTGGAAGTGCACAAAGAGATAAACTACCCAACAGGAAAAATGCGGCGGTAAATGGCATTTTTTTGGCGAGTCCTCCCAATTCGTTCAGGTTGCGTGTACCGGTGACTCGTTCGATGTTCCCGGTGAGCAGAAATAACATAGATTTATAAAGGGAGTGGCTGATTACATGGAACACAGCTCCCATCATTCCTAATACACATAATGAAGGAACATTATAGGCTTTACCAAAAAACGATAGAGAGATTCCTAAACAAATTACACCCACATTTTCAATAGACGAATAAGCAAGTAGTTTTCGTATATCGTTTTGATAGATCGACATAGAAATACCAAATAAGATACTGATTAAAGAAACCGGGAGGATGATACTTGCAATTTCAGAAAAGTTGGCTTGTACCTGCATCGAAACCCTCAGGATACCGAAGATTCCCATTTTTACAAGTACCCCGCTCATTAAACTGGAAATATGCGGGGGGGCAACAGGGTCGGCCTTGGGAGCCCAGGAATGAAAGGGGATCAATCCCGCTTTTACTCCGAATCCTACAAAGAATAATAAGAAGAGCGGAACATTGTTATGCGTTTTGAAATAATATGGAAGTGCATCAAATCCCCAGATACCGGTTTCTTTATTGGCAATAAGGAAAGCAGCCAATAAAAAGAAAAAGCCAATATGCATTTGGATCAGGTAATTGATGGCGATCTTCATTACTTCGGGTTTTTCGCCGTTAAATGCAATGAGTACAAAAGATGATAGCGACATTAGCTCCCAGGCGAAGAGGAACATAAATCCATCTCTTAGCATGGTAAGCAGAACAAGACTTATATACAACAGGAAAAATGAGAAGAGGTGCATAGAAATCCCGAGGGCACTCTTACTGTTGAAATAGCTTTTTAAATATCCATATGCATAAATAACGCTGCCTAGGCTAATCAGGTTGATCATTAAAATGAACAAGGCCGAAATCTGATCAATGGTGATCTTAGGCACGGTACTCCAGAAGCTTGGTATTTGGCCAAATAGATTAAAGGTGAGTTCAATCGTTTTTTCCTGGTGCATTCCAATTACGTTGATGGCCCATACACTGGTAACTCCCATCAGCATGATCACTGGAATGAAAAAGCTGAAGTACTTGAATTTCATGGGCACAAAAAATATCAACAATGATATGGTAATAGCCACCTGAAATATTATTATGTCGTATTGCATAAAATATTTTTTGTAAAAAAAATTAAAAACTAATTAATGAGAGAGGTCAGAAAATAATTTCGCCATCAAACTTGGATGGATCTAACAACAAGAAAAATGGGAAGAGAATGTATTTCCTGTTGATCAGTAATAAGGTAGGATAAATTTATTTTTAAGGTATTTTTAATATACTTGTTTTCGGAAAGGATATCAGCGATATAAGTGAAATTAATCTCATGAGAAGAGCGTTCCGAGTCTTCCGTTTCGCTGGAAACTTCGAGGAAAACAAGTCTTTTATGAAAGTTGTGATTGCTGCTGTATGGCCCGTCAGCATGGATTGTTACGGGATTTTTCCAGTTGGTAGCATTCGCTTCTTGGGCGAAAAAACTACCGAGGAATATTCCTATTAAAACAAAAATGGATGCTAACTTTTTCATGTGATGTTGAAACAGAAAAATCATGTTTCGAAACAAAGGTAGATTTTAAGAAATCAAGTGCATACGGATTTTATCAAAACCGTTGTTTCACTTAGTATCGATTCACTAATACCTATTATTTCGTTAACCAGGCGGTTGGATTTTGTACAGATGAGCCAAAACGAACCTGGAAATTGATATAAGTATCTCCTTCTGAATTGGTAGCTGCTGTGCCGATCTTCTGTTCTGTGGAAACTTCTGATCCTTTGGATACCGATATTTGCGATAAATGCGAATAAACGGTTAAATAGTCACCATGCCGGATGATGATCACATTTTCAAATCCATCCACTTTAAATATTCCACTCACCAATCCTTTATATACGGCTCTTACCGTGGCTCCTTTTTCTGTAGAAATATCGATCCCATCGTTTTTTACTTCTACTCTATCTAATACCGGATGTTGGTGCACCCCGAATTTACCTGTAATAACTCCTTTAGATACAGGCCAGCTTAACAGCCCCTTGTTTGATTCGAATCCATTTGAATTTGAATTACCCTGGGTATTATTGATCTCTGTTTTGGTGGTATTGGTTTTAGTGGTATTCGAATTCGTATTGGTTTTAG
>Ga0170475_110355285_pt1 | contig 11503 bp, 9 predicted proteins | sample Soicark_Litter_5_FD_111474 | JGI IMG/M metagenome (GOLD analysis project Ga0170475, IMG submission 111474) | Avena fatua rhizosphere microbial communities from Hopland, California, USA. Combined Assembly of 48 SPs | reverse complement strand
GCGCGAGCAGGTTTGCAATTTTGAATTCTCCGAAGCGGAAACGCTTTTGCAGGCCAAGCTGCCATTCTTGGGGTGAATTGCGTCGTGGACTACGCAATGAAAACCATGCGAAAACGCGACAAAATGATCGGTGCGGGTGATAATGAAGTGGCGTGGGCGTGAGAACATCGCCCGGTGAACTTTATTCCTGGTAATTATTCCTGGTAAAAATAGAACGGATATCTGCATGCCGAGGCCGAAGAAACCCCGGAAACCTTATCAGAAAAGCGCCTTTCGGCAACGGCCGGGCTGGTTGCCCCCAGCATTGGGGAGTGGGGCGGAACCTGGCAAGGTATTCTCCATCGCCAGAACCTGTCTCGCGCGCATGCGCCTTGGCCAAGCCATCGAGCTGATGGAGCTGGACCGCATGGGCATGATTTTGATGACCACCAAGGTGCTGCGCGAATTGGGACGCTTTGAGTTCGATACCCATGTGCTGGATGGCGCCATCGACACCATCAATCGGCAGTACCTCGACACCCCCAAAGATCAGCTATTCAGCCTCCCCCAGGAGGCCGTCAGCGAAATAGAAGATGCGCTGATTGTTGCCGAGGGTTTGTGGCGGCTTTATCCGGCGGAACAGGTCAATGAGGCTTACGATCTCGTGGTTCGGCGCCGCGTCAAGCAGGCTAGCAGCGTGGAGACGCCGGATTAGCGGCCTGCAAGAGGTCTGCCGGCGCATTTTCCAACCGATTGCCGATAAATCGAACAGGAAAGTCCCAGAGCAGGAAAGCCCCTGAGCTGGAAAGTCTCGTTTAGAAGCCCGCTACGATCTTGGCTGCGATCAAGGGATCGATATAGGCGCGTTTGTCGCTAGACAGTGTTTTTATCCACGCGTCGAAGCCGGAATGCGCTGTCTGTATCATGTCCAGCATCTTGTCGCTAAGTGGGTTTTGCTCCTCCAGCCACACATTCATGATTCTTTCCACGGACCAGGCTACCTCCCCCAGGTTGTTCAGACCGACCATGCGCCCGCTGCCTTTCAGTGTGTGGAAGGCGCGACGGATGGCAGTCAGAGCCCCCTTGTCGTCAGCGTTCCGACGCAAGGCGGTGAGGTTGTGGGCGATGGTAGCCAGCACGCCCTCGGCTTCCTCCAGGAATATTTCCAGCAGTTCCGGATCGCTCGCTTCGTCACTGTATTCGGCTAGCTGCTTGGCGTCCGGCTGTACGGCTTCCGGCGCCTTGGCCACTGGAATGGCGAGCGGCGTGCTGGTCAGCGACACATCGACCAGCGCTTCTGGTGTGGCGGCTGTTTTCAGGTTGTAGAGGCCGCGTATCAGCTTGCAGCGCGCGCTGGCAGTTTCAAGTTGCGAAACCACCGATAACGCCTCCTTGAAGTTGGCATCCGTCGCCAGCTCGGCATGTTTCAGGCGGCGCATGATCTGCCGATGCAGGCGGGTCAGGTAGGTCTGCAAAGGCGGGCTGGTGGCGGCTTGATTATCCGCCAGGCCCTCGGCAATCGCTGCCGCAGCCTGCCAATAGCGGCGCTGCATGCGGTCTGGCTCATTGAAGGACATCAAGGCCAGGGCCGTGGTCATATGTTTCGAGCCGGTGGTCGGGTCAGCCCGCAACCATTTCAACAGGCCCGCTTCAAAGACGTTCGACGCCTTCTGCAGATGCTTGGCCAGGGTAGGGACCGTTTTGCTTTCTTCCAGCATGTCTTGCTTCCAATGCAGCGAGTTAGTTGGGTCTGTTGGTATCGCCGCCTCCGCCATTGGCGGCGGTTCGGCAGGCGCATGCGCTGCGGCTGGTGTGGCGTTGTTACTTTCTGCATACGCCGCCGATATCGGAGCGGGCACAATCACGTCGCAGGCGCTGTCCGGTGGGGGGCCTGCCGGTGCATTGCTTGCTGCAGCCGTTGCCGGCATAGCCATCGGCGCGCTAACGCCAGCTAGCGGCAATCCGCAGGCTTTACAAAACTTGGACCCAATTTCTACTGCTGTGCCGCATCCCGCACAAGGCTGATATGTCTTTATCGAACCCTGTTCCGTGCCCATGTCGGTGCCGGCAATACGATCCCCGCAATTTTTACAGAACCGGGCGCCTGGCTTGTTGGTGCATCCGCATTTCGTGCAAATGAGCATTTACAGGCACTCCTCGCCGTGAGCCGTGCCTGACTGAGCTGATTCGGGCGCCGACATCTCGAAGTGCTTAAGACTGCTTCCAGTTCTTGCCTGGATGATTTCCTGTTTATGCATACAGTAGCAGGTTGGCGGTAAATGTCATCTGCATATGGTGCGTATTCTCCTGGCTTGCCTGGCGCGGTCGATAAGGTAGAGCAAGTAGGCCCAGCAAGTGCTTTGGGTGGTCAAATGCTTCGTGTTGGCAATTGCAAACGTCAGCGATGGCGGGTTGCTGGTAGTCTGTCCGGTAATTTTGCCATAAATGGGCGCGCAGTCCCAGACGCCACCCTAACTAATGCGGGTGGCGGGGCGGCAAGTCTTAGGTGACTTCCGCAAATGACCATACCATTCTCTCGGCGCATACGGGCGCGCTGCCGCGTTGCTCCTCGCTGGTGTGGCTCGCCACACGGCGCTCGTCTCGCCTTGCACCGTATCCCGTCTGCACCACGCCAAGGGTAAGTTCATTTTTCGGAAATCACCTTAAAGTGCAATGCATACACCACTTGCTTCGTGATGGTGAAATTCAGTGAGCCCTGATCGCGCCGTTCACTGTTACTTTTCTCCCTTGCCGCGTGCGTTGGGTGTGGCGCACTCGGGGACAGTATCCCAATGGCCGCCGCAGGCACGCTCTTTTGCTCGTGTAATGCAGATATTCAGGGAAATTACATTGTCCTTGTCGGCTCTGCAGCGCCCTAGATCACTTTTCAGCACCGTATACCAATCCGAAGCCGCCGCCGCCGCCGGCGCCGGTTTTGGTGTTTCTTCTCGAGGCAGGGGCGGCGGGCGGTTGTCATTCGCGGCGGGAAGATCCATTGGCGTGACGTTCGGCGTTTTTGCCGTTTCAACCGTCTTGGCGGGTTTGCCGACCTTGCTCTTGTTATCCACGCCCGTTGGCGACGGAGATGGCGTAGGCTTGGGCGTTGCGCTGGCATCCGCTGGTGCTGCGGGTGCCACGGGTGCTGCAGGCTCTGCCGCGGGCGGTGTTGGCGCGGGTGGCACTGGCTCGGAGGCCGACGCGGGGAGCGAGCCTTTCGCACCTGGCGGCGGCAAAGTGGCCGGCTCTGGCGCAGGTGCGGGGGGCGGCGCCGTATTGACAGTGATCAATGTCGGGCCGGTCGATTTTTGCGTGCTCATCCACCAGCCGCCCGCCAGTAACAGCACCACCAGGCCGGCGGTGCCGCCGATCAGTAGCGGTTTGATGGATTTGCCGGCGCCAGTTTCACCCCCGCCACTCCGGCCACTGCCGATGCTGGGCGGAGCTGGAATGGCCTGGGGCGGGGGCGGCGTTTCTGCTGGCTTCGGGGGGCTAACCTTGGGTGGCGCCGACGCCGCGACTGTAGAGGCCGCAGGCGCCGTAATAGGCGTGGGTGCTGCCGCCATCGCTGGCGTGGCTTGCGGCTTGTTCAGCGATACGGCAGGCGCTACTGCCGCCTCAGGCATCGCTACCTGTGGGGGCGGTGCTTCTTGCTTATCCAGGCTGACTGGTGCCGATGGTGCGTCGTTCACCGGTGGTAGCGGCACCGGCTCACTTGCTTTGTACTGCTCGGGCTGAATAGGAGCTGGCGCTTCCACCGGGTGTGGGGCTGGCGCTGTGGCTGCCGCCGCTTCCGGCTGCACTTTTTCAAGGTCGGGCGGTGTCGTTGCACCACTCGGTGTGGTGGCCTGCGCCTTGAGCGCAGATACCTCCTGCGGCGTCAAAGAGACGGTGACCAGCGAAAAGTCGACTTCGGTGAGTGCCGGTGGCGGTTCAAACGCCAGGGGCTCTATATTTGCCAGAGTGTCGATAACAGGTGCTGCCGAGCTGAAGGCGTCGCCAGTTTGCGTGTCGGGTAGGGGAGGCGGCGCTATCTCGCTGGTGGGCGCTGCACTGGTGGATACGACGATGGCCGGCTCTGCGCTTGGCTGTGGCAGGGCAGGGGGTTCCGCTGCGAGATCGGCTGCTTCTTGCGGTATGGTCGGCGCAGATTCCGTCGGCAAGCCGCATGCCTTGCAAAATTTGGCGCCGATGAGCACGGGTGCCTGGCAACCGCTGCATGGCTGATAGTTGCTTGCATCTGTAGAGGCCGCCTCATCGGCGCTGACGATGCGATCACCGCAGCCTTTGCAGAATCGGGCACCGGGCTTGTTTTCACTGCCGCATAATTTACAAATTACCATGTGAGACTACTCCCTGACGCTGCAAATGGCGCCTTTGGCAATTTGAGCGACCAAAAACGAAGGCGGAGAGGCTGTGAAACATCGCGGCGACTGTACCGAAGTGCGTCTCCAAGGGGGAAGCAGCGTAAGGTGCTGTCGTACGTGAAGTACGGCGAGCATTGCTGCGCTTACCCCCAAGGCATTGAGGGTCGAGATCGGCATATGCGGCAAATATGTTCACAAGCTCTAGGACCGATTGAAAAAAATCTTATGAGCTGCGCAGGATTATCGTTCAACGGCATGTCTAGGGCAACGGCATAATTCCTAAGCCTGCCGGTACAAATACGGCTAGCAGCAATCGGCGATCAGGTCGCTCAGCTCGGTGGCGGTCAAGTTGAGCTGGTGCATGACCGGCGCTTTCCAAAGCTGCCAGATACGGTCCGGGTCGTCTTGTATCTGCGAGCGCAAGATATGCTCGGCCAAGCGGGCGATCGCGATCAGCCATGCTGAATCCGGCTCGACTTCCGTACTCTCGCCGAGCAGGTCCCAATCATGGTGATGCAGAATGGCATTGGTCAGCAGCTCCGGCATAAACCAGGTACGCGCCAGCAGGTAGCCGACGATGACGTGCGAGGTGCTGCGGCTTTTCAGCTCGATTTCCGTGAACTTCTCCGGTTGCGCCATGGCGCGCGCCAATGTGGCGATATAGGACGGGAAGCGCTGCGCCAGCACCGGGATGCCGCAATCGCGGAACAGGCAAAACAGATAAGCTTGCTCGCGCTTGTCGCGACGCAGATGGCCGGCCAATTGGCTGGCTATCTCGGCGATTTGCCCGGATTCATCCCAGAAGGTGCGCAAGATCGGCGGCAGCGGCACGGCCTTCTTGAGCGTAACGCCAATGACAACGCTTTCCAGATTGCTGGCGCCAAGATAAAACACGGCGTCAGATAAACTGCTCAGCGATCTGCCGGCAAAGCTTGGCGAATTGGCGACTTTCAGCACGGCTGCCGCAAGACTCAGATCCTGGCCTATGATGGTAGCCAGCGTCGCTAGGTCGGCGTGGCTCTGCTGGGCCGCCTTCAGCTCTGTCAATACCTTGGGCCAGGGCGGCAGCGTCAGGCTTTTGAGCAGCTTTTCTGCTTCTTCATGGGAGAGCTTTACGGCCATGATTGCCTGCCAGGGTATGTTCAATGCGATCAAATGGCGCAGGCGTCAAGCGGCGCAGGCGGTGTCGGCTGAAACGGATTGCCGAGCCTTACAAGCCGCGCTTGAAAAAGTCTCGGTAATGATCCATCAGCGATTCCGGGCTATCGATGGAAATCTGCATATTGTGCAGCTTACCATCGTCGATCCGGTATACCCAGCCATGCACGGTCAGGTTTTGGCCGCGCGTCCAGGCATCCTGGACGACGGTGGTCTGCGTGGCGTTCACCACCTGTTCGATGACGTTCAGTTCGCACATCTTGTCTTCGCGCTCGGCCGGGTCGAAGCGCTCCAGCCAGTTGGCGTGGACGCGGCGCAGGTCATGGATGTGGCGTAGCCAGTTATCGGCCAGGCCGACACGCGTATCGTTCATGGCGGCGCGCACGCCCGAACAGCCGTAGTGACCGCAGACGATGACGTGCTTGACGTTCAGCATGTCGACGCCGAACTGCAGGGCGGACAGGCAGTTGAGGTCGGAATGCACGATCAGGTTGGCGACATTGCGATGTACGAATACCTCGCCGGGCAGCAGGCGTATCAGCTCGTTGGCGGGCACGCGGCTGTCGGCGCAGCCTATCCACATGTATTCCGGCACCTGCTGCATGGCGAGGCGGGCGAAGAAGTCCGGTTGCTCCGCAGTGACCTGGGCGGCCCAGGCGCGGGTGTTTGCAAAGAGGTGGTCCAGTTGGTCTGCCATAGCGGGGCTCTCTCGATGAAAGACGGTTGCAAGGTGCGGCGCAGGCCACCGGCGGGTGGCGCGCCGGATGCGGAGTGTATATTAAAGCATCGCAGTTGTTTTATTTTGCCGACAGCGAGACTTCAAAATTCGCAGTGCCTTGCAACTGGCGGACCATGCACGGTTCGTTCAGAGTTTGCCGTCGCGGAAGTCTTCCACCGCCTGCACCACTTCCTCGCGGCTGTTCATTACGAATGGTCCCCATTGTGCAATCGGCTCGCGCAGCGGCCTGCCGGCGATCAGCAGCAAGCGGGTTGCCGATTCGCCGGCCCAGATATCCACCTTGTCGTGACCGGGGCGGTTTTCGAGGATGGCCATCTGCGTGGTCTTGACCGATTGTTGGCGCCCGCCTACGCCGGCTGTGCCCTGGTAGACGTAAACAAACGCATTCAACTGCGCGGGCAGCGGCAACTCGAAATGCTGGCCGGCCGGCAGGTGGATGTCCAGGTACAACGGCGTGGTATCCGGCTTTTCCACGGCGCCCATCACGCCAAGTGCCTGACCGGCGATCACTTTGACCGTCGCGCCATTCGCCAGGCTGACCACGGGAATGCCACTGGTGGGGATATCCAGGTAAGCCGGTTGCGTCATTTTGTTGCGCCCCGGCAGGTTTACCCATAACTGGAAACCCTGCATCAGGCCGTCTTCCTGCTCGGGCAATTCGCTATGCACAATGCCGCGCCCGGCTGTCATCCACTGCACACTGCCTGGTCCCAGCAGGCCTTCGTTGCCGGCATTGTCGCGGTGGCGCATGCGCCCGGCCAGCATATAGGTGACTGTTTCAAAGCCGCGATGCGGATGATCGGGAAAGCCGGCCAGATAGTCATCCGGATTGTCCGAGTGGAAGTAATCCAGCATCAGGAAAGGATCGAGACGCTGTTGCAGATCTTGCGTAAGCACGCGCAGGAGCTTGACGCCGGCCCCGTCGCTGGTTGGCTGGCCGTTGACGAGACGTTCCACTTCGCGGCTTAGGTTGAGGGGTGCGTTCATGGTAAAACTCCTTTGGAAAATTCGATACACTGTAATGACCGTGCATCGTATTCTCCGCTGGAGCTTGCCCGATTGAAAGCCGAGGTTTTTCGTCCATACGGTCAGAAAATTTGAATGATGCTATCTGGCCAACCGCCGCAGCACGATGTAGCCAAGCAGGGCAGAGCAGAAGGAGCCGGCCAGGATGCCGAGGCGGCTGATGACGGCAAGCCGTGCATTCGCGCCATCGAAGGCCAGGCCGGCGATGAACAGGCTCATGGTGAAACCCACGCCGCACAGGATGGCGACGCCGTAAAGCTGCGGCCAGCGCACTCCGTTCGGCAGCTTGCCGAAGCCGGCACGCACCGCAATCCAGGCGAAGCTGAATACGCCGAGCTGCTTGCCCAGCAACAGGCCGAGAAGAATGCCCAGCGCTGCGGGCTCCAGCAGGACAGCGGGGCTGAGTCCCGTCATGGGCACGCCGGCGTTGAAGAACGCGAACAGGGGTAGAACGCCGAAGGAGACCGGCCTATGCAGCGCTTCTTCCATGTGGCGTAAAGGGAGTAGACCGGGACGGTTCGGCACGCGTAAGGGCAGAAAGAAGGCGGCGATGACGCCGGCGATGGTCGCATGCACGCCGGATTTAAGCATCGTGACCCACAGCACGCCGCCGAGCAGCAGATAGGGCAGCCAATGGCCGACGCCGCGCCGGTTCAGCATGTACAGGAGCAGGATGCATAGGCAGGCGCCGGCGAGCGCTGGCCAGTGCACGCCATGTGCATAGAATACGGCGATGATGAGCACTGCCCCCAGATCGTCGATAATGGCCAGGGAAACCAGGAAAACCTTCAGGCCGCTGGGGACGCGACTGCCCAGCAAGGAGATGACGCCCAGTGCAAAGGCGATGTCGGTGGCCGAGGGGATCGCCCAACCGCGTGTGGCGACCGGATCGCGGTGGCTGGCGAGAAGGTAGATCATTACCGGTACGAGCATGCCGCCCAGCGCCGCAAAAGCGGGCAGGGCGGCGCGCTGCCTGTCGCGCAATTCGCCATCCAGCCACTCCCGTTTCAACTCCAGGCCAACCAGGTAGAAGAAAATCGCCATCAGGCCGTCGTTGACCCATAGCAGCAAGGGCATTTCCAAGGAATAGCGGCCTATGCCGATGCCGGCTGGAATGGCCAGCAAAGCTTGGTATTGTTGAGCAAACGGGCCGTTGGCGGCGAATAGCGCAAGAACGGTCGTCAGCATCAGGGAGATGCCGGAGGCGGACTCACTGCGGATGAATCGATCAATGAAGTGGATCACGAGATGTTCTTCTCCTGCCTGCAAGATGCGGCCCATATCACTACTGGCAGATCGAATCTGCAGTCAAATGAGTCAGGCAAGCGCGGATGCATTATGCCTGCTTGCCATCTGATCGTACGCAGGACCGCTACATTTTCATATGGCTATTTCATATGGCTTGTCGGTCTGAGGTGGCGCTTTGTATGGGTGCATAAAAAAAACAGGCCGGAGAGACTCGGCCTGTTTTTATGCGTTGCTATCCTTCCGAATGATTTCGCTACATCATGCCCATGGCACGCGGTAGCCATAGCGACAATCCCGGCCAATAGGTGACGATAAACAGGAACACCACCATCGTACACAGCCACGGGAACACGGCTACCGTCAGCTCGGTAATGCTCATCTTGGAGATGCCGCTCGCCACATAGAGGTTCAAGCCGACAGGCGGGTGGCACAGGCCGACTTCCATGTTGGCGTCGATCAGGATGCCGAAGTGGACCGAATCGATGCCCAGGCGTATTGCTGCCGGATGCAGGATAGGCGCCATCACCAGGATGATGGACGACGGCTCCATGATGTTGCCGGCCAAGAGCAGCAGGATGTTGGTGCACAGCAGGAAGGCGGCCTGACCTAATTCCTTGCTCAATATCCAGTCCGCCATCATCTGCGGAATGTTCTCGTGCGACATCAGGAAGGAGAACAGTACGGCGTTGGTGATGATGTACAGCAGCATGGCGCTCATGCTCGCCGATGCCTTCACGACCTTGGGTGTGCCGGACAGCGGCATATCCTTGTAGACGAAGATCGAGATGAAGAAGGCGTAGATGGCGCTCATGGCAGCGGCTTCCGTTGCCGTGAAGATACCGCTGTAGATACCGCCGATGATGATCACTACCAGCATCAAGCCCCACACGCTGTCACGGAAAGCCTTCCAGCGCTCGCCCCAGGTGGATTTCTGCATGCGTGGGTAGTTGTTTTTCTTGGCAATATACCAAGTGGTGGTGCAAAGCATTACCGTCAGCAAGGTGCCAGGGAAAACACCGGCGACGAACAGGGCGCCGATGGAGGTGCTGGTCGATACCGCGTAAATCACCTTGGGGATGGACGGCAGCATCAGGATGCCCAGAGAACCGGCGGTGATGATGACACCCGCGCCGAATTCTTTTGGATAACCTTGCTTGACCATGGCAGGTAGCAGGATGGAGCCGATGGCGACCACCGTTGCCACGCTGGAGCCGCAAACCAGGGCGAACATGGCGCAGGCCAGAATGCCGGCCAGGGCCAGACCACCATGCCAGTGGCCAACGAGGCTGGTGGCAAAGTTGATCATGCGCTTGGCGACGCCGCCGTGGGTGAGGAAGTTACCCGCCAGGATGAAGAACGGAATCGCCATGATTTCGAACTTCTCGATGCCGGTGAACAGCTTCAGTGCTACCGCCTCCAACGGCACTTCCGTCAGCAGGAACATGAACATCAAAACCGTCAGGCCGAGGGCGATCGACACGGGAATGCCGGTGAGCATCAGTGTGATCAGCAAGGCGAAGACGATGCCGATTTTTCCGCCGACGGCACATACACCCAGCAGGGCAAGGGCAATACCACCCAGCCAAAAGGCCGAGCGTTGTTTGGACATCGGCTCAATGCCGAGTGCTGCTGCAGATGGGGAGCTCATTTTGCACCTCCGGTGGCTGGCGTTGCGGCGTGGTTCAGTGCCGGTGTCGCCGTGCGGTTCGCCAGTTCGTTGACGTCGTCTTCATCGATGCCGTCGATATCGACGTGGGCGTGGTCGTGATGTGGCAGGTCGCCGGTCTTGAGGAAGGTCCACAGTACTTGCACAAAGCGGAAGCACATCAGATAGGAGCCCAGGGGCACTGCCGAGTAAACGGCCCATGTGGGCCAATCGAGGTCGGGAGTGGTGGGGCCTTGCGGCAGATCACCCGTTGCCATGCCGAGCGCCGTGAAGATGGCGTAGTGCATACCGTTTTCCCAGACGAATTTGAGGCCCAGGCTGCCGATAATGGCCGTAAACACGATGCCGCACAGCACGGAAATGATGACCGTAGTCTTGCGCCATTCAGTGGGCAAGCGGTTCACCAGCACGTCGACACCGACGTGGACGCCGGCACGTACGCCGTAAGCGGCGCCGAACTTGGCCATCCACACAAACATGATGATGCATAGCTCTTGTGCCCAGGAGAAATGCAGCGACACCATGAAATCCTGTACGTAGGGAATCTTGAAGCCGGATGCATAGCGATGTATCACTGAGAAGAAAATGACGAGCGTCGCGCCGCCCATGAGAAGAGTGATTAGCCACTCCTCCAAAAAATCGAGAAACTTAGACATGTATGCCTCCATCTGGATTGGTTCACAAGTAATTCAAAGCCGGCGCAGCAGGCTCCGCAGATATATTCCGGGAGTAGTTGCTATATCGTTCAAGGTGAAACGTAACGTGATTGAAAACGCATCGCCTTGCAGACGAGACGGATGCAAGCGAGGCAAAAGTGCCCGCTAGATAGCGGCGGGCACTCAAGTTGGGGTGAAAGGTCACGCTATTTCTTGCAGACCCACTGCCCCGACCCTCAGCTTATCGAGGGAGCCTCACCCGTGGCCATATTCTGGTTTTCGACGGGCTGGCTAACAATATAGAACGACGCAAGCTTAACTTGTGAATTTACTGCACTGGCTTGAAGTCGGTTTCTTTGTAGATGGCATCCAGCATTTCCTTGCCGTAGCGATCCACCATCTTGGTATGTACGGGAACCATGGCTTTGCGGAATGCTGCGCGCTCTGCTGCTGTTGGCGTATAGATGGTGGTCTTGCCCGAAGCCTTGATCGCTGCCAGCGCTTTTTCCGATTCTTCTTGCGCTGTCTTGTTGGCGTGCGCGTTGGTTTCCTTCATGACCTGCTCAAGCGTGGTGCGGATATCGGCAGGCAGGCTTTCCCAGAATTTCTTGTTGGTGATGACGGCATAGCCCAGGAAGCCATGGTTGGTCAGCGTCAAATGCTTTTG
>Ga0170475_123954964_pt1 | contig 11509 bp, 9 predicted proteins | sample Soicark_Litter_5_FD_111474 | JGI IMG/M metagenome (GOLD analysis project Ga0170475, IMG submission 111474) | Avena fatua rhizosphere microbial communities from Hopland, California, USA. Combined Assembly of 48 SPs | reverse complement strand
CTTCCATAGCTCAAGGGAAGAGCAATGGCCTTTTAAGCCAGAGGTTGTGGGTTCAACCCCCACTGGGTACACTTTTAGTAGAAAAATTTAAATTTTTTATGTTACCAACATAAACATACATTTATGGTAAACTACTTGTATAGTCCTTTAGAACAATTTTCTATTTTAGAACAATTTACTTTTTTTATACGACTGAAAATAATTGGATTAACACTTTTATTAGACTCATCTATAACACTTTTCTTAATAGAAAATTTAAATAATTTTATACTTTTTCTTTCCACTAGTTTGCTTTTTCTTTACTATTTAAACAGAAAATTAGCTTTAGCAAATTCTATATTTTTATTAATATATAATTTTCTATTTGGTATTCTTGAACAACAAGTAAAAAATGAGAACTATGTTAATAAGTACTACATCCTGGTAGTAACAGTGTTTTTTTTTATATTAGTAAATAATATTTTTGGTATGATACCATACAGCTTTGTTTCTACGGCACAACTTGGACAAAATTTCTTTTTATCTTCTTCCTTAGTAATATTTTTTACACAACTAGGTTTCTTTTTTCTAAAAACTAAATTTTTCAATATCTTTGTACCCAGCGCACCTATCTTAATGTTACCCTTTCTAATTATTATAGAATTAATTTCCTATATTGCAAGGGCCTTTAGCCTAGCAATAAGACTTTTTGCTAATCTTATGTCAGGGCATACTCTCCTATTTATACTATGTGCTTTTAACTCTGTGATATTATCAACCAACTTTTTTGGTTTTGTAGTAGCAACTGTTTTAATTTTTCTAATTTTTGGTTTAGAATTAATAATTGCCTTCATGCAAGCTTACGTTTTTACAGTTTTAATTTCTGTATATTTAAAGGATTCCACGGTGGAGGCACATCACTAGGTTTTACTTCTTCATTCTATTTTTAGAAAAATTAAAAATAAATTCTTACAGGTAAGAAAAAAAAAATTTACTTTTTCCACTATAAAAGCCTGGCAACAAACAGCTTATATAGCAGGTGCTTTTGCTTATATTAATGTAGGTTGATGGGAGCCTTCAAAATTTTTTGTATATGAATTGTGTATCTTATACAATATTTTTAACTGGTTTAATGTACTATTTATAGTTTTTACGCGAACGGCTTTTTGCGTTTACAACAGCTTGCCGCCACCTTCTTGTCTATACTATAATTTTGATATAGAAGAATATAACGATTTTCTAGGTAAAAACTTTGATTATGATAGTATTCTTAAGGTGGAGTTAAACCCTGAATTCTTGATGGAATACGTTTCCTACACCAGAACAAAGATAGAACCTTTGACTGATATGACACAAATAATTGAAATTTCACCTATTCTAGTACCCCCCGGTTCTTCAAAGTGTGAAGCAGATCATAAACCTTTATTTTTTGATTTAAAGTGCCAGTATAGATTAGTTTTTCCTATTGACCATACTACTAGTTTAGACCAGGCTCTGGTTTACTTTTTTTATAAAAATAAGATATTTTTGCTTACTAACGAAATGTCTTTTGGAAGTACAATTTTGGAGGATTGCTTGGACAGAACTAATGTTATGCACGTTGTGCGTTCTTATATAAATGAGTGAATACTTGAAGAAGTACAGAATTTTTTATTTTTTTGTATTTATTACTACTTTCCTATTTATATTTATTTTCCAGATTACATTCAAAAGTTTGTATCAAAAATGTACTTTTGAACCAAACAATTTCTGACATGACCAACAGCTAAAGACGAGGGGTATCGCACAGCTAAGCTACCGCCCGTTACTGAATTAGATTTATACGTAAATTTTTTAAAACCATTTTTTTTTGATAAAAAATTACCTTGGATTGATTTTACCAAGGTAATAATCTATAAGATAAAACCATTTACATTTACTTTTTTAGATAATTTAATTTTTTTTCCCAAATTAGAAAAAATTAAATTATCTAAAAAAGTAAATAGTTTAGATTTTCCGGTTAATACTTTTCAGCATAATATTTTAAATTGGCTTGCTTTGAATGATTACTGTACTTTTACACGTGAATTTTTGGGATTTCTATCTGAAAATTTTCTTTTCAGAGATCATTTCTGATGGAGATATTATCCATATTTTTTAGAACATTTATCTAAAATATGAAAATTTACTAATTTCTATTTTTTCTTGCAAAGAAAAAGTACACTAAATTCTCTACAAAGAAAAAGTACACTAAATTCTCTACAAAGAAAAAGTACACTAAACAACGATATAAATTTTTTTTGGTCTTTTAACAAAGAATTTAATTTGAACCCTAGGTTTACAAAGGTAAAAAAAAAATGAGGTAGGCCTAAAAAAAAAGAGCAGTTTTACTTTGATTCAGAAAAGGAAGTTTTTGAAAAGCTTGAAAAATTAAAATTTTGATGAAATCAATCTATTTTACTTCTTAGGTCAAAGCAAAAACTGCGATTCAACCCTCTTGCTTGGAATTTACAGATAATTAATGTGCTTCTTTTAAATTTGAAAAAACCTTTTTAAATGACAAAATCATATCACTTCTACTTCTCCTTAACTCATATTTTTTTTTTATTAATTAATTTTTGCTATATATATATATTTAAACATTTATATCATTTTTAAATATGAACAATTTGCCAATAGTCTTTTTAAAATTCTTGACACTTAATAGGTTCGTTAATTTGACGACCACAAGATTGCTTCAATTAAATTTTGGTCCGCAGCACCCAGCTGCTCATGGTGTATTATGATTGATAATTTTTTTGGATGGTGAAAATATAGTTAAGGTCGATCCTCATATAGGGTTGTTGCATTGAGGTACAGAAAAATTAATTGAATACAAACCATATTTACAAAATGTTCCATACTTTGACTGATTAGATTATGTTTCTATGATGATTCAGGAACATGTTTTTTGTCTTGGAGTTGAATTATTAGCAAAAATTTCTATACCAAAAAGAGTACAATTTGTTTGAGTTTTATTTTCTGAATTAACAAGGTTGTTAAATCATTTATTGGCTGTAACAACGCATGCTCTTGACGTTGGGGCCGTAACGCCATTTTTTTTTGGATTTGAAGAATGAGAAAAAATTTTTGAATTTTATGAACGTGTGTCCGGCGCATGAATGCATGCAAATTATTTTTGACCAGGCGGTTTATCTATTGATTTGCCAATTGGTATTATTCAAGATATTTATTCTTTTCTTTTTGATTTTGCAGATTGATTAGATGAGTTAGAAGATCTATTATCAGCTAACAGTATTTGGAAAAAACGTTTGAAAAATGTTGGGGTAGTTACACAAAAAGGGGCGTTAGACCTAGGTTTTAGTGGTCCTATGCTACGCGGCTCTGGTATTCCTTTTGATTTAAGAGTTATTGAAAAATATGAAGTTTACTCTTTTTTACCCTTTTCTGTACCTTATGGTCAAAAAGGAGATTGCTATGATCGATATTTACTTCGTATGGAGGAAATGTGACAAAGTATCTTAGCTATTGATGGTTGTTTAAATTTTTTACCAAAAGGTGATATTCGATCTAACGATTCAAAATTTATAGCCCCTTCCAGAATGAGAATGAAAAAGGATATGGAATCATTAATACATCATTTTAAATTATATACTGAGGGTTTTTCTATTCCTTCAGATTATGTCTATACTTCGATAGAAGCTCCAAAAGGTGAATTTGGTGTTTTTCTAAGGGCGAACCAAACAAATTTGCCTGATTGATGTCATATAAAATCACCAGGTTTTTTACACCTATCTGGTTTGAATAAAATGGTTTCTGGACATCTACTAGCAGATTTAGTTACTGTTATAGGTACACAAGATATTGTTTTTGGTGAAATTGATCGATAACATGGATAAGTTTTTTTATTTTTTATTTTTTATTTTTATTCTGATACCTGAATTTCTGTTTGTTGATTTGAATTTATTTTTTTCTATGTTAGAAAACGTATTTTTACAAAATTTGCACAATATAACTGTGTTTAGTGCGGATGCACTCGGAAGTCTTTATATTTCCACAAATATCATACAAATTGATTTATTAAACGTAAATAATCTAAATTTTGTTTCGGATGACTTTAGCGCCAAAGTAAGGATCGAAGTTCAAAATTTTTTACAAAATAAAAATAAAAATTTTACTTTCACTTCTCTCTCAAAAAAAGAAACGTTACAAACTTTAAGACTTTTATCAATTTTAATTGATAACGCTGCTTCTTTCGAAGATACTCAACTATTATTAAATGAGATCGGAAAATTAGAAAAAATTTTTAAATTACAGTTTATTCATCATATCTTTTTACAGGATTATGGTCTAGAAATAATTGATTTTTCTCTTTTTGAACGTAAGACGACCTCTTACTTATCGGTGTTATCAAATTTTATACCCCAGTTTTCTTCTTACCAAGCTAAAACTAACTTACGTTTATCTGCTGCTAATATAGAATATTTGTCTAATTTTTTTATTTCTCAATTATTATTTATTGAATTAGCAAAATTTCTTTTACAAAAAAAAATTATGACTTTTTTTTTTATGAACTCTTTCCTGGTTTTTTTTATGCTATGGAATTTAAGTAGATTAGCAACCGCTTTAAATCTTATTTACGCATTACTTCATTTTCTTTTTTTTGCTGTTTTAAGCGGTTTATTAATTATACTTTGGGGGGCAAGTTACATAGGTTTTTGTGTTTTATTAATTTATGGCGCAGCTATACCCGTTTTAGCTCTCTATATAATAATGCTTGTGAATGTTGATTTAATTCAACGTTTATTTTTTATAGAACATGTGACTAGTTTTTCCTTAAGAGAAAAATTGAAAAGACTTTTAATAATGGCTATTATTATTTTTTTACTTTTTTCTTCTTTTAGATTTTCGCCCTTTTTTATAACATATGACAATGCTTTTCTAAATCAACTTACTGAAGATGTTTTTTATTTGTTACTGGCTAAAAGATATTTACATGGTTTAACATATTCCTACGGCGTTCAAAACGCATATGATCTGGCCCTTTCTTTTAGAAGTTCAGATATAGATAAGGTTGCATCAGCAGCTTTTGCAATTTCTTATAATGAACTATTAGCTCTTGTTTTCCTTTTACTTGTGGCCATAATTGTTGTAATAAGTATATCAAGAACTCCTGTTGAGTTTGATAAGCATTATTATCAAGTACCACAAGTAGATGCCGCTCTGCTTACTAAATCCCTTGATTTAGGTTTTACATCTTTATCTTCAAAATTGTTTTATCTGGGTAATTTAAAAAAAGTTTTTCAGAACTGAAAAATAAAACTTGTGCATGGTGCCCGGGATAACTATGTTCATCTGCCTGCTTATTGCTATCTATATTGAGAAAATATATTTTCTCAAAATAATATAAATAGAGATTATTTTGCTAGGACTACTGTAGAACCACTGGTTTATGCGCATCCAAAGGATCCTTGGACTCTTTGGTATCTTTCATACAGATCAGATATATTTTATAATGATTTAGCTAATTTAAATAATGATGTTTATTTTGTGCTTAATAACGAAGAAAATTTTACTTATGAAGATGAAAGAATCGATGAATTCAAAGAAGGAATTCTTAACTAACTATGTTAAAGCTTATTATTCAATTGTACTCTAGAATAAGATTGACGGTGGAGTATACGATCAGAAATGAACGATCGTGACAGAGACAAATCCGGATAGCAAGCTTTTCAGATGAATTACAAAGTGATTTTATGGAATTTTATACCAAACATCGTGATAATGCTGTTTCAAAATTCAATTTTTTTAAAGTTATAACATTAGCCCTACTAAAAGACTATTTAGCTCTTCCAAAGCAGGCACATTTTGCCTACCTAATAACAATAATTTCTACTTATATTATTATTAATAATTTAATTATTTCCTATCATCTATTTTATGAAGCTTTCTGCTTCAAGAAAAAAATTTTAACCGAGTTGGGTTTCAGTAAACTAGATTGGTTTTGACCTGAGTTATTCTTATGAGAAATACCTGAATTATATTTTATTCATGAATTCAGTCTTCTTGTTGTGTCCATTATTTGGAAGTTGGTCTTTGCTATATTAATGATTATTCCTGTTCTACTAATTATTGCTTATTCAACACTTTTGGAGTGAAAACTTTTATCGGCTGCTCAACGACGACGTGGGCCTAATAAAGTTGGCATTAAAGGATCTGCACAACCTTTGATAGATGGTGTAAAATTAATTTTAAAAGAAATAATTATACCTGTTCAATCTGAAAATAAAATATTTTTATTGTCTTCAATATGGTCTATTTTCTTTATGTTATTACTTTGGTTTATTGTTCCTACTTCTAAATTTGGTAATATTATACAATTGAATTACGAATTACTCGCGTTGTTTTGTGTCTCTATTCTTGGTTCCATTTCAATATTGTTAGCAGGTTGGTCAAGTAATTCAAAATATGCTTTTTTAGGTGGGGTCTGAGCAGGTGCTCAAATGATTTCCTATGATTTAGTTTTGGGCCTAGTAGCCTTAATTGTTATGACAGTTACAGGTTCAACCCAAATTATAGACATTGTGGAGTTTCAAAAATTGCATGGACCTCTTTTTCTATATTTACCGTTAGAAACATCTCTGTTTTTAATTTTAATTGTTGCCGAAACAAACAGAGCGCCGTTCGATTTTGCCGAGGCCGAGTCGGAGTTGGTGTCGGGATATAATACAGAATATTCAGGGCTACCTTTTGCTTTTTTCTTTATAGCGGAATATGGTAATATTCTGTATATGAGTTTACTTACATCTCTGCTTTTTTTTGGGGGTTGGTCAATTGAGTTTCTACCGGTTTCTTATCATGATAACTTTTTTTTAGAAAGTTTAGTTTTATTTACTAAAACTGTGCTAGTTTATTTTTTTTTTCTGTGGTTGCGGGCCGCGCTGCCACGTTATCGTTATGACCAATTAATGTCCCTGTGCTGGAAGGTTTTCTTACCAATTGCGCTGTTAAGTCTTGCGATTTGAGTCTTAACTTTTTTAAATTTATAAATAATGGAAAATTTTATTAATTTTTTTACTCGTTCTTTTTTCCTAGATCAGTATTTATACAGTTCAATGCGTGAACTAATCGAATTAATTGCTGGCCTTGATTTTATCACTATAAAAAAAGTCAAATCTCCTGCTATTTTAAGGGTAGAACCCTATCTTATGATGGATCTTGGCGGCGAGTTGGATAGACTTTACGTTCTTGAAATTCTATATGAAAATTTGCAACTTCTTTCATTACCAAGCAAAGTAGCAATTAGTCTAAATGTTTTTTTGGTGAAGCTTGTTTTTTGGTGAGTAACACCACTAACATTTTGGTTACTACCACATTTGGTATTATTTTTAGCGGGTGTTATCTATTTATTTTTAGTAAATCCTAAAGGTGTAAATATTTGACTTTGGTATTGGACAAAAAATTTATTTCTGATAATTTTTATTTACCAGATAATTTTATTATATATTTATTTAACTTTTTATAATGCCGGTATTATGTTAAAAATGAGCGGTACCGGTATTTTTTTTTTACCAATAAATATATTTTTAGCGAAATTAGTTGCTTTTTTGCTGGTTATCACTTCTTTGTACTTTACGGCAAGTGTTTACATTTTTTTTTACAAAAAAAACATTATATTAGTAAAACCGGAACTATGTTCTATTTTGTGCTTCCTTGGTTTTTCAACAGGGATGGTCTTTTTACAAAGTGATTTATTTGCTATTTTTCTATATTTTGAAATAATATCCTTTTGTATTTATGGTCTTTTGTTTTTACACAAAAGAACTAATGTGCAGCTATATGCTTTAATACGCTATGTTCTTTTTAGTTTGTGGATTTCTACATGCTATGTAATTGGTACGGTTTTTTATATCTCGGCTGAGAATAATTCTACTAGCCTTTTAGCTTTTAAACATGGGGTTGCCTCTGATTTTTACTATAAAAATTATGAAAATTTTATTTATAGAAACTACGATATAATTATTACAGAAAACGTAACATTTATAATAGCCTTGGTTTTTATTTTAGTCTACTTTCTGTTTAAACTAGGCGTTGGTCCTTTTTATACTTGGACAGTCGAAGTTTACAATTCATGCCCTACCAGTACTTTATTTGTTGTTTCTACTTTACCTAAATTAGTATATATTCCTGTTTTATTTTTTATTTTATATTGTAATTTTTTTGACTATGTTAAGTTTTGGGGTATTCTTCTTTTTGCCTTTGGTTTACTGACAATTTTTATAGGAGCCTTTGGTATTTTATTAACTGACAAGTTGAAAGAAATTTATGCCTGGAGTTCTGTTGTGCATACAGGTAATATTTTGGTTATCTTTTCCTGTATTTCTACAGTTTCCCTTACATTTGTTATGTTCTATTTAACAAGCTACTACATTATCAGCTGCGGCTTTATACTATTAATGTTGTCTCTGTGAAATAAGATTACTGGTCGTTTTATAAAAGTTGTTTCGGAATTAAATTCTATTTCATATTTGTTTGGAAATATTTATTTCTTAGCAATAATAGTGTTAGCATCCGCATCAGGGTTTACACCTTTTCTTTCTTTTTTTATGAAGTTCTCTGTACTTTATCTAGTTACTTACTCTTATGGATTACCTTTTGCATTAATTATTGGTTTATTAAACGTAGTAGGGGGTATAGCTTATTTGTGAATGCTTCGAAATATAATAGGTTTTAATGTAGATAATTACAGTAATAGATCTAATACCCAAAATAACAGCTTTATTGATGTTCAATTAAATTATAATTTTGCGCTATTATTTAATTTAATTTGTGCTTTAATTATCTTTAGTTTTTTCTTTTACAAAGATTTTATTGAGTTATTTAGGGCGTTTGAAATGATAATTTATTATAATCATTCCTATGGTAATGATAAGTTTATATATATAACTGCTAATGATATCTGTGAAATTGTTTATAAAATAGGACAATTCATGAGGATTACTAAGTGGTTTTAATAGTTTTTTTAACTTAGAGGAGTCATATTTTTTTATATTTACACTTTTTCTATAATTCTATATGTATATATATATAAAATGCCACAATTGGATTTTTTTACATTCCCGCACCAGTATCTAACAGCGAGTCTTTGTTTTTTTGGTTTGTATTACTTTAACTTGTTATTTTTTTTTGCACGTATTAGATTCTTCCATTTTAACAAACTTTTTTCTCTGAATGGCTTGTTAGTTAATAATTTTATGGAGCTATCTGAATTAGCAGAGTTGGTTCAGGACCTTTTTCTTTTACAGCAGGATAGCTTTAAAGCGTTTAAAAAAAAGAACAGACGATTACAAAAAAGATTTTTCGTAAAAAAAATTTCGACACTACATACAAAAGGTTCTTTAAAAAATAACCAAACATTGTTGTTGACTTTTGCAATTTTATTTTTTTTTCTTTTTTTCTTTTTTAAAAATTTTCTAATTTTTAATGCAGAAAAATTAATGCTAATGTATTTTTTGTTGATTGCATTTAGTTTAACTTTAGTCTTGAAATCACTACTTAAAGGCGCTTTAGAAACTGACTTGACAAAATTTCTTGTAGTTGTATTAGAAATTGAAATGGGTGCTCGAAGAAATTTAATTTTACTTAGCTCTTATGCTGAAAAGTTAAGAATTGATACAATTGCAAACCACTTAACACTTGTTTTGTTGAGAAATTTGGAATTAAAAATTATCAAAAAATTTAAATGATAACTAGAAATATATTAATAAATTATACTAGTTGGGTTTATGACGTAACGAATAGTTACATGGCAGCACTACGCGGACACAAATATCATATACTACCAACAAGTTCTTTTCCCATTGTAATTTCATTTGCTTTATTACTTTTTTTATTAACTTTAGTTTTTAATTTACATGGTTCTAAAGTTTCTTTTGCGATATTTGATAATGTAGTAGAGTGGTTTTTAAACGTCTTTTCGAAAAGATTGTTTAGTGCAAAGCTAGAACTATTTTTTTTTTGACTATTTAAATTCATTTGCAAATAAGGCTTCAAACAATTTAACTAGTTATAGTTCTGTGCATATTTTTTGGTTGGCTCCGTTTTTTGCAACTTTAGGGTTTTTTTTTTTTATGGAGTTCAAATGCTGTAAGTGAGGGTACAACATCTAAAATTAATTTTTTTGGTTTCAAAAAAAATTCAATGAATATTGCCGGTAAATTGGTAGTTGAACCACTATTTCACAGTAATCTGGTTAGAAAAGGATTCAAAATAGGTTTTATCTTATTTATAATTTCCGAGGTTATGTTTTTTTTTGGGTTTTTTTGGGGTTTTTTTCATTCTTCTATCTCACCTACAATTCAAATAGGTGCAGTTTGGCCACCAATCGATGTAGAGTTTATTACTGTAAAAGGTTTTGCTGTTGCTAATACTGTTATCCTTCTGACATCAGGAGCTACTTTAACAGTAGCTCATTATGCTTTTGAATTAATTCCACAAAAACGTAATAAATTGTACGAAAGTAGTGTTCCTTTCACAAATTCGTCAGAAAGTTTTGAGGGTAAATTAGCAAAACATTATGATGGTGTTAACGAGGGCATATTAAATGCTGGAAGACCAGAAATATATTCGCTACCTTTTGTACGCTTTCTAGCAAGGTTTGATAAAAAACCTTCATCAAAAATTCTTCATAAATTTGCCCTCCCAATAAATCTTTTGATTAGTCCTTTTACAAAACATTTTACACGCAATTTCTCCATATGAGATACAGAAATTCAGGCTAAGTTGTATATAAATCTAATGCTAAATGCCACATTGGTTTTAGCCATACTTTTTATGGCTTTTCAGGTTACTGAGTATTTCATCTCTCCAGTTAACATAAATACTGGTATTTATGGTTCAACATTTTATATGATAACCGGTTTACATGGTGCCCATGTGTTTATAGGTACTTGTTTCCTATTTTATTGCAGGATTGCTGTATCAGTAAATTGAAATACTAAGGCTCTTATGGTATTACTCTATTGAGTTATAAATTCTTTTTTTCATGTTATTTTTCCAAAAAAATTTCAATTGATGAAGAAGACAAACCTATTAGTAGGACTACTGAAAATACAAACCCCGTTGATCACTATGGTCGGTTTGGTATAGAAAGTTTTGAAAGTGCCGCTTGGTACTGGCACTTCGTTGACGTGGTGTGGATTTTTGTTTTTGGTTTCGTTTATGTTTGGAGCCACTTAACTGTTTTGGATCAGCAATAGTATATATTTTATGTTCCAGTCCTACCGGCGTTTTCTTATCTGTAGAAGATATGAAAAAGATATTTGGGGTTATATAACTGCAAAACACAAGAATGTTAATTTAGGGTGAATAAAAGTTTGACCAAATGTTGAAAATGTTCCACATTTATCTAAACAGAAATGATTATTGCAGGACTTCTCAAAAAGATTAAGTTCAACAGCTTTTTGAGCCTTGAATTTTTCTTTTGAAATTATTTGAAGAATGAAAAAACGAAAACCTAAAAAAATGAAGAACAGGATGTGATTTTTTTTTT
>Ga0170475_101375378_pt1 | contig 11512 bp, 14 predicted proteins | sample Soicark_Litter_5_FD_111474 | JGI IMG/M metagenome (GOLD analysis project Ga0170475, IMG submission 111474) | Avena fatua rhizosphere microbial communities from Hopland, California, USA. Combined Assembly of 48 SPs | reverse complement strand
GTTTCGCTGGCGCATTCTATTTGTCCAACACAACAGGCGTTCTCGCCACATCATCATAACAGCTCGCCATATGGCTTTGCTGAACGGCATCACCGCCATCAACACAGATCGGAGAAATAGAATGATACAGAGCAAACACTGGACTACAAATCTGCTTTTGATTGATCACCAGGAGAGAATCAATGAACTATGGAATGATCCGAACGACAAGGTCGTTGAAGTTTCGCAAGCGTGCTGCAAGTTAAACCGAGAGTTGGACTCAAAATCCATAAAGCAACTTGTCGCCGTTCTACCGTTCGGCATGTCGTCGTTTTGCAAGTTTGCTGAGATCGGGGCTGACCCCCGGTTGACCGCTTCTCACAGGCGACACCTTCTGCCTGTGAAGCTGTCGGTACTGTACGAACTCCAGCAGTTCACCGACGAGGAGTTTCAGGCATTTGAAGAGGAAGGTCTGCTGACTCCACGCCTTCGTCACGCTGACGTAACTCGCTGGGTAAGTAAACGGCGAGGAGAGCCGCAAAAATGCGCATCGATTCCCAAGCTTCCCGGTATGTTCTATGCCGCTCTCACGCCGAGACGGCAACTCGCAAATACCGAGGAGAGCAAGATTGAGGCTGCGCTGACGGCTTTGGCTGAGCAATTTCAGATGGACCTTGTGTATCCCAAGACTAAGATTCGGAAGGGCATTTGGGAGAAAGCGCAAATGCAAATCCGGCGAGAAGGCAAGAAGATCGTCGATGAATACTTCAGGCGGCGCCGGACGGAGGTTGGGCCCTACAAATACCAAAGCTCTCCTCACCGGCGGAAGTATGTTGGCTTTGTCGCAGAGGAAGTAAAAATTGAGCCCGACGCCGATGAGGAGAGAGTCCACGACGTGCTGACAGCGATCGGGCGAGCCGACCAGTTCGAACGCATCAGGGATGCGGCCTACGATAAATACGAGGTGGACACACCATTTGAGTCACCGGAGTGGATGGATGTCGTTGCTGACAAGCCGCCACCGCAATCTGCTCGGGACGCAGACATCGAGGAACTGCGCCAGCAGATCGAAGTCGCTAAACCGAAATCATGGAAGCGCTTGGATTTCTCTGGGTTCAAGTAATTCAACAAGTAGCCAGAGTGGCTGCATAAATACCCACGATTGTTCCTATTACAATCTTGGGCATCGGACCTGTCATGAAACACGATGAGATCAGGGGCTTCAACCTTCAACTAGGATGCCAATCAAAAAAGATGGACGAGTCACAAGCCAATGGCGACCCGGCTGAAGTGCGATTCGAAAACCAAAAGATGACTCTAGGTGCTTTGGATTGTGCCTCTGTGGTTCTCGAATTGAACTAACAACCATCAATCCAGTAAGACGGAGCGCAGCGAAGTATCGCTTAAAAGAGCGATCACTCTTGAGTCGTGCTGTGTCTCATTGGCTAACCAAAAACATTTCGCGGTCAGCATGAAGCGCCGCTGCAAAAAATAAGGAATTCAACAAATGATAGCGTTTTTCCCTACAATCGACGATCTAAACAGCCATGTGGCGGATCTTCTACTTGAACGTCTGAAGGCCCTAAACGCCCCTTTCAAGTCAGAGGACGCCGGAAAGATCTACCAACAGTATTCAACTCACCGCCAACAATTTGGAAGTGCAGGAGCGAAGGTGCGTCACCGTATGCTTTGGGACAAAGCTCAGGTAGAGCTCCAGCCCCAAGACTTCGACGAACTCATGGATAGAGTGCGACTTTTTGAGCGCACTTTTTATGGACGAAGGAAAAGCGAGATACCATGCTGAACGCTGTGCTCTTCAGCGCAGCCTGAGGCGTCAGCTTGGCGCATCGCCATGGTGGCGTCGACCCTGGTGGCGCGAGTGGCGAGCTAAGCTCGGCAAACTCCCGCTACGTGGATTTGCCGCCATCGATTATTCTATACGGCAGCCAGGCGAAGATTGTAGACGAACCCTGAATTTAACGGCGATGGGACATTGATGAGCTGTGCAGCGGCTTGGCCGTTCGAAATGCCATTGGAACCGACCTGGATCGCCACGGTTGCCCCTACAGGCGCGGGATTCAGGCTTCCCGGGTTGACAACACGCTTGACGTTGGCGGTACGGCGGCGCTCGATCTGACTCGCGTAGGTTCGCGCGTATTCGGCACCGAGGACAGCTGGGACGAATTGATCACCAAATCGTCGCTGTGGGAGAATTGGCCGGGACCACGGCCACCGAAAATTCCCTATCCCCTGACGGGATCGATCGAACTTGATCCCCTCACCGGATCAATCGGAGTTGGTCGCGTTGTCGAGACATTCATTTATATTGACCTGCAAGGGGGAGCCAAGGACAATTTCGTCGACACTCTGACTTTTACCACGAGCGTCAGTTGCGACGCCAATGCCTCTCTGTCAAACTTGATCCGGTGCCGAGCCAGTTTCGGCTCGTATCAGCGACAGCCGACGTCGGCGCTTCGCGCCTGGACGTGCACAAACTGACAATTAGCCTTGCGTTTCCGCAGCCGGACGTACCAAAAGGGGGAATCGCTGGGGTTACGCGTGTCGATGGAGACCTGAATGCGCCATTCGAGCGGCCCGCTGCCTGGCGGGCACGCTATAACCTTTGCGTCCAAGATGCCCGCACAAAAGAGAACGTATTCAAATAGTTGCGTTTCACTGATCCCCTCGTCTATTGCATCGCGACGCCGACGAATTTGCACCCAAATATGGCCGCGACGGGGAGAAGCAGACTATAGTAACGACGACAATGCGAAGGTCCGCTGCACCTGGAGGACCAACCGAGTCAGGAGGGCCCGAGAAGACCGTCACGACGACAACGACGCCAAGAGTGCGCCCTAACCTGCGGCCAGTTGTTCAATGAAGATCAAGGAAATCAAACGTGTGCAATCATTAAAGCGATGGCCTGAACGCCACAGCTTTGGATAACGGAGTTTCTAGAAGGAGGATCCTAGTGCGCGCATTGTGCGTTGTCTTCACTACGGCGGCCTCCTGCGGGGCGCTTGCCCAAACGGTACCCGTCGCAGTGGCATCCTGCGACCCGCCTATTACGACAGAACTTCAGGTCACATTGCGCCCACAAAAGACAGACATGTGGTGCTGGGCGGCGAGCGGCCAAATGGTAATGGAATATCTCGGGAAATCTGTCGAACAGTGCATTCAGGCGAACAATCGCCTGCACCGCAGCGACTGCTGCACGTCGCCGACGCCCGATGAATGCGTCGTGGGGGGTTGGCCGGAATTCGACAAATACGGGTTTCAATTCAAGCGCACCAGCGGCGCGCCCTTACCATGGGATCAGCTACGCCGCCAGCTTGCCGCCAAGACCGGGGGCGGACCTTGCAGCTTCACGCCGTTCGCCTTCAGTTGGCGCTGGGTCGGGAATGGCGGCCATATGATGGTCGCAACCGGCTACACCACAACTCCCGACGGAAAGAACTATGTGCATATCAGCGATCCCTGGGAGCCGAACATCGGATCTACGCGGACAATTCTCTACGATGTCTACGACCAGCTCTCAGGCGATCACACCCATTGGGATGACTTCTATGACGTCCGCTAGCAGGGTCGCTCTGTCGGCCGCACTCGCTCTCAGCACCGCGGTGCCCGCCATGTCACAGGACTCTAGACTGCAAACTGCAGCGCCCGCCGCGGCCACGTCTGCTGCGGCCAAGTCCCTCGACACCTTCCGCTCAATCTCGAACACGCCGACGCAGTTCAAGACTCTTGGCCTCGATGCTCCTGGTGAAGCCTTGAAGACCTCGATCGGGGGCGCTGTTGTCGACTACATGATCGGGCTGGATCCACTGCGCGAGTGGGACGGCGGCGATCCCATGAAGCTGCTGCGCCCGACGGGCCAGTTTGTTTTTTCCATCATAGTCGATGGAAGGACTAAATCGTCCGTCACCGTTGCGGAGGTGAAAGGCGAATGGGTTGCCGCGGCATTCGGGACGCCTAATGAGGCACGTGCGCGTAGCGACCTGAAAGACAACCTAATCGCCCAAGCACCCGGCGGCGCCAAGGAGTTCGCCCAGGTACGCGTGCCTGCTTTGCGCACCACGTTTATGGCCTTCCAGGGAAGTGACGGCCTCGTCTTCACGTCTCTGACTTCCCGCCCGGAGTTCGGCCTCGAGCCCGGGAAACTGGAGACCGCATCGACGGTATTGAGGCGCTTGCAGCCATTCGCCAGACGGATTGATCCGAATACGCCCAACTAATCATTTCTTGGCATTGTTTCTGGTCGATCGCCGCAAGGCGATAGTCTGAGCGGACATGCTTCAACTGGTTGAAACAAGGTTGGCTTGCAGGCGCATCCGAACCAACGTATCGGCTGCGGGGTGAAGATCAGTGAAGGGCACTTTGAGCGTCGCGCGCCCGCTGGACGTCAATCGTTTCGGTCCCCTCGTCGAACCAACGGCAGATTGGTTCTAGCAGTACGCGCGCCTCATTACGTCTTCCTTGCGCTCGCCAAAGTTCTGCAAGACTTGTCGCCGCGCGTAATTCCAAGGACTTGGCGCTTTGACTACGCGCCACTTTAATAGACGTCTTAAGATAAGACTCAGCTTCTCTTACTTTCGACGGGTCTAGTGCTAGAAGAATTTGCGCTCTTTGCCGATGCAATTCGGATTCCCATGACCTACCTGTCACGTCACCAATAATGGCTAGAGCTTCCTCGACAATCATTAGCGCGCGATCATTTTCGCCAGCTTTGGCGTGCAGGTCCGCCAGCCAGCTATCCATCATTGGGCGCATGAACCCCACGCCATTGAGTCGCGCCTCGTCGATTCCGAGGGCTATTTCCGTCCGGGCCTCTTTAAGTCGGCCTAGGTCGCCGACTGCTCGGCCTCGCGAAATCCGCGACAAGATTACGTACAGCGAAAACCGCTGTTCTCGTGACATCTCAAAGCTTTTTTCGGCACTCTCCAAGGCCCGGGCGGCATCCCCACGTAGGAGGTGAACCACAGAAGTCATGTAATGAGCGAACGCTATGGTGTATGGGTGGCCAATATCTTCACCTAATGAAAGCGCTTCAGAGACGCGCGAAAACGCTTGATCCGGATAGCCTAGGAACCACAGGTCCCAAGATAATAGGAGCAGTGACGCCGCTCGGGGCTCCACCATGTAAAGATTGCGTAACGGCTGCTTTCCGTTGCTAATCGAAAGCTTGATTGACTCTTCGAAATGCTCCGCTGACGACCGAAACTCTCCGATGGTCAATAACGTACTGCCCACCACTCTATGAGCCACCATCATCGGCACGGGCTCGGACAAAGCTTGTGACCGTGACAGGAACTCATCAGCTAACCGGCGCGCATCATCATTCTTTCCGCCCATCCAAGAGTGCCCCCACAACCCAAACAGGGCTTGGAAATATTCTGGTATGTTGCCGAGTTGCATGCACAACGTACGAGCCCGCGAGAACGCTTCGCAGACTTCCGCAGATGCGTATCCTTGAACAGCGATCAGCGGTATTCCCAACGCCAGTTGAATGTCGACCTCAAGTTTGGTCCGTTCAGGCGTTTCTGGCAAAGCAGTCAGAGGTTGAAGTGCCTTTCGAAAACTAGCGATCGCTTCGACATTGGCGGAATGCGCGAGCGCGCGCTGGCCCGACGTGAACCAGCAACGAATGGCTAGTTGGTGATTGCCTGCCTCTTGGTAGTGATAGGCAAGGACTTCGGGCTGGCTTTCGGCGAGCTCCGGAAAGTAATGTTCTAGGGTCGCCGCGATGTCAGCGTGGATCTGTTGCCTCTTAGTCCGAAGCAAAGAATCGTAAATTGCATCACGTAGCAAGGCATGCTTGAACGCGAAACGAAGGACAGGCGAAATTCCGACCCGATAGATGATATCAGCTTGTTCGAGTAGCGAAAGGGCGGAGAGCATATCGTCTTCATTAATCTGCGATGCTGCCGACAGGAGATCATAGGAGAACTCGCGACCAATCACAGCTGCAATCTGTGCAAGTCTGCGGCTCGGCGCCACGCGGTCTAGCCGCTCCATCAATGCGTCACTTAGTGTGTCAGGAACCCTGAGCGAAGCTGGTTGTGCTGTGCGCTCGAAAATGCCTCGAGTTCGCACAGGGGCACTCAACATACTACTGGTTAGTTCCTCTATGAATAGCGGAACGCCATCAGCCTTTTCTATAATTTGATCCAGGAGCGGTGCTGGCATGCTCTCGCCCCTCAAGAGGTCTCGGATCATCGCCTTGACTTCGGCATGGGACAATCGAGTGAGCGAGTGCATGGTAGTGTTCGCATGAGTCATCCACGCAGGGCGAAACTCGGGTCGGCACGATATAACAAGCAGCACGCGGGCTTCGTCGACCCGACTGATAATCGGTTCGAGCAGCTCAAGCGTCGATGCATCTAGCCAGTGCGCATCTTCGAAAATGCAGAGTGTGGGGTGGCGGACTGAAAATGCCAAGATCATGTCAACGAGCGTGCTGATCGTCTTATTTTTTATTTGCTGCGGCGTAAGTCCAGAGAACTCAAGTTGATTTTCCAACGGGATGGATAGCAGTCTGGCAATGAGGAGTGCCGGTTCCGACGAACTATCAGTTAAATGCGGAAGGTAAGCTTTGAGCTTAACAATCTTGTCTGCCTCGGACTCGCGAGCTGTTAGTTGGGCAGCTTGTTCGATCTGCGCGATCACCGGAAAGAACGCGCTCTGACTGTGATAAGGCGAGCCTTGGTGATGTAGCAGGATGTGTGTTTCCTGCTGAATATGCAATTTCAATTCGTGGAGGAGCCTTGATTTTCCCACTCCGGGAATACCGGAAAGGAATATGACTTGCCCGTCACCCTCTTTGACTTTCTGCCACCTATCGAGCAGCAAGCTTAGTTCGCTTGAGCGTCCAATGAGCGGCGTAAGAAAACCCGAATGCGCAGCATCGAAGCGGCTCGCGGTATTCTTTGCTGAGAGCACGCGGTACACGTGAAGAGGGTCAGATACACCTTTGAGTTCCTGCAGACCAAGGTCCTGAAAATCGAAGGCGGTCGATAGGAGGCGCCTCGTCGACTCAGAGATGAGTACTGTGTTCGCAGCGGCAACGGTCTGTAGACGCGCAGCGATATTCGGCGTCTCTCCCACCGCGTCCATCGACCAGGTACCACTATGTCCAATCTCGCCGACAACAACGGGACCCGAGCAAACACCCACTCGACAATTGAGGGTAATTGGCCCTGAAATCTTCGTAACTCCGGACACAATCTCCAGGGCCGCGTGAACAGCGCGAACGGCGTCATCCTCGTGTGCACGGGGCCAGCCGAAAAATGCCATCACCCCATCGCCGAAATAGCGGGCGACCTCGCCTCCATAGCGCCCAATCGCCTCGCTACATTCGACCCGATACGCGTCAATAAGCTTTTGGAGATCCTCAGGATCTAACTTCTCGGCAAGCTGCGTAGATCCCACCAGGTCACTGAACAGCACTGTAATCTGACGGAATTCAGCTTCGCGGTGCACTAATGAGGGTTGCACGACAACGGCGCTTGAAATCGGTTGCGTTGTGCCGGTGGGCTGGCGCGCGGCCGACAGTGCTTCAATGGCCCTAAGCAACTTCTTGCGGTGACCTAAAGAAGATACTCCGAGTTTTTCGAGATCATTTTCTGTCAAGTCCGGAAGGACGGAGTAGTCAATATTGTTTTCTGCGAAGGTTTTGGCATACTGGCCTAGTCCGTTGCTACCCAGCCACTCGGTCAAGTCGGTGGTCGTTGTCCTTGTCATTGCAAAGGCCCTTGCCGACTGCCGTACTTCTTTAGGAAAGATTCGGCCTTACGACCCACCATGTGGCTAAACCTACTTGCTGGACGAGGGGTCCTTTCCGCGGACAATATCATCCCAGCGTACTTTTGGCTGCGGGTATTCGGCTTTCCTTAACTTCCCCATCTCGCGTTGCAAACGCGCGACCATGTCCAAGATTTAATGACGTACTCGCGATCCAAAATGAGACCGGCGAGATCATACCAGGTTCTGCGCGCCAAATCACGTCACCAAGGTGGCTCACCACGGTACTGGCACCCCCGGTCGGGTGCACGATGCCAGATGGTGCAGCAGTCAGTCTCTATCTGCGGTGACTATTGCGCTATCGGGCGGCCAGCGGGCGAGCGCCCCGTTTTTCACTGTGCAAAGGACGAGAAGCGTGACGATACGGGAGTGCCTCTCCGAGCGCATGCTCAAGCTCCTCAAGCACCTCCACCTCGGATTTGAGAAGCTCGTGGTTATATCACTCCGCCAGGATCATTGCCGATTCATACGTCTCCTGAATAACCCTGATACGGTCATTCGCGGGAAGGGAGGCGACGAAGTTTATCGTTTCTTCCACATGAGTGGCCTCGCTTCCGAGGGAGCTGTGACTTCTGAGGAAGCGGGTCGCATCGATGCCATCCGGACACATCGCCTGCACCTTCTCGATATCGGTTTCTTGCTTGAGCGCAGCGATGCGCTCCAGGCAATACGAATAGCCAATGCAGCCGATTGGATAGCCTTCGACGCAGAGATCATCGAAGCGCTTGCAGAGCGGTTTGATGCCCTCTGGGATATAGTTTGCGACGAGCCGCTCGCCGGGCACACCCAGCGCACGCAGATCCTTGAGCGCGAGCCGGTCGTGACCCGTCTCCTCGCGCGCCCGCTCTTCAAGGTAGGCCGCGACCTCGGGCCGGCCCAGCTCGTCGAAGCGCCCCGCGGCACGCCGGAGATTTCGAGGCGTATCGACCGACGTGTGATAGGCGCCGACCAGGGCAACGATATAGCTAGCAATCGTTGGGTCCGGGCGCGCGAGGCGCTTTTCAATTGCCGTAAATCCCAGATTTATCGCTCCGTCGAGCAACCCGACCGTGCTGCCTGCCGAGCCCGGACCAGTCATGGGTGTCGCAAATGGATCAACGTTTTCTTTCGTGCCGCTCGGCGCATAAAACCAAACCTCTCCCGACTGGCGAGCAATGATCGAGATATCGGGCGTGACCTTGACCCACTCCGTGACCAGCCGTGCCATTCGAAACCTCCGCTTCCGAGTGAACGCCCCCGTTGCAACCAAACCGGCGTCAAAACCCCCTCACCCGAAACGCAGCGCCCTGGAGAGAGACACTGATTTTGATCTAAGCCATAACTAGCCCGATTTGAGTCACGGCGGGCTAAGAGGAGCAGAGACAACCGCCTCGCGTGAAATCTAGATTCCGTTCGGCGTACAGGCCATCAGTAATTTAGCCGTATCAAGAAGGTGCGTGGATCTATCTATTACGCGGGAGTCGCGCGGCAATACAAAGACGACTTCATCGGGGTCTTGCATGGTGTAGTCATCATCATGCTCTTGTTCCGTGATAATCACGGCGCGCTCCAGATCGAAGCCCGCTGCTTGGATCTTCGCTGTGGCTTCCGCAACGGCCCCGTTCGTTGGGTTGCCCGCGCCGTCCCGATCCAATATCTGACCTGGATTTGCCCACAAGTCGACGATCACCTGTGCGAGGGCATCAGTGGGCGGGAAGGAAAAGGATGGCATCGTCACGTCTCTAGTCGCGTTCGCCGCGCCGGGGCCGGCGCCGGGGCCGGGGCCGGGACCTCTAACAGGCACCTTCTTGAGAATGGCCATTGTCAAGCCTCCCTGTTCAAGTATGACCGTTGCCGGGTGCATTACTTTAGTTGTGGGACTTTGTGCTTGCAAGCTAAAATCGGCGTGTAGCCTGACGCTAAACTTACAACGTGGACCAGTCCATCATTAGCAGTTTGGTCGATTACTAATGGCCGAAGAAAACACCCGATCCAAGGACTTCTGGTGTTGATTTGCATGGTGGCTTAAGACTGGTCTCGTTTGTTTCGGGGACTCAACAACCGACTCCGGAATGTTGACCGAGCTCGCTTGAAGCCGGGCCGACCGTGAGTCCTTTCGAGGTTGGTGGATGCGCAGCGCGACGTAGACCACGGATCTCGCTGGCCTTCGGCGCGGGCTATAATGGGCAGACATTCCGAAGTACACCGACCAATCTCCTGTCGCCCAGATCAGTGAAGTCGTCGTAGGCTGACGCAGTATTTTCGACAGCCTGTCGGCAACCGAGAAAACAGGCTGGCCAGGTGTTCCAATCTCCTAGTCCGCGACATCGGCCAGCAACAGTTCGCCGTGGGTTGCAGGTGTGTGGGGGAAATTCCCCAGTCGGACAAGAGGCCGGCTTCGACCACGCTCAAAAGCGCCGCAAGCTGCCTTCAAATCTCCGTCTCATCGCGTACCGCCCTATTTTCATGTGTGGTACCTAGTTGGCTAGCAAATGCAGCAGGAGAAACCGATCATGACTGACGATCAGGTCAATCTCGTCGTTCAGCATCTTTGCGAGCAATTGCACTTGGGGCTCCGATTGAAGGGCAGCGAGGCACATCCACCAAACGCCAAGGATATTGGATTTGAGCCTGCCTTTGTAAGAACTGTATTGCTGACCGGGTTGCGTTCGGCGGGTGTCACGATCCACCACGAGGCAGCCGAGGCGAGCGAAGAGCCGCCGTGGCCCTAAACGAAAAACTCCGGACAGAAGCCCCGCGCCAATGACTTAGTTCGGTCAAAAGCGCCGTTTTGGTAATCGTCGGCCGCTTCCGCTTGCTCCCTGCCTCAACTCAGCCGCGGCGCGCCGCCTCGATTGCAGCAACGTCTATTTTCCTCATTGTCATCATCGCATCAAACGCGCGTTTAGCCTCACCGCCACCGGCCGCCATTGTCTCGGTCAGCACGCGCGGCGTAATTTGCCACGAAACGCCCCATCTATCTTTGCACCAGCCGCAGGCACTCTCTTGACCGCCATTGCCGATGATGGCGTTCCAATAGCGATCGGTCTCAGCTTGATCGTCAGTGGGATCACGAACGAGAAGGACTCGTTATGTTTGAACGTGGCACCGCCGTTGAGGCCGATACACGAAACGCCGGCAACATTAAATTCGACTATAAGCACATCTCCCTTCTTGCCGGATGGGTAGTCACCCGGTGCACGGTGGACGGCACCGACAGTGCTGTCAGGAAAGGTCTCGGCATAAAAACGGGCAGCGGTCTCAGCATCTCCATCGTACCACAGACAAATAGTGTTCTTTGCCATTGCATATCCTCACTTTGACCTAAGCCGAAACGCCATCCACGCCGTTCAAATACGTAGCGGACCTTGTCACATTCCGCTCATCGGTCTGACCGACATGACTTCAATTGATGATTGCGGAATTTGCAGATGCGGGTGATTTTCGAAAGCCTTTGCGGCCGCATCATGGGATTCAGCCTCGACAAACGAACACAAAATGATGTCGTTCTTAATGTCGGAAACGCCGCTTGCTGTGACCCGCTTTGTCTTGCCGCCCACTTCTGTACTAACAACCATGTTGGCGTGCTCGCCCATCCATTTCCCCCATGCTGCTTGCATTTTCTGTTCTTCAGGTTGCCTTATCGTCGGATCAGTTTTCGCCCAGTCGGCCATCACCGAGGCTGGAATGAGATAAAGTACAAGAAACTTGTGTTTGGTTGCGTCGGTCATGGTTCTTTTCCTTCCGCTTGGCG
>Ga0170475_120248122_pt1 | contig 11513 bp, 12 predicted proteins | sample Soicark_Litter_5_FD_111474 | JGI IMG/M metagenome (GOLD analysis project Ga0170475, IMG submission 111474) | Avena fatua rhizosphere microbial communities from Hopland, California, USA. Combined Assembly of 48 SPs | reverse complement strand
TTCGGTTCCGCAGTTCGCGTTCAACGACGCCAAGGACGTGATCGGCCGCAGCATCGTGATGCCGATGATTCAGAACGAACCCTTCCTGCCCATGAAACTGGCGGCGAAGGACGGCGGCACCGGCCTGACGCCCGCGATTCCGAAAGGCCTCCGCGCGGTATCGGTGAAGGTCAACGAAGTCATCGGCGTGGCAGGCTACGTCCTGCCAGGCACCCACGTGGATGTCGTCGCCACGGTGAGCCCGACTCAGAACCAGGCCGACATGACCACGAAGGTGATTCTCACCAACGTCGAGGTCCTGGCCGCCGGCACGAAGATCGAGCGCACCACCGACAAGGACAAGCCTATGCCCGTGACGGTCGTCACGATGCTGGTCGATCCCGAACAGGCCGAGCGGCTGACGCTCGCGAGCACCGAAGGCAAGATTCAACTGGCGCTCCGCAATCCGCTCGACCTGAACACGCCGTCCACCAAGGGCGTGCGTCCCAGCGGTCTCCTCGGTGCGCCCGCGACGACCCCGAAGGCCGTGGCCAGGGTTGGCACACCGAACGTTCCCGGCGTCAGCAGCCTGAAGCCGACGGTGGAGCCGGTGACAGTCGAAATCATCCGGGGTGACAAACGAGCACGCGAAGTCGTGCGGGAGCAGTAATGATGGATATCAGACGTCCCGGCGCGACAATCGTGATCGTCGCGCTTCTTGGATCCGTAAGGCTCTACGCACAGCAGGCCGCGCCGCACGCGGCGGCTACGATGGCGGCGGCGAAAGCGGAGGCCCCGGCCAACGACCAGGCCGCGCGTACCGTCCGCGTGATGGTCGGCCGGTCGACGGTCCTCGACGTCGGCGCGGCCATCACGCGCGTCTCGCTGACCAGCCCGGACGTCGCCGATGCGCTGGTGACATCGCCCAACGAGCTTCTGCTCAACGGCAAGGCGCCCGGCACGATTTCGATGTTCGTGTGGGACCGCTCGGGCGGCTCCGCCACTACGAGATCAACGTGCAGCGCGATCTCAGCCGGCTGACGAACCAGCTGGGCGAGCTGCTGCCCGGCGAAACGATCAAGGCCGAAAGCAACGGCAAGAACATCGTGCTCTCCGGCCAGGTCTCGAACAAGGACATGATCGAGCGGGCGGTGAACCTTGCCGCCGGCTACGTGGACAAGAAAGAAGAAGTCCTCACGCTGCTCCAGATTCGCGACGGGGCGCCGAGCAATCAGGTGCTCCTCCGCGTCCGGTTCGCCGAAGTCTCGCGCAGCGCGATGACCGAGCTCGGCGTCAACCTCCTGACCGCCCCGTTCGGCATCAAGAACAACATCGTGAGCACGAGCACCCAGCAGTTCTCGCCGCCGTCGTTCTCGGATCTCGCGGTCACCAAGGCCAGCTCGAGCTGGGGCAGCGATGTCACGTCGGCAACGGGGAAGATCACGTTCAGCGACTTCCTGAACGTGTTCCTGTTCAATAACAAGTACGACATCGGTGCCGTCGTCAAGGCGCTGCAGACGAAGGGGCTCTTCCAGAGCCTGGCCGAGCCGAATCTCGTGGCCGAGAGTGGCAAGGAAGCCAGCTTCCTGGCGGGCGGAGAATATCCGATTCCGATCGCGCAGGGTGGCAGCGGAAGCGTGGCGATCACCGTCCAGTACAAGGAATACGGCATCCGGCTGAACTTCACGCCGCTCGTCAATGGCAACCGGGTTCACCTGAAGGTGCGCCCCGAGGTCAGCACGCTCGACTTCGCCAACGCCATCGTCCTCAACGGCTTCCGCATTCCTGCCCTGAGCACACGCCGCACGGAGACCGAGATCGAGCTGAACAACGGCCAAACGTTCGCCGTCGCCGGTCTGATGAACAACACGGTCAACACGACCCTGCAGAAGATTCCCGGTATCGGCGACATCCCGATCCTGGGTCTGCTGTTCCAGAGCAAGGCCGCCCAGAAGGGCCAGACCGAGCTCGTCGTGATGATCACGCCCGAGATTCTCCCGAACAACTCGACCGGCGTCACCACGACGCTGCCCAAGCCCGTCGAGCCGTATATGGCTCCCGTCCCGGAAAAGAAAGGTCTGGATCAGCCGGCGCCGGCTTTCCGCGGCAACCAGACGAGCGTGACGACGCCGGCGGTGCCAGTCGCGTCCGCCGTGCCCGCCCCGTCCGCGGCGTCGCCCTCGGCCAAGGATGCGGCAGCGGCGATGACGGCGCTGACGAAGAACACCCGAACCGTCGTGAACGGCGACGCGGCGGCAAAGCCGGCGAACCAGACGGCACCGGCCGCGGCGCGGCCCATGACGGACTCGGAAAAGAAGGCGCTTGCGCGCGCGCAGAAGCTTGAACGCGAGCGTCAGGAAGCAGACGCGAAGACGCAGGCGGCCGAAGACGCGAAGAATGCGAAGGAGGCCCAGGCGCGCGCCGCGCGGCAGGGCGAGCTGGATCGCCAGCGCCTGGAAGCCGACAAGAAGCAGGCAGCCCTGGATAAAGAACTCCAGGAGAAGGCCGCCAAGGAGCAGGCGAAGCGCGACGAGGCGGAGAAGAAGCGCCAGGCCGAGCTCGCCAAGAAACAGTCCGCGTCCACGCAGAAAGCGCAGTAGCCGTAGCCATGGCCCAGATCGTCAGTTTCTTTGTCACTGAGGACGAAGAGTTCAAGAAGCACATCGGACGGCTGCTGCGATCCGGCGCCGTTCCGATCAGCGTCCTCGAGCAGCTGCGCGAAGGCGTGGCGCCCGATGTCGTCATCGTCGACGCCCGCGGCGACGCGTCGTCCGCGATGGGCACGATCGAGCGCCTGCGCGCCGGCCTGCCGGGAGCCGCGATCTTCGCGGTCGCGCGCGTCGCCGAACCCGACCTGATCCTGCAGGCGATGCGGGCGGGCGCCAACGAGTTCCTGACCTGGCCTCCCGCCGAAGACACCTTTCACAGCGCCATTCGCAGGACAAACGCGCGGCGTGAAACCGCCCAGGGCGCACCGGCGGCGGCGACCACGCTCGTCTTCTTCGGTGCCAAGGGCGGCGCGGGCACCACGACGATTGCGGTCAACTGCGGTGTCGAGCTGGCGCGAATCACCAAGCGCTCCACGCTGGTCGTCGACTTGAAGCCGGGTCTAGGAGAAGTGGCGTTGTTTCTCGGCGTCCGGCCGCGTTACAGCCTCATCGACGCGATCGACAACCTCCACCGGCTCGATCGCGAGTTCCTGCGCGAGCTCGTCGTGAAGCACAAGTCGGGTCTCGAAATCCTTGCCGGGTCCGATCACTTCGATCGCCCCGGTGGGCCGGACGCCGGCGCGATGGAAGAGCTGCTGCGCCTGCTTGCACGGCAGTACGAGTACATCCTCATCGACGCGGGCAGCCAGATCAACGCCTGTTCGGTCGCGGCCCTCTACGCGGCGGACCTGCTGTTCCTGATCGCAAATCCCGACGTCCCGTCGGTCAGGAATGCCCAGCGGCTGCTCGAACGCGTACGGCAGCTCGGTGCCGCCGGGGAACGCGTGCGATTCGTGCTGAACCGGGCCCAGGAGCCGTACCCGATTCCGCCCAAGCAAATTGAGGGCGCGCTCGGTCATCCGATTCACCACACGTTTCCGAGCGACTACAAGACGGTGTCGACCTCGCTCAATTCCGGCGTGCCGCTGGCTCTTGCAGGTAACAGCGAGATCGCCGCGCAGTTCGACGCGTTCACGCGCCACATCATCAGTCCGGCCGCCGGCACCGAGACGCCGGCTCAGCCCAAACGCGCCAAGCTCGGTCTCGAACGCATTGCGTCCCTCTGGTAAACCATATGAGCCCAGCCGCTGCCAACCCCGTCGCGCCGCCCCGTTCGTCGCTACCTGGCCCGGCGCGCCCGGCCGCCGTGTCTCGCCAGTACGCGGAACTGAAGGGCAACGTCCATCGCAAGCTGCTCAACCGGCTGAACCTCGAGGCGCTCGCCCAGGCCGATCGGCCAAGGGCGGAAAGCGAAATTCGTACGCTGCTCGGCGAGCTGCTCAGCGAAGAGAACATCCCCATCAGCCTGGCTGAACGTGAGGTTTTGTTCAGCGAGCTTGTCGACGATGTCTTCGGGCTCGGCCCGCTCGAGCCGTTGCTGCGCGATCCGGCTGTCAGCGACATCCTCGTCAACACGTACAAGAACGTATTCGTGGAGCGCGGCGGCCGCATCGAGCGCGTGACCGCGACATTCCAGGACGACAAGCACCTGATGCGCGTCATCGACCGCATCGTGAGCGGCGTCGGCCGGCGCGTGGATGACAGCTCGCCGATGGTGGACGCCCGCCTCCAGGACGGTTCGCGCGTCAACGCCATCATTCCGCCGCTCGCGGTGGACGGCCCGCTGCTGTCGATTCGCCGTTTTCCGGCTGAACGCCTCAAGGCCGACGATCTGGTGACGCTCAAGGCGCTGACGCGCCCGATGCTCGACTTCCTGTCGCACTGCGTCCGATCCCGGTTGAACTGCCTGATCAGCGGCGGCACCGGCGCCGGCAAGACGACGCTGCTCAACGTGCTGTCCAGCTACATCGGAGACACGGAGCGCATCGTCACGATTGAGGACGCTGCCGAGTTGCAATTGCACCAGGACCACGTGGCGCGTCTCGAAACGCGGCCGCCGAACGTGGAGTGCAAGGGCGCCATCCGCCAGCGGCAACTCGTCATCAACGCCCTCCGCATGCGCCCCGATCGCATCGTCATCGGCGAGGTCCGCGGCGAGGAAGCGCTGGACATGCTGCAGGCCATGAACACCGGCCACGACGGGTCGCTGACGACGGTCCACGCCAACACGCCGCGCGACGCGCTGTCACGCGTCGAGACGATGATCGCCATGGGCGCCACGAATCTGCCGGAGCGGGCGATGCGCCAGCAGATCGCGTCGGCCATCCAGATCGTCGTCCAGCAAACGCGCCTGAGCGACGGCACCCGCAAGGTCACCAGCGTGGCTGAGATCACGGGTATGGAAGGCGAAATCATCACCATGCAGGAGATCTTCACGTTCGAGAAGGTCGGCCTGACGCAGGAAGGCAAGGTTGTGGGCCGCTTCCGGGCGACGGGCGTGCGGCCGAAGGTGTGCGAGCGCCTCAAGGCATGCGGCATCCACCTGCCGGGCGACATGTTCGAGGGCGTGACGGAGATCCGCTAATGGTTATCGCGCTGGGCGTCTTCGTCGTCGTCGTCGGGCTGATTCTCGGCTCGTACTTTGCCATCACGGTGCTGCCGGACAAGATGGCCCAGCGCGAGCTCGACAAGCGGCTGAAGGACGTGTCGTTCACCGAAGCGTCAGGCGAGGCCGAAGACGCGTCGGTTCTCCGCAAGATGGTCGAAGGACCGATGCCGGGCCTCGACAAATTCGTCAAGGATTCGAAGCAGGGATCCGGGCTGTCGCGGTTGATCGAGCAGTCGGGGGTTCAGACGACGCCGAGCGGACTCATGCTCGTGACGCTGGTCTCGGCGGCCGTCGTCGGCCTGGTGACCGCGGTGTTCGTCAGCAAGCCCTACGCGGCGCCGATTGCCGCCTGCATCGGCGCGATGCTGCCGATTGGCTACGTCATGAACCGGCGCACGCGCCGTCTGTACCGGTTCGAAGAGCAATTCCCCGAGGCGCTGGATCTGTTGTCGCGCGCCGTCCGAGCGGGTCATGCGTTCCAGACGTCCATGGGCATGGTCGCGGACGAGCTGCCCGAACCGGTCGGGCCCGAGTTCAAAAAGGCATTCGACCGCCAGAACTTCGGCCTGCCGCTGCGAGACGCGCTGAACGAGTTGTCCGAGCGCATCGGCAGCCTGGACGTGCGTTTCTTCGTCACGGCCGTGCTGATTCAACGCGAGACGGGCGGCAACCTGGCCGAAATCCTCGACAACCTCGCCTACGTGATTCGCGAGCGATTCAAGATCCGCCGTCAGATTCGCGTGCACACCGCACATGGGCGGTTCACGGCGTGGGTTCTTCTGTCATTGCCAGCCGCATTGGCCGTCGCCCTCACGTTTATCAATCCCGACCACATGGCACTGCTCTTCCACGAGCACATGGGTCAGATGATGATCATGGGCGCGATTGTCATGCAGACCACGGGGTACTTCTGGATTCGTAAAGTCATCAAGATCGAGGTATAGCGTGACGCTGCTGATTCCGGTACTGGGGTTCATCTTCATCACGCTGCTGATCGCAGCGGGGGCGATGGCTCTCGCCCCAAGCGGCGCCGGCACGCTCGAACGCCGCCTCGAGGAAGTGTCGGACTGGACGGGCGGCCGGCCCATCGCAGACGGCGCGGACAAGTGGAAAGGCTTCCTGGGCGGGTTGAAGCGCCTCGGCAGCGTCGCGCCGCAGTCCGCCAAGGAAATGGGCAAGCTGCAGAAGCGAATGGTGAACGCCGGCTACCGCAGCTCCGAGGCGCTACCGATTTTCTTCGGCATCCGCGTCGGCCTAGCGCTGCTGTTGTTTGCCCTTTGCGCGACGCCGATCCTGATGACGCCGAATTTCGTGATGGCGCTGGGGGCGTGCGGCGTCGGCTACATGCTGCCGAGCATGGCGCTCGGCCGGATCGCCAAGAAGCGTCAGCACATGATCCGCCTTGGGCTGCCAGACGCGCTCGACTTGATGGTCGTCAGCGTGGAAGCGGGCCTCGGTCTCGATCAGGCCATTCAGCGTGTGGCCGATGAGATGGCGTACGCGCATCCCGCGCTGGCGGAAGAGCTCAGGCTCATCAACCTGGAACTGCGCGCCGGCAAGGCCCGGTCCGAGGCACTTCACAACCTTGGCGTCCGGACCGGCGTCGACGACGTGGAATCGCTGGTCGCGATGCTGGTGCAGACCGACAAGTTCGGCACGAGCGTCGCGCAGTCGCTGCGCGTCCACAGCGACACCCTGCGGACCAAGCGGCGCCAGCGGGCCGAGGAAGCCGCGGCGAAGACAGGCGTCAAGATGGTCTTCCCGCTCGTGTTCTGTATCTTTCCAGCCGTGTGGGTCGTGACGATCGGTCCGGCTGTCATCAAGTTCGTGCAGGTCGTCTTCCCGCTTGCGCAGAAGTGACCTAAAGGGAGCGCCATGTCCTCGCCGGCTCAAATGTCGAACGTTCGCTCCATGACGGACCGTTCGCCCGCGCCTCCGCCGCTCGTGCATCTCGAGGACACGGGCCTGGCGGCCGACGTTGTCGAACAGCTTCTGCTCAAGACCCTGTACGGCGCAGAGGCCGTGGGTTCGGTGATTGCCGAGAAGATGCGGTTGCCGTTCACGATGCTCGAACCGCTGATCGAGCACGCTCGCGCCGAACGTCTCATGGAAGTGCGCGGTGCCAGCGGGTCCAACGCTTCGGCGTACCGATACACACTGACGGATCTTGGGCGGGATCGCGCCCATCAGTTTCTGAACATCAACCAATACGTCGGACCGGCGCCCGTACCACTAGCCGCCTATGTTGCACAAATGAAGGCGCTGGCCGCGAATCGCGGCTACCTGGATCATGAACGGCTGAAGTCGGGTTTTCAGCACCTGATCGTTGACGATGGGATGCTCGAAAAGCTTGGTCCCGCTGTCAATGCCGGCAAGGCGGTGTTCCTGTACGGCCCTCCCGGGAACGGCAAGACCGTGCTCGCCGAAGGCATGGGGCAATCGATCGGCGGCGACATGTACATTCCGCACGCGATTGATGTGGACGGCAACATCATCACGATGTTCGATCCGATTTGCCATGTCGCGCTCGACAACGAAACGGCGGCGAGCGAAGAGGGAAGCGTCATCCGGTCCGCGCCACGCGACCGGCGATGGGTACGGATTCGCCGGCCGGTCGTCATGGTGGGCGGCGAGCTGACGCTGGACATGCTCGACCTGACATTCAACCCCATCTCGAAGTTCTATGAGGCGCCAATCCAGCTGAAGGCCAACGGCGGCGTGTTCCTGGTGGACGATTTTGGCCGCCAGCGCGTGCGGCCCCAGGAGCTTCTCAACCGGTGGATCGTGCCGCTCGAGAGCCGTTTCGATTACCTTACGCTGCACACAGGCAAGAAGTTTCAGCTGCCGTTCGACGTCCTCATCGTGTTCGCGACGAATCTCAACCCGGCGTCGCTGGCGGATGAGGCGTTCATGCGCCGCATCCCGTACAAGATTCCCGTCAACGACCCGACGATGGAACAGTTCGTCAAGATCTTCGAACTGAACTGCCAGCGGCGGAACCTCCGCTTCCATCAGGTGATGGTCGCTTACCTTCAGCGTCGCCACTACGGGCCCCTCGGCCGGCCCCTGCGATCGTGCCATCCGCGCGACCTGCTCGATCAGGTGACGGCGCTCTGCCGCTATCGCGGCATCGAGCCGGTGATCACGCGCGAGTTGCTCGACGCCGCGTGCTCGTCTTATTTTGTCGACGGCCCGGGCCAGGCGGATACCTCCGCTCAGGCGGCGGCGACGCCCACAGCGGCGGCGGCCCGCAAGGCCGCGAGGCACCGGCTGGAGATTCACTGATGGCGTTCTCGCGCCAGAACAGGAACGAATTGCTGGCGCGGGCAACGGTCGGCGTCCTTTTCGCACTGCTCTCGATCAACATCCTGCAGGATTTCCTGCACACGGGACGCGTGACCGGCCTCCTCCTTCTCGTGAGCGAGGGGCTCGTCATCGTGCTGACGGTGATCCGGCGTCCTGCCCACTTCGTGGACCGGTCGATCCGCGCCGCGATTGCGACGGCGATTTCCGTCGTCGGGCCGCCTCTGCTCCTGCCGTCGAGCGTAGGGGGACTTGCCCCTGACGTCGCCACCGCGGTGGCCTCGGCGGTCGGGCTCAGTCTCGTGGTGGTGGGGAAACTGACGCTGGGCCGTAGCTTCGGTCTCGTTCCCGCCAACCGTGGCGTCGTGATCGGCGGACCTTATGCGCTCGTGCGGCACCCGATTTACAGCGGCTACCTCATCACGCACCTCGCATTCCTGATCGCCCACCCGCGCTGGTGGAACGTCTTTGTGCTCGTGACCGCTGACACCGCGCTCGTCGTTCGCGCGCTCATCGAGGAGCGCGTTCTCAATCACGACGCCGAGTACCAGGCATACTGTCAGCGGGTCGGCTGGCATCTCGTGCCGGGTGTCTTCTGATGTCGAATGGGCCTACAGGTACGAGCGTTAGACTCATCAACGAAAGAACCCGGAATGCCGTTGCGAGCATCGTGGAGATGGCGGTGTCGCGTGAAGACCGCCGGCGTGGCCTCCTTGGCCGCAATGGTCTCGATGCGTCCGCGGCAATGATGCTGGCGCCATGCGCCGCCGTGCACACGGCGTTCATGCGATTTGCCCTGGACGTCGTGTTTGTCGATCGGATGGGTCGGGTTCTCAAGATTGTCCGGAGACTCGAGCCGTGGCGCCTGTCTGCGTCGTTCGGCGCCTACGCCGCGATCGAACTGGCGGCGGGCGGCCCGAGGGACATCGTTCCTGGTGATCGCCTGTACTTGTCCGACGCCATCGCTGGCCGCTCAGAAGTGGTGCCGCTGGAGACCGCCGTCAAGACCCTTTTCCGGTCCTAGTGCCCAGATCCGGCGGGCGCTTCAAAAGCTATTGTGAAGGGCCGCTCAAGTCCTGTTCTTGTAGATTCGATGCCGTCTGATGCTCGCTCCGAGTAGTCGCAAGAGACAGTGCCGCGCTGATCACGGTGACCAGGCACACGAGATTGCGACCGACCGCGAGCAGCTCAACGTACTTGACGCCTCCCACCAGATCAGCATAAGTCGCAAGAATTGCGACCGAAAGGACCAACGTGACGACCACTCCCAGCGCCGGCGCCCGATCATGGTTGACCCAGGCGATTGCCGCACCCGGCAACAGCCACGCGAAAAATTGAGGGGAGAGCAGTGGCGAGCCAAGGAGAACGATGCCGATAGCCGCGATCCAAGACGCGCCAAGCCGCTGCGTCACAATGCCACGGAAAGCTGCGATCAACGAAAGGGGAGCCGTCACAACAAACAATCCGAGTAACGCAAATGGTGTTACCCTGCCAACGCGCCACGCGCCCGACTCGACGCGAACGGTTGTTGAATCGCCGAGATGAACGATCGCGCCGACCGTGCTTTCGATCGACCACCCTCGCGCCTCCCGGAAGGTCAGCACTTGAATAAGGCCCTGGAATCCGCCCACGAACACAATCCATCCGAGAGCGATGCCTAGACAGCCGACTGCCAGGACCGCAAACGCCCGTCGGCGAAACGTCAGGTCTCGATCGCAGACGATCCACATCGAAAGGAGTAAAGGCCATAGTTTCAATCCGAAGCCAAGCGCGAACGCCAAACCGCTCGTGGCAGAGCGCCGCCTCCAGGCGTGAACAGCCAACGTCGCGACAGATATAGGCCACAGATCGAATCTATAGAACAAGACGGGCAGCATCGGTAGAACGCCTGCCACATAAAACATCGCGGCCGAAACACCCCAACCTGACATCAGCGTCCCGATCAGAAGAGCGTCGGCAGCCATGTTCAGCGACAGAAGTGTGTAGCCAAACGACTCCCGGCCCTCCATGGTGGCGAGGGTCCTGAAGACTGCCACCGCGACTGGGGGATACTCGACGGCGAAATCGCGATAGGGACGCCGCGAGTCCGCACCGATTTGCCAGAATCGCTCGAAGTCCCCCCGCATTGGCGCGCCCTGCTTTGCGAGGACGACGAACAGCGTGGCATGGACGCTTACGAGTATGAGGCAGGCAATGCGTTGGACCGGAGTCAGGGTACGGAACACCGCCGCAAGAATAGACCAGCGCACAACCTTCCGTCGATTCGGAGACCGTGCGACGCAGAGCCTGAACTACCCGTTCGCACGCAACTGAACCAGCGTGGCTCCCAGGTGGGATGCGGTGTCGTCACGAAACGCTTCCACGAGCGGATGGCGGTCCAGCACGGCCTGTACGATTCCGCGCTGCACGCCTGTTCCGCGCCCGTGAACGACGCGGATTTCCCTGATCCCTGCCTGCGCGGCGGCAGTCACGTACTCGCCGACGACCGACGGCACGTCCCGCGGGGCGAACGCATGCAGGTCGAGTTCAGCCTCGATCGGGACGTGGACGACGACAGGCACGTGGTCCGGCTCATCAGGCACGGGCGGGACCCGGCGCATGGGCCGGCTTCCGATAGGCGGCAGTCACCGTCGTGGTGATGCCGCCCCGTACGGAAAAGTCGCCCACGACGGTCATCTTCCGCGGCTGCAGGCAGGCGACCAGGTCGTCGAGGATCTGGTTCGTCGCATGTTCGTAGAAGATGCCGCGGTTGCGGAAGTCGATGAGATAGTACTTGAGCGATTTCAGCTCGACGCACTCAGCGTCCGGCACGTAGGTGATGCGGATTACGCCGAAATCGGGCAGGCCGGTCTTCGGGCAGAGTGCCGTGAATTCGGGACAGTTGATGGCGATCTCGTAATCGCGTTCGGGCCTGGGGTTGGGAAAGGTTTCGAGCGTCACGCTTGACATGCTGAAAATTCTAGCATCCGACCCCATGTCAATCGGGGAGCGGCCGGGCGCCAACCCGTCCGTAGTCGCTTTTGGGGCCGGAAATCAAGGGTTCGTGCCCCGACGCACGCATTGACACCGGTGAT
>Ga0170475_100991049_pt1 | contig 11513 bp, 7 predicted proteins | sample Soicark_Litter_5_FD_111474 | JGI IMG/M metagenome (GOLD analysis project Ga0170475, IMG submission 111474) | Avena fatua rhizosphere microbial communities from Hopland, California, USA. Combined Assembly of 48 SPs | reverse complement strand
CGACGTTTACTATGTCAACAATGCACATGATAAGGTGATGGAGGCATCAGGCGGCGGCTTCGACAAAGTAGTTGCCTCGGTCAGCTACGCATTGTCAGCTGGTTCGCACGCCGAGCAACTCTCGACCGACAAGACGGGCGGCACACATGCGATTAACTTGACGGGCAACGAGTTCGACCAGGCGATCAATGGCAATTACGGCGCCAACAAGATCGATGGTCGAGGCGGCGCCGATACAATGAAAGGCTATGGCGGCAACGACACCTATTTTGTCGACAACGTGCATGACAAGGTGGTGGAGCAGCTAGGCAACGGCAAGGACGCGGTGTTCGCTTCGGTGAGCTATGCTCTCTCGGCGGGCTCATCCGTCGAGAAACTTGCGACCACGCAGGCTTCGGGAACGGGGCAAATCAACCTGACTGGCAACGAGTTTGGCCAAACGATCCAAGGAAATGCCGGCGCCAACAAGATCAATGGCGGGGGTGGTTCCGATACGCTGACGGGCTTTGGCGGTAAGGACGCCTTCGTGTTCAACACCGCGCTCGGCTCTGGAAATGTCGACAAGATAACCGACTTCAAGGTTTCCCAGGACAAAATCCAACTTGATCACAGCGTATTCACCGGGCTTCGGCAGGGCGCCCTTTCGGCCGCGAACTTCCACATCGGCAAAGGTGCGCATGATGGAAGCGACCACGTCATCTATAACAGTTCGACCGGGGCGCTCTCTTTCGACAGTGACGGAATCGGCGGCCATGCTCAGACGCAGTTTGCGACGGTTGCTCCGCATCTCTCCCTTGGCGCGAGCTCCTTTTTCGTGGTTTGACGCACGCAATTGTGGTTCCGGCAGGAGCTGAGCGCTCCTGCCGGTTCGGCTTCTCCGTCCGGCGTCTATTCAGCACAGGTCGCATCTGTTTTCCGCCGAGGTGAGCGCGCACGCCGCTTTTTGGCTGAAAACGGCCGCCGTCCGAGACATCGCGGGAACATTCTGCCTTGATCGTGGTTTGGTGCCATCGCGCAGGGGATGGATGACGTGCCAAGCTACGAAGTCGAGGAGATTTTTGCCGGCCAAGTCGTGGTGACCCACAAGGTAGTCGCACCAACTCCGTTTCGAGCAGCCAAGCTCGCGACAAACCGGGAAATCACGCTTCGTGCTTCCGAGGTCCGCTGGATCCGGGTATTCGAGCAAGACGGCCGCCGCCGAGCCTATGAATATACGTTCTCGGATCGACCTCAACCCGCCCCAATGAGCAGTCTTGATAGTCCGATCACCCGTTCGCGATGAATGCGCATTCGCGCGGCTAATCCCATAGCGCACGGCGTCTCGATCCAAACAGTACAGCCCGCGGTCTGATCCTTGCGCCGTTAGCGCGCAAGCGCGATCCTAGTTGCGTCATTCGAACGGACGAGGACAACGGCCAGCCCTGCCCGTAGCCTGAATTGCTGGTGTAAATCGCAACGAAATCGGGCCATGGGAAACGATCCAAGTTCGAGCCGTTTATGGGAGCCGAAGGCCCGCTGGGTTTCGGGAGCGGCAGTATGAACCCGCACCTGGTTTGCATCGGCGGCGAGGATCACGCCCTGAGGATCTCGTTTCTGATGGAACTCCGCGAGCGGGGTTTTCGGGTCACCGCGGTCTCGACGGGCGATGAAGCTCTGTTTTTACGGCATGGCATTCCGCACCGCCGCTACGAGTTCAATCGCTTTGCCAATGGCAGCGGCAAAGCCGGGACCATCAGAACATTGCGAAGGTTGGTGCGGGAACTTCGCCCCGACATCGTTCAAAGCTTCGATACGAAACCCAATTTGCTGACCCCGCTGGCGGTGCGGGGAGAAGTCCCGGTCGTGCGCACGATCAACGGCTTGGGCTGGACCTTCTCATCGCTGGAGCCGCGAGCCTTGGCTATGCGGCCCGCCTTCTGCGGTCTGCAATGGTTTGCTTCCTTCTGGACCGCTGCCACAGTCTTCCAAAACCGCGACGATCAAGCCTTTTTCGAGCGGTATCGGCTGATCCCACGCGGCAGCGGACGTCTAATTCAGGGGTCTGGCATCGACGTCAATGCATTCGCGGTGGCAAGACGTCTTGCCTCGCCACCAGCGACAATGCGGCGGGAATTCGGACTGGAATCGGCCGAGATCGTCATTTTTGTCGGCCGGCTCACCCGCCTTAAGGGCGTTCCGACCCTTCTTGAGGCGATTCCGCACATTCTCTCCAAAAGACCTCATGCGCGTTTCGTGCTCGTTGGCCCACGGGAATCGGAAGGACCATTCGCCGTCGCAAAATCCGAAATCCAACGATTTGCCTCTCATGTGACCGTGCTGGGCAAACGGCATGATGTCCCCAGTCTGCTTGGCATGGCTGATCTGTTCGCCTTCCCAACGCAATATCGCGAGGGCGTTCCGCGCGTCTTGCTGGAAGCCGGACTGGCTGGATTGCCGATAGTTGCATCGCGAATGCCCGGTTGCAGCGACGTCGTCGAAGATGGATGGAACGGTTATCTGGTCGCGCCGCGCGATGCTCGGGCGCTTGCGGACCGGATAGTCGACATACTGTCGGACCGCACCTTGGGAGCGGCCATGGGGCAGCGCTCCGCCTCGCTTATCAGGGAGCGTTTTGCCCTGCCGGGCATCGTCGACCAGTACTGCGATGTCTATAAGAGCAATCTCAGGGCCAAATCTCGCGGCTTGCTTGCTCCATCGACTCTGGAGAGCGGCATCGCGAACCGCCGGTTGGACGGGGCGCGGCAATGATGCGCGACGCGTTGCTTGCCGGCGGTGTCATCCTGTCAGCCGCGTCGCAGCTCTCCGTCCCCGGCATGCCATTCGGCTATGGCGAACTGCTCCTGGCGCTTTGGATCATGCTGTCGGCCGGACGAATATTGGTCGGCGGACGCGTCGAAGCGACACCGGCCTTTGCGCAACTCGCGACTTTTTGGCTGCTCCTTTCTCTCGCATTGGGGATCGGCACGATCATCGGCTACTTGACCACCCTGCTCTACCCGACAGGGTTGCTGCACGACACATTGGCCTACGTGCTGTTGGCCAGCATCACTTGCCTGGCCAGTGTTGAGCCCGACGCGGGGCGTCGTCTTCGACGCAGTGGTTGGTGGGCAATCGCATTGGCCGACGCAATATTTGCTATCCAACTCGCCATCGCGTGGGGCTGGCTCCATCAGCCCGGCGTCGATCCCTGGTATTGGGACCGCTTCCGCGGCTGGTCTGAAAACCCGAACCAGCTCGCGCTCTATTGCGCGCTTCTTGGTCCGCTGGCGCTGCACCTTGCAACCACGACTCACAATCGATGGGGTCAGGTCCTTGCGCTCTCAAGCCTTGTGTTCATCTTTTTTGTCGGCCGCCTGACGAGGAGCGACGCTTATCTCTACACCACGATTGTAAGTGGCGTCGCCTTCCTCGGATTGCGGTTGAAGGCGTGGTTGGCATCCGATGGCAATCGAACCAGCCTGCCCAGGCAGATCGCACTTCTGCTGATGGTCGGCGCTGTCCCCCTGGTGATAGCGATGACCCCCTATCTTCTCAGCGAGGAAAGCTTTGCGGCCAATTTTGCCAAGAGCCTCACCAAGGACGGAGGCGGCGAGGCCACGGCTGAGACATTCGAACTTCGGGTTTATCTGTGGGATGAGGCGCTCCAGAAGGGGCTGCAATCGGCATCGCTCGGCCTCGGTCCTGGCCCTCACCTAGAGCGCCCGCCGACCGCCGACATGCAGTTTCTGGAGCGGCCATTCGAAGCGCACAATACAATTCTCGATCTCTATCTACAGGGCGGGCTGGTCGCGGTCATCGCCTTGCTGTGGATCGTTGGATCGGCGGCCATGTCCGCCTGGCGTGCCCGCTACGACGCGCTTTTGGTGCTCGTGGCGTCCGCGGCCGTGTTCAGCATACCGCACCTCATCATCCGTCATCCGATCGTGTGGTTTGCATTGACTTTCTGCCTCGTCGCGGGAACGCCAAGCGTTTTCCGGCGCGAGCTTGAGCCTTCAGAGGTGATGTGATGTGCGGGATAGCCGGGATACTTCTCGCGTCCAATGCTGCCGATCCCAATTCGCTCGATCAGATAGGGCAAATGATGATGGCGCTTCGTCACCGCGGTCCGGATGGCGAAGGACTCTGGACGGACCGCGAAGCAGGCATCGCCTTGGGCCACAGGCGGCTGGCCATCGTCGATTTGTCGGAAACGGGGCAACAGCCCATGCTGTCCACAAGCGGTCGGTATGCGATCACCTTCAACGGCGAGATATATAATTTCCGTGACCTGCGTCTCGAGCTTGAAGGCGCCGGGCACCATTTCCGCGGCACCAGCGACACCGAAGTCATGTTGTGTGCGATCGAGAGCTGGGGCCTCGAGGCCGCACTCCAGCGCTTTGCTGGCATGTTCGCATTCGCCTTGTGGGACCTGAAGACGAGGACCCTCCATCTCGCGCGGGATCGGTTGGGCAAGAAGCCCCTCTACATCGCTTCAGCCAGGCATGCGCTGGTCTTTGCTTCCGAACTGAAAGCAATCAGCCGCTTTTCAGGCTACTCCCCGGAGATCGACCTGGATGCCGCCACCGCAATGCTTTCCAAGGGGTGGGTCCCGGATCAGAGTTGCATCTGGCGAGGTGTCTTCAAGCTGCCACCCGGCTCGGTCCTGACCCTCACGGCCGCGACTGTGGCGGAGGGGCGCGGGTCCGCTTCCCTTTCGCAGGACGCAAGTCGCTGGTGGTCGCTGGCCGAAGTCGCCAAGAACGGGCGAGAACAACAGATCGCCGGCAGTGACGACGATCTGACCAATGAACTGGATGATCTGCTCCGGCTTGCCGTCCGCGAGCGCATGATCGCCGACGTTCCGTTGGGTGGTTTCCTGTCGGGAGGCGTCGACAGCTCTACCGTTGCAGCCTTGATGCAGGCTCAATCTCCAAATCCCGTGCGCACTTTCACCATCGCCTTCGCGGAGAGCGGCTTTGACGAGGCCCCTTACGCCGCCGAGGTAGCGCGTCATCTGGGCACCGACCACACGGAGCTACACCTTTCGCCCGCCGCCGCGCGTGACGTGATCCCCGAACTGCCAAAGGTGTGGGACGAGCCATTTGCCGACGAATCGCAGATACCAACTCTGCTGGTGGCGCGGCTGGCCCGCCAGCACGTGACCGTGGCACTGTCGGGGGACGGCGGAGACGAGTGCTTTGCAGGCTATGGCCGCCACTTCATGGCGGACCGGCTGAAACGGTACCAAGGACTACCCGCAACCGCACGGAGGTCCCTGGCGGCCGGCGCAGGGATGCTGTCCAGGGCGGCTCGTCACGATTTCATTGGCAACCTGCCACTTCCGCCGCATGTGCGGCATGCGTTGCGCAGCGATCGGCTCACTCGCTTCGCCTGGCTTCTCGCCGCCAAGGATGAAGACGAACTGCACTGGCGGCTGACGGGATCATCGGCCGAAAACCTCACCCGACACGGAACTCCTGCATCCATAGTCTCCGCACCGCGGCTCGACGGGCTGCTGTCTCGCCTTTTGTACGACGACATGTCCGGCTACCTCGCTGGTGACATTCTCGTCAAACTGGATCGAGCCAGCATGGCCAACAGCCTCGAGGCTCGTTGTCCCCTCTTGGACCACCGCGTCGTCGAATTTGCTTGGCGCCTTCGGGCTGACATGAAGGTTCGCAACGGCGGAGGCAAGTGGATCCTTCGAAATGTGCTGCGTCGTTATCTTCCGCAACGGCTGATCGACCGGCCGAAGCAGGGCTTCGACGTGCCGATCGCGGCTTGGCTGCGGGGCCCGTTGCGCAGCTGGGCCACCGATATTCTGTCCGATGTTCGCAACCAGGGCGAAGGCTTGCTGGACAGCACAAGGGTGGACGCCTGCTGGCGCGATCACGTTGCAGGACAGGACCGCTCCCGTGAACTGTGGTCGGTGCTGATGTTTCAGGCCTGGTGCAACGAGGCCAAGCGGCAGGCGTCCGCATCGAACTCATCCCGTGAACTCGATCTGGCAGGAGTATGAAATGGCGGGTTCCGCAATCAGCCGAATTGAAGTGCCACGAGCCACCCCGGTGGCTGCCCCGGTTCCTGAAAGCAGGGCCCGCGTACGGCCTCCCAGAAGCGCCCCGAATTCAGCAACCCCGTCTCGCCAACTGCTGGTGACATTGGCGAGCAGCAAATGGATCATTCTGCTCTTCGCGGTTGTCGGCGGCATCTTGGCGGCGTTGGCGGGAATAACCCGCCCTATCATGTACGAAGCCAGCAGTCAGCTGATCATAGACGCTCCTGCCAGGGCGGCCCTTCCCGCCAGCCCGGGCTCGGCGCAGGACATGATCGATTCAAGCATTGACGATCACATCACGATGCTGTCGTCGGAGAGCCACCTTCGTCGGGTCGCTGCAGCGCTGCGTCAACCGAGCCCGGCCAGCGCGACCGCACAAACGCAAGCCGGGAAGGGAAGCTCCAGCCATGGGCCTGCGCTCGCCGATCCGCCGACATTGCACTCCTTCGCTGGCGATTTGCTGAAGCGGCTTTGGCCCCGGGATGTTGTATCAACGAATGCGCCGCAAGCGGCAGAGGCCGCCGAAGTGAAAGCGCTGCGCAAAGGGGTAAGGGTTGGACAAGAGCTCCGGTCCCGGGTCATTTCCGTTGGCTTCTCAGACGACGACCCGGCGCGCGCGGCGCTGGTGGCCAATACATTCACCAAGACCTATGTCGACGACCTCGCGCAGAAAAGTCAGGCGTCGGACATGCAGGAGCTCGACGCCGTCGTCGCCAGTTTGCCCAAACTGCAGAATGAACTGGTGGATGCATCCAATCGGCTCGAGGAGTATCGGCTGAGCCATGGCGCGGTCGATCAAGGCTCGGCTGACAAGGTGGCCGGGGAGAGGGCGGATCTCAGCCAGCAGATATCGATGTCCAAAGCGGATCTGGCGGCGCTGGAGTCCCGGCTCCAGCGTATCCAGGAGCTTCGAAAGCAGGGCGCGGCGGCCGCGACCCTGGCCGAGGCCGCCGGCACGCAGGAGTTGGCCGACCTTTCGGCTCGCGTGGCCGGGGCGCCAGCGGACAAGGATCTGGCCAATGCCTTTTCCGTCGCGGTCGAAAAGGCAATCGCTGATATCGTCGCTGAAGCGGATATCTATCGTGCCCAGGTCGAGGCTCTGGGAAATCGAATGCGTGTGCTCGATGCGGTCGCGGCCGACACGGCCAGCCGGCTCGCCGGTTTGCGGGCACTCGAGCCTCAAGTCAGCCTCCTGACACAACGCTACAACGAACTTCTCGGCCGCCAGCAGGACCTGAAGCGGCGCATCGGAGCTCCGTCCGCCGGAGTCTCGGTTCTTTCCGTTGCATGGCCGCCGACGATTCCGCAGACATTGCCACCGGTTTTTTTGGTTCCACCGGGAATGATTGCGTTTGGCCTCCTTGGCGCCGTTTTGGTCCTCATGCGAAATCGCTTCGATCGCACCTTGCGCGGTGAAACGGAGGCGGAAGCCGTGCTCAGGATACCGTGCGTGGGACTTGTGCCCGAACCGGGCAGGATGCACGCCAAACAGCTGCGCGACCTGGTTCTGGGCCAGCCCAGGTCGGCCTACAGCCGTGCGGTGACGTCGCTGTTGGTCGCGGCCGCGCCAAATCAGGCAAGAGGTCGTGGTCCGCACACGATCCTGCTCACGCCAAGCGTCCGGGCTGACGGAGCGACCGAGCTTGCATGGGGCTTGGCCTTGGCGGCCACCCGTCTGGGCAATCGTGTTCTTCTGGTCGACCTCCAGCGGGCGGGCTCCCAACTTACGGCCGAGTTTCTGCGCCAGTTCAACGGACCCAAGGCTCGTCATTCCTTCGCGGATTACGTCAGCAGTCGTTGTGCCTTGGATGACGCGGTCGCCAGCATTCCCGAAATTGGTATCGATCTGACGACCATGGCACCTGCGGAAGATCTTCTGGCTCTCTTGGCGCGTGTCGACACCGCCAAGTGCAGGGAAGATCTGCACTCGGCGTACAACCTCGTCATCATAAATGGGCCATCGGGGCTGGCTGGGCCAGAAGCCATGTTCCTCAAGAGCTGGGCGGACGCGGTTCTCGTTACGGTTCGCTGGGCAAGAACCTCGCGGCATGTCGCGCGCGGGGTGGTGGAGCAGCTCCTGAGCGACGGAACGCTGTCGGTGCCGGTGGCGAGCGTCCTCACCCGTGTGAACCTCACCCGGTACGGCAGGTATCGGTTTGGCGACAGTGCCGATCTTTTGCGCGAGAGGATCTCATGAATTCGACCGGCATCCGCCGTGAGCAAGGCTCGCCATGATCCGACTTCCTCAAAGCCCGATCGGCAAGGTCCTTCGAGCGGCCGGTGGCGTGTCGGCCATGGCGATTGCCGGTCAGCTCATTCTTGTCGCGACCATTCCGGTGTTGGCCAGGCTCTATTCTCCTGCCGATTTCGGCTTGTTCACGATCTATCTTTCGACCGTGAACATACTGGGAGCGGTCGCGGCACTGCGCTTTGAGGCCTCGCTGTATGGCGTCAAGAGCAATGCGCAGGCATACGTCACGGTTAAGCTCATTCTTTTGGCCGTGTCGGCAACCGGCGTTATTGCCTTGACGGCGGGGATGGTGTTGTCGAGCACCGTTCCGGTCCGAGCTGTTGACCTTGTGTGGCTGGTTCCGATCGGCATGGCAGGCGCAGGTCTTGTGGAGACCATGAATTGCTGGAGTCTGCGTGCCGGCCTGCTACGCGACTTCGCGCTCGGCCGCTTGATCTTGCCTGCGACGATGGCGTTGTTGCAGCTGATGTTCGGCATTGTCCATCTCGGAGGAGAGGCGATGGTGCACGCTCACATTCTTAGCCAGTTCATCTTCATTGGGTTCCTTGGCGTTAGGATTTTCAGTTGGGAGGACGTGTGCGGTGTCGCCCGCGCGCCGTGGCAAACGGTCTTTGAAAAGGCTAGGCGCGAATACAAATTTCCACTGTTCGATATCCCGGCAACCGTCGCAAGTTTCGCCATCAACAACCTTCCGGCGATACTCGTCGGCTCGATGTTCGGGACCGCCTATGCGGGCTATCTGGGCGTCGCGTCGCGGCTCGTCACCGGCCCCGTCACGCTCATAGCGACGCCGCTCAGCAATGTCTTTGTCGCCGAAGCCAATAAGGGCGGCGGCCGCGGGCACCTGCTCGGCCTCGCACGAGGCCTGCTGATCCTTGCCGGCGGGCTCACTTCGCTGCCCATTCTGGCTCTTGGCCTCGCCGCACCGCAGCTCGTCGTGCCCCTCCTGGGACGGCCATGGCTGCCCGCCGCCGAAATCATGACGGCGCTGGCGTTCATGGGCGCGGTGCAAGCTTTGTCGACGCCGCTTCAGGATGTGCCGGCTCTGCTACGACGGCAGGAGGTGCGCCTGGTTGTCGATGCCGTAAGGACGGTGCTCGTGTTTGGTCCGCTTCTAGCCGGCGCCAGGGCTGGCTGGGAACCTCTCACGGTCATCTATCTCATGGCTGCCGGCGGCGCCGGGGGCTTCTTCATCAAGACGGCAGCCTCTCTCTATCTGTTGAAGCGAAGTGTTCAACCGGACGAGTCGTCGCCTCGCGGCCGGTGCATCGCCTTGGAGGAAAGATAACATGACGCAGATCGACAGTCGCGACGCCCTTCCTTCCGCAGCCTTGTCAATAGGGGTCGGACCTTCGCAAGATGAAGGGTCGGCGGAGTTGGTGACACTCCGGCCGTTCATTTCAGTGGCCATCCCGACCTTTCGCAGGCCAGATACCATTCGAAGGACAATCGACAGTATCCTCCAGCAGGATTTTGCGAATTGGGAACTGGTGGTTAGCGACGACGAGGGGCAAGGAGGGCTGTCCTGGAGGATCGTCGACGAATATGCGCGTGCCGACGGTCGCATCCGGATTGTCGAGAACGGCAGGGGGCGAGGCCAGGTCGAGAATACCAACAATGCCATGCTGGCTTGCACCGGCACCTGGATCAAGTTGCTGCATGACGACGACTGGCTCGCGCCCAACGCGCTCAAGCGATTTGCCGAGGTCTCCAAGGAGCATCCCTCGGCCGCATTCATGACCTGTGCAGCCAATATCGTGGAAGACGGCAGGATCATGCTCCGCTCGACGCCATCGGAGCAAAACCGCGTTTCAGTCTATTCGAGCCAGCAATGCCTCAGGGATCTTTACCTTGTCCGGACGACGAGGAGCCTCGGCATCATTCCCTCGACACTGTTGATCAACAGCAAGGTTCTTCAGGCTGGATGCCGAATGCGTGCACACAAATCGATCCCCGCCGGCGTTGACCAACTGTTCTTCGTGGACTTGGCCGGTCACGGAGACATGGTTGCGATCAATGAGGGTCTGATTTTTTACGACGCGACGAACCATCCGAGCATCACCACATCGAAGAGCTACACGGAAGTGGACGAAGTTACGCTTGCCGTTAAGCAGCTTAATTGGCAGCTGCTCGAAAACAGAAGGAATCTTCCTGACCCCGAGAGCCTCTTGCGAGCATTGCGGGTTGCACGCGTACCCGCCAGATTTCATCACCAGTCCTTGCCCGTGACTATCCGCGACACGCTGCAAATTCTTCGCCCATCAGTGATGAAGATCGCAAGCCAGTACCTCGTGGAATACCTGTTCAGGATCCGCCCGGTACTAGGGCCTTGGTATACCCGAAGACAGTGATGGAGCTGGCCTGTTGGGCACCGTTCGCGCATCCTTCAAGGCCGCGCACGGGACGCGGCACGCGCCGAACCGATTTATGGAATACGGATTCACGGCAGCCGCCCCTGCGGTGGCCGCAAGGCTGGACACGATCATCCCCGAATGTTCAGGGAACTAGGGCAACACCGAGACGCGTGCGAGAAGCGTGACCAATTCTGCCTGACGCCTGGTTTCAGTTTTGGCGAACAGTGATGCGAGCTGGGTTCGGATGGTCGTCCGGCTGAGCGCACAGCTTTCAGCGATTTCCAACGGGGTGTAGCCCTTTGCCAACCGCACCGCGAGATGTGTCTCGGCTCCGGTCAAACCGAACATTCGCTGCAGGGTTTGAGGGTTGGGCGCCGATTTCGTCTCGCGGTCCAACAGGGCGACGACGATCGTGTTGTCGGCTGCGAAGAGGCCGCGCTCGTTGATGACAACGGGACGATCTCCGCTGCTGCGGACCACAATCCATGCAAACGATCCGGGATTGAGGTGGCACGGCACGTTCGCGATCAGGCTTCTGAGCGCTCCCGAAAGGCCGTCCGCGTTGTTCACCTGACTGCCGTACCCGCTGAGAATGACGCGCGCGGTGGCGTTCCACTTCAGGACTTTCTTGGTTTCGCTCAGCACGAGACATCCGTAGCCAAGGCGATCAAGCATACCCGGGAAAGAATGCAGCGGCGGCTGGTCACCCTCGGTGGCGGCAGCAGGCCTTTCAACTTGCCGGTCCGGGCTTTGGGCATGGCGCAAGGGAGACGGCCTGCTGCCAGGCCCCATGGCTGCCATCGCACGTTGCGCTTGGAAAACAGTACTTCTCGGCCGTTCGACCAGGTTCATTGTCGTCACCACTTTCCGG
>Ga0170475_103427661_pt1 | contig 11514 bp, 2 predicted proteins | sample Soicark_Litter_5_FD_111474 | JGI IMG/M metagenome (GOLD analysis project Ga0170475, IMG submission 111474) | Avena fatua rhizosphere microbial communities from Hopland, California, USA. Combined Assembly of 48 SPs | reverse complement strand
CTGAGCTCAATCGTTCAGACCGCCAGGAGAATACTCTCTCTCTCTCTCTTCCTCTCAGCGGGTCTTGATAGCAGGCTAGAGAGTATGGCCGTCTGGATACAACTTTTCTAATCGTTCCGTTTTCGACTGTTGACCAGTGTAGACCTCCGAGCAGCTACGACTAGACTCATATAGTTTCTACAAGCCTCAACCCAATTCCCCCCAGTAGACAAATCAAACTAAAAGCTTTCCAGACTTCCCCTCACCATGGTCCGCAGAAGCTCCGCCTCCTCGCGTTCCTCGGTTGAAACCCGTAGCTCTGAGCGTCAGCCCCTGCACGACACTTTGGCCCCTCAGATCGGCAACGTCAAGATCACCAGGACGGAGAAGCGGCGCTATGAATCGAACATCGATGACTCTACGGGAGCCTGGAATGGCTTCTCAAATCTCCAAGTGCCGACCGTCGACAGAACACGTAGCCGCAGCGCTCACAGCCCGAGAAGATACGCGTCCGACGACGAGTTCTCCTTCGAGATGCCATCGGCCAAGCACTACAAGCGAGGCGCGTCCGGGTCACGTGATGACTCGTATGTGGTCGGATACGCTAGCGTCAAGACTCAGGCACGACCGGTCGACAGCGATGGGATCAACTACAAAGCCTTCGTCAGCCCTCACTCCAGCAGTGACTATACCGCATCCTCTGGTCGAAGCTCTAGAATCAGCCGTCGTGGAGCCTTTCACGATACGCATTACTCTACCCCGGCCTTATATCAGCGTGAATCCAGCTACTCTTCATTGAATTATCCCCCTCTGCCTGATACCAACTACCGTCATCTGTCAAGCCCCTCAAGAGCAGCGTTCTACCCAACCGTTGACTTCGACAGCGACCATCAGTACAAGATCCTCAGGTCATCTAGTTCTTCCCTGGTCGGACGGCGTCCGCCGTCCAGGTATGCCGAAATGTCGATCAGCACAGGGAACAGTAGCATAGGAAGCAGTCGTTGGGCAAGCGTTCCTTCCCACCTCAACCTCATTGAGCCTGTTCTGATGAGCGGCTACAAGCCGCCTGCCCCGGCAGCATTCAACTATGCCCCGCCCATGGCCTACACCAACCCTATCGATCTCATCCTGCCTAGACGCAGATCCGTGACAAGTCTCGGGAGGAACAACAAGCCTGACGTGTACATGAGCACGAGCAGTCGACTAGTTGGGTATCCGGTTCGTGATCGTGCCGCAGAGCAGCAGGACATCGAGGACAAGCTGAGGGCAATCAAGGGCCGTGCTCGTCTGCCCGGGCGGCTGGACAACAACGTCTACATCGACTACGAGTATGACTACGATCTTCCTCTCTATCATCATCATCATCACTCTGGACCGAGCTACCTTTTCCCTCACCAGACGCATGCAGCCTATCCAAATGTTGACTACCGTCTGGAACGAGTCCCGTATGGTGGGAGTGTTCAATATGGAGGAGGTGTTCAATATGGCGGAGGTTCTGATGAACTGGAGTCGTATGGAGGCATCGTGTCGCACAGTTTTCAGCCGACTGACGTGGAGATGATTGTGCTTCCGTCTGGAAAGAGAGGCATGGCTTACACGAGGACCTCTCAGACTGGACATGGAGATCAGGCAGAGGCCAATGCTGAGATTGAGAAGATCATTAGAAAGACACGGCATCTACCGAATTCTTTGAACACTCTGGAAGAGTTTGTCAGACGGAACAGGAATCTCTTCCCTAAGGACATCATAATCCATCAACACATGCGTTACTGCCGTCTCACGGAGGACGAGCTCCGTAAGATGGGAGAGAAACCGGACGCGGACGTGTACGGAGTGAAGATCCGGGAGAAGTTGATCGTCCCGTACGGGAGTGAAGTCCTGGACATACTTCAGCGTAGCTATCCCAGGCACAAAGATGTCGAGATTGAGTACGACGACGTCGACAGAATACGCCGCCGCGCCGCTCAGACCAGCGAGCAGCCGATCGACGAGCCCCGGGCCTCAATGCGTCGCATCGTTGAGTCCGAGTTCGAGACCCGTGACCGCGCGGCGACCGAGCAGCGTCACAGCAAGCCTCAGCCGAGCGACCGTCTCCGTCGTCTCCACGAGTACGAGGCAGAGCTGCCAAGAATAGGCACCACCGGGGATTACACCCCCTTCCAGTACCGTGATGAGTTCCATCTCTACCCTGGAGGGGATTATCCGACGGAGAGACCGTCGTCGCCGAGGGGGAAGGTCCCCGAGCAGGGGAATCCGCCTCAGTTCACATCGAGGCTGAGGGCGAGGAAGATTCCGGAGGGGAACTCGGTGAGGCTCGGGTGTGCAGTGACGTCGACCCCTGAGGCGACGGTGACGTGGTATCACGGCAACACTCCGGTCAGCAATGATGGGCGACATCGTATATCGCATTACTTTGGACTTTGTTCTCTCGAGATCGACCAGGTTAATCGATCAGACGCTGGGACCTACACGGCAAAGGCATCTAATCCTTTTGGTAGCGTGACTTGCAGCGGACAGCTCGATGTCGAAGTTGCCGAAGTGGAGCCCTCAGATGATCGTCCCTACTTTGTGTCAGAGACTCAGAGTGTAGCGGTGGATCAGGGCGACAAGGCTGTTATCAAGGTGCAAGTCAAGGGGCGACCAAGACCTACTCTTCGCTGGCAGAAAGATGGAATAGAAGTTCTAGACAATGGTAAGTTCAAGGTCATCGAGGAGGATGATGGCACGTACAAGCTGACGATCAAGGACGTCAAGTCCTCTGATGCCGGAGTGTACACGTGCATTGCCAAGAACAAGAACGGGACGGCTAAGAGCACCAGCTCTCTGAGGGTCAGGGGAGGAAAATTTGGAAAAGATTACGATGACTACGACACCCCCTCTTATCCCTCATCCCACCCTAGTGACAGGGTGAGGGGCATCAAGCCGACCTTCATGACCCTCCCAGGGTCTCACGTGGATGTGCATGAGGGGGAACCCCTTACCCTCAGGTGCTCCGTACAGGGAGACCCAAAACCAACGGTGACTTGGTCGAAGGGAGACAGAGAGCTGACATACAGTCAGCGCTACCGTGTCCTCACCGAGTCAGACGGATCTCACATTATGCAGATACCTAACACCATGGCGCGCACGGACGCGGGGGAATACATCCTGAAGGCGTCCAATGCCTGCGGGACAACTAAGTATGCCATCACTGTGATCGTGCTGCCGAAAAGAGAAGACATGCCGGCTAGAGATGCCCCAACTCCAAAGAGATATGTAGCTTTTGATGACGACGACGATTTCATGGCTAAGTACAAACCTTCTCCAACTAAGGACGTTCCTTCCTTGCCAAAGAGAAGACCATATCAGGAAGACGGAGAGTCGGAAGGTAAATACAGACCGTCATCGCCAGCAAGAGATTTGCCATTTTATGTCAAGCCACAAGTGCCTGGATATGATGATCACAGCAGAGAGGACAGACGCAAACCCTCCCCTGTGAGAGATGTCCCTGCGGAAGGTAAAGGGGAAGACAAATACAAACCGTCGCCTACACGCGATGTGCCCGAACCTTCAAAACCTGTGCCATCCATTGAAGTCGACGAACCAGAACCAGGTGCTAAGGAGAAGCGGGTTCCAGAAGATACTGACATCATAAAGCTGATCGAGATCATTGAGAAAGATAGCGGCATTCAGCATATCCCATTCGGTAGAATCGAGAATGTTCCGCTGTCGGTCATAGAAGGAATTAGAAGGGAGCAAGACGCGGCTATGGTTACAGTAGTTGAAGATAAACCAATTGTTGTGGTGCCTACCATTGAGAAAGTGGTTAACGATGACGCAATCATAACTGCGATCACTGCTTTCGAAGAATCTCAGGCCGAAGAATTTGTTCCGGTTCAGGAGGAGGTCATTAAGGCAGTGCAAGTGGAGAAATGTGGAAAAACTGTTGAAGATGTCTACGGAGTTGAAAAGATTGCCGAAGAGCTTCGTGAAAAAATTATAACTGCAGCGGTGAAGGAAATCAGTGGTGATTTACAAACGGAAGGTGTTACCGTGGATGTGCAAGTAAAGGTTGATGCCGAGAGTGGTAAGGAAGAAAAGAAGAAAAAGAAAAAGAAAAAGGAATCTGAGCAAGTTGAAGAGAATCTAGCCACTGGTGCTAAAGAAGGTGAGGCTTTGACTAGAGAAACAAAAATCAGTGATGCCGAAGTGGTCGCTGAGGAAAGTACTGTAAACTTCGAAGTTATCGAAACAGGGAAAGAAGAAAAATCGGTGTCTGAAGAAGTAAGCAGATCTACAAATATTGTGCAAGTCGAAGAAGTAGCAAATGAAATTCAGGAAGCGATGGTAACTGGTGCAACAGAGAGCACTATCAAGGTCAGTGAAGAATCTACCGTCACGTCAGCTGATACAGCAGCGTGTAATATAGAAACAGTAGTGAAAATTGTTGATGAAGTACCAGTTATTAGGGTGGAACCAGCGGTAGATTCAGAGCAGGTAAAGGTAACTGTAACGGCTGAAAAGGAACCAATTGTTGTGACGCCTTCTGAAGGAGAAGAATCAGAAGAAGAGTCAGAAGAAGAAGAGGAAGAAGAAGAGGAAGAAATACAAGTTTTGGGTAAACAAGAGGTTACAGCTGATGCGGCTCAACAGGCTGAGAAAAAAGCGGAAGTGTCAGTGACAGTTCAAGAAGTGCAAGAGAATAAAGTCAAAGAAGAAGTATCTGCGGGACAAGCAACTGTAGAAGTAAAGGCAAGTGTAGAGGAACAAGTTGTTAGTGCAACCGTTTCCCAGGCTTCCTCAGAAACAGCCAAAACTGAAGAAATAAATGTTGTAGTGGCATCTGAAACTACTACAACAGCAGAAGATGTCGGCATAAAAGTGGTTGAAGTTAAAGCAGAAGTTAAGGCTAAGGAAGCTGTCGACACTGCAAAAATTGAAGAAGTTGCTGCGAAAACTGTAGATTCGGTAACAAAAGAAGCCATTAAGACAGTCGAGATTACAGGAGAAGAAGAAGAATCAGAAGAGGAGACTTCAGAATCCGAAGAAGAATCTGAGGATGAAGTAAAAGCTGAAGTAGTGAAAGCAGAAGTTGTCACTTCAAAAGTGGAAACAGAAGTAAAAGTAACAGCCACTGAACAAATAGCTGAAGTTAAAGCAGAAATAGTCACTTCAAAAGTAGATTCCGAGGTAAAGGTAGTCGCTGCTGAAGAGGCAGTTGAAATCAAAGCGGAAGTAGTAACAGCAAAAGTAGAACCTGAAGTGAAAGGAGCAACAACTGAAACACCAGCTGAAATTAAAGCTACTGAACAGGTCACTGGTGCTGTAGAAAAAGTAACAGCAGTATCTGAAGAAAGCCTAATTGAAGAAAAGGCTGAAGTTGTTAAGGTGAATGAAACGGAAGTTGCTTCAGTAGCCACTACTCCACAAGCTCAGGTTGAAGCTGCACAAGTTGAAGAGTCTGCGGCTTCTCAAGTCGTCCAAACTTCAGTCACACAAGAAGTTGTTGAAAGCTCTGGTCAAACAATTGTCGCAACATCAGAAGTATCGACTGCTGAATCAGCTGGTGGCATTACCGTAACGGCTGTGAAAGAAGAAATTAAAACTCTTGAAGCAGAAGCAGTAATTGAAACAGAAGAGGAAAGTTCGTCAGAGGAGGAATCGGAAGAGGAGGAATCAGAAGCGGAAATTAAAGCGGATAAGGTAGTCAAACCCAAGGAAGTTGCTGCTGAAAGCGAAAAGGTGTTGCCGACAGCCGAGGCAGCCAAAGTCGAAGTCACAGCCGAGGCAGCCAAAGTTGATGTTGCTCAACAGCAACCTACTGAAACCAGTGTGACAGCAACTGTCACTAGGGAAGCTGAGCAGGCGATAGTTACAAGTGAAAGTGGTGTCACGGAAGAGGTTCAGCTTACAACCACGAAGGAAGTCGAGACATCTGCAGAGGCTTCCAGCGTTTTTTCGTTTACGTCATCCGTTGTCGAGGAGTCAGTTGGTGGCAAGTTGATTGAATCAAAGGTCGAAGAAAAACAGGAAACTTCCCAAAGCAAAACCGAGGCGGTAACTACGTCAGCAGAGAGCACCGCAATTTCAGGTGAAACAAAACTTGAGACGGTTTCAACAAAGGAAAAGGTGATTTCCTTGGAACCGGAAAGCTCCGAGGAGGAATCGGAAGAAGAATCGGAAGAATCGGAGGAAGAAACAGATAAACCTGTTCAAAAAACTGCAGAAGAAAAAGTGACAGCAACCACTGTGAAGTTCGCAGAATCTGCTCCGGAGTCCGCAGTTGTTTCTCTGTCGTCCGTCAAGGAGACGGTGACCAAGGATGAGGCAGGCACGGTGACGTCTGAAGTCAGCGAGGTCACAGAAACAGAAGATGCTGATGGAGGAAAGATCATCAAGAAAACTGTCAAGAAAACTGTCGTCTCTCTTTCAACTCCAGAATCCGGTACAGCACCACACTTTGATAAATACATTCAAAGTGAAGTAGTAAAGATTGGGTCATCTGTCACATTTGAATGCCTTCTCACTGGAGAGCCTGAACCTACTGTTCTTTGGTTCCGCGGTGATAAACAATTGGTGAATGGCGACAGAATAAAGATCTCGTCTGTTGGTGGCAAGTATTCTTTAGTCTTGTCAAACATAGAGCAGTCTGATGACGGCAAGTACACTGTCAAGGCATCGAATGATTTCGGTGAAAGTCGTTGTACTGCCACGCTGCTTGTTAGAGAACCAGGAGACGACGATGAGTTGATCATCAAGAGAACAGTTGTGAAGTCATCAGAAGCTGCTCCAAGTGGTACCGGACCTCATTTTGAACAGTACATCCAAAGTGAGGTGGCTGCGATTGGATCAAGCATCACATTGGAATGTATAGTCACTGGAGAGCCAGAACCTACCATTGAATGGTTTAGAGGCGACACTAAGTTAACGACTGGAGGCCGAATAAAGATCTCGTCTGTTGGTGGCAAGTATTCGTTAGTCTTGTCTAACATTGCGCAGTCTGATGACGGCAAGTACACTGTCAAGGCATCGAATGATTTCGGTGAAAGTCGTTGTACCGCTACACTGCTTGTTAGAGAAGCAGGAGACGACAGCGAATTGATCATAAAGAGAACTGTGGTCAAGACTTCTGAGGCTGCCCCATCAGGTACTGGACCTCACTTTGATCAATACATCCAAAGTGAGGTGGCTGCGATTGGCTCAAGCATCACGTTTCAATGCATTGTGACTGGTGAACCAGAGCCAACAATAGAGTGGTTTAAAGGCGACACTAAGCTGACGAGTGAAGGCAAAATAAAGATCTCGTCTGTTGGTGGCAAGTATTCTTTAGGCTTGTCTAACATAGAACAGTCTGATGACGGCAAGTACACTGTCAAGGCATCGAATGATTTCGGTGAAAGTCGTTGTACCGCCACACTGCTTGTTAGAGAAGCCGGTGACGATAGTGAACTGGTGATCAAGAGAACTGTTGTTAAATCTTCTGAGGCAGCACCTACAGGTTCTGGGCCTCACTTTGAAAAATACATTCAGAGTGAAGTAGCTGCCATTGGATCCAGTATTACCTTTGAGTGTCTATTAACCGGTGAGCCAGAGCCAACAGTGGAATGGTTTAGAGGCGACACTAAGCTGACAAGTGAAGGCAGAATAAAGATCTCATCTGTTGGTGGCAAGAATTCTTTAGTCTTGTCTAACATTGAGCAGTCTGATGACGGCAAGTACACTGTCAAGGCATCGAATGATTTCGGTGAAAGTCGTTGTACTGCTACTCTGCTTGTTAGAGATTCTGGTGACGATCAAGAGTTGATTATAAAGCGCACTGTGAAAACATCTCAAGTCACTGCCTCAGGATCTGGACCTCACTTTGATGAGTTCATAAAGAGTGAAGTGACTAAGGTTGGATCAAGCGTCACCTTTGAATGTAAAGTCGAGGGAGATCCAGCACCAACCGTCGAATGGTTGAGAGGCAGCACTGTGCTGACAACAGGAGGCAGATTAAAGATCTCGTCTGTTGGTGGACAGCACTCTCTTCTCATATCAAATATTGAGCAGTCTGATGACGGCAAGTACACTGTCAAGGCATCGAATGATTTCGGTGAAAGTCGTTGTACCGCTACACTGCTTGTTAGAGAGGCTGGCGATGATGAAGATATCATTGTTAAGAGAACTGTTGTTAGAACCTCTGACGTCACTACTTCCGGTGATGATGATGAAGGTCTTATTATAAAGAAAACTGTTGTAAGAACCTCAGATATTACTACATCAGGGGACGACACTGAAGGAACGACAACGATAACGAGGAGTGTCATTTCAAAGTCTATCATATCAGAAACTGGAGACGAAACCGAACTGGAAACAACCACGGGCAAGAAAACAATTTCAACAACAATAGAGCAAGCAGGTTCTGCAGATGATGCAGTTGAGTTGGAAATTGCAAAGCAAATAATTACAACGGAATCGGCTCCTGCCGAAAAAACCGTTGTCGCTGAAGAAGTCAAGACGTCTGCTGCTACAGATACAGCTGTGACTACTGAGGAAGTTCAAGAGTCTACGGCCACGGTAACTAAGACCAAGGAGACAGTTACCGTGGAGGAATCAGCCTCCGAGTCCGAATCTGAAGAGGAGGAATCTGAAGAGGAAGTGAGTGAAGTTACTGTCACAAAGAAAACAGTAACAGTCGTTGAATCTACGCAGTCAGGTCAAACTTCGACAGAAGTGAAACAAGAAGAAAGCAGAACTGTAAGCTCCACAGTTGCTTCAGCCGAGGATACAAGTGAAGTGAAAGAGGAGGCATTTAAAGTTGTCAGCAAAACTGTCACTGCAGCAGGAGAAGGTCCGCAGTTTGACCAGTATTTGAAGAGTGAGGCGGCAGTCGTTGGCTCAACGGTGAAATTTGAGTGTGTCATCAATGGGCAGCCCCTACCAAAAGTCGAATGGTTGAAGGGAGACACTTTGTTGACTAACTCTGAGAAAACTAAAATAACGGTGAGTGACGGAGGTACACACACGCTTGTCATCCACAACGTCGAGGCATCTGACGCCGGACTGTACACCGTGACGGCATCAAATGACTCTGGAGTTGGACGCTGCACTGCAACACTGCTAGTGACAGAAGCTGACCAGAGTGACACTGTGACGTCACGCACAGTTACGCAAACAGAGAAAACTGTCACAGTCTTACAGTCAAGTGAAGGAAATGCGCCAAGTTTTGCTCAGTTCATGCGCAGTCTGGCGGCCGCTGTGGGAACTGACGCAACGTTTGAATGCTCCATCGTAGGAGACCCAGCCCCTCAGATCACGTGGTCCAAGAGTAAGCTCACATTAAAAGAGTCGGACAGGATTCACATCACAGCAGCAGGAGATAAATACTCCATGACGATCCGTAGCGTGAGTACTGACGACGCCGGACAGTACACGGTCACCGCAGCCAACGACTCGGGGGAGATCTCCTGTACAGCCACCCTCAACGTCCACGAAGCTGGCGATGACGTCCGAGTTGTACATTTGGATTCCAGTGACACATTTCCCAGCTTCACTCAGTTTCTCAAGAGTCAGATTGTGAAAGAAGGAGACAGTGTTACTTTACAATGTGCAGTCAGTTGCAGCACTACTCCGGAAGTCACGTGGACTAAGGCAGGTGTTAAGCTTGGTGACACAGAGAGGAGAAGGATTTCAGCGACCAGTAAGGGATTGTGCAGCCTGGTCATCTTCAGTGTCCAGCAGTCTGACCAGGGAGAGTATACGGTCACTGTGTCCACTGAGGGAGGGGAACTATCGTGCACCGCATCCATTGTCATACAGGCTGAAGGCACACAGATTGTCACTAAAACTTCTACCGTTGTTCACAAGTCAACAGTGTCTGGTGATGGAGACGATGGTGAGATGACAATTACAAAGACTTCATCGTCTTCAACTTCTCACTCCTCATCCTCTCATTCTGTTGTACAGACAGGTTCAGGAGCCCCAAACATCGACAAGTTTCCGAAGAGCCAGTTTGCACCGATAGGCAGCAGCGCAACATTTTCGTGCCACATTACCTGCGATCCACCGCCAAAGATAACTTGGAGTCGCGATGGTGTGCCGCTGACCGAGGGTGAGGACATTTCGTTTTCGGCCGTGGACGGTCAGTACTCGCTGACGGTGAAGAACGTCAACAAGGACAGCGGGGGAGACTTCACCATCGTCGCGGCGAACGACTTCGGGGAGCTGTCGTGTACGGCCAGCCTCTTTGTAACGGGAGAGTCTCTGGAGTTAGTTGAGGGAGAGGAGTCCGTGGAGGAATACGAGAGCGAGGATGTGAGCGGGGCGGAGAGCGACGACGAATCAGAATGAGTCTCATTCGACAACTTTTTCATCTTGTAGAACTTGTGATGTCTGACGTGATTGCTGATTGGTCAAGAGACGACGGCCGTGTCATTTAGTTTACGCTTTGCTATTGGTCTATTGCGTCAACCAATGTACGCCGAGTTGACATCTGATCCATTTTTTTTGCTTTTGCTTCGTTATTTATCTCGGCGTTACATTTTAATTATTAAAACAAAAGATATTGACAAAACGGAAACAACAAACGGTATACTTATTGTTAACCTTCACATAATGCACGGCTATTCAGTAATATATAATTATTATAATTATGTTATTATTATAATTACATATTATTGTTATTATACTCCTACTAATGATCTATGGTAAAATGAGACTAATGATATTATAAATATATTTGCGACTATTATAACAATATAAATAACATTTAAATGTTATAGCTAGCAATTTTATTATAATTTCCACATATATAATGTCATAATTTATCTTTATTTGTGAGGAATTGTGTATGTTTGCAGATTCACTAGATTGTCTACTTTGTTTAAATTGTAATGCCAAATAGGCAAGCTGTTCTGACGCCTAAGTAGTGCCTTATTTTGTACATATGTGTGAGTGTGTGCGGTTTTGTATCGACTCTAATTGTGTATAGAAAACTAAGACGACTTTGTAGTAAATTACCTTACTAAATAACCTAGTTTGTGGATTATTTAAAAATATACATATATACATAGAATAATCGATTCAGTTTAGGTATACTGCAAACCCAATGATATATCATAATTATATCTGTTTTTTATAATGCTCAAATGTATATACTGTTATTATAGAAAGGTTAGAAACATTAAATCTCTAAATATCCCAAATAAAAATTAAATAAGTTGTTGACAAAAATTGCAATAACTGTGTGAAATGAAGATTTTTAGTGAAGTTAATGCTATAACTTAGTATATTAATTAAATTCATCATTGAAATTGTTAGTTAATATTTACATTTTCTTTGTAAGCCTATTAGTAGAAGAACCAGATTTATTATAACGAATAAGAAGACTTAACTAGTATAAAATAATTTGATTTCTTATAATTAGACGTGTGAACTTGCGTGTGTTCAATAATGCCTAGTTTACTGTTTTGTTTAAATTGTATTGTAATTGAATTATAAATTATAAAGAATAGTATCAGACGCTGTACAGGTTTTATTACTGCAGTCTTTATATTGAATTAAAATCTTCAAGAGCAT
>Ga0170475_125831938_pt1 | contig 11516 bp, 11 predicted proteins | sample Soicark_Litter_5_FD_111474 | JGI IMG/M metagenome (GOLD analysis project Ga0170475, IMG submission 111474) | Avena fatua rhizosphere microbial communities from Hopland, California, USA. Combined Assembly of 48 SPs | reverse complement strand
GAATACAAAGGTAAGTACGTTTTTTCATGCCAACGGTTAACGGTCGAGACTGTCGTGGCCACCTGCTTGCAATTCGGGTCTCGACCGCCGGCACGTCGAGTGGTCGGTGGACAGTTGCGGAGCGTGCATGCACATTCTCATCACGGGCGGCGCCGGCTTCATCGGTTCACATGTCGCCGACGAACTGCTGCGCCACGGCCATCGGGTCAGGGCGCTGGACAATCTCTCGCAGCAGGTGCACGGCGCCGGCGCGGATCGGCCGGATTATCTCCATCCTGACGTCGAGCTGATTCGCGCCGACGTCCGCGATGCCGTCGCCGTGCGCCGCGCGCTGGTGGGGGTCGACGCGGTATACCACTTCGCCGCGTCTGTCGGTGTCGGCCAGAGCATGTACGAAGTGGCCGACTACACCTCGACGAACAATCTCGGAACCGCCGTCCTGCTGGAGGCCGTGATCGCGCGCCCGGTGCAGCGGCTCGTCGTGGCGTCCAGCATGAGCATCTACGGGGAGGGACTCTATCGAACGCCTAGCGGGGCGGTCGTGGCCGGCACCGAGCGGCCGATCGGGCAGCTTCGACAAGGCGAGTGGGAGGTTCACGACGGGGCCGGACGTTCGCTGGTTCCAATCGCGACCACGGAGGACAAGACACCGTCGCTGGCCTCGGTCTATGCGCTGTCGAAATACGACCAGGAGCGTCTCTGCCTCATCGTCGGCCGCGCGTACGGCATTCCGACTGTCGCGCTGCGATTCTTCAACGTGTTCGGCACGCGGCAGGCACTGTCGAATCCCTACACCGGGGTGCTGGCGATTTTCGCGTCGCGGCTCCTCAACGGCAATCGCCCCCTCATCTTCGAAGACGGGCTGCAGAAGCGGGACTTCGTGAGCGTGTACGACGTCGCGCAGGCATGCCGGCTGGCGCTGGAGAATCCCGCCGCCGACGGGCAGGCATTGAACGTCGGCAGCGGTCGTTCGTACACGGTGCTGGACGTTGCGGCGCTGCTGGGCGCGGTGCTCGGGACGGATATCGAACCGGACATCTCGGGCAAGTATCGCGTCGGCGACATCCGGCACTGCTTCGCGGACATCTCGCGAGCGCAACGGGTACTCGGGTACAAGCCGTCCGTTACGCTCGAGGACGGCATCGTGGAACTGGCGGAATGGCTGGAAGGCCGGGTCGCGTTCGATCGCGTTGCCGAGGCGAGCGCCGAGCTGGCCGTGCGGGGGCTGACGGTATGAGCGCCCACCCTCATCGCCGGCTGCCGGGTGTGTCCGGCGACAGTCGTCCTGTCCTGATCACCGGCGGGGCAGGGTTCATCGGCACGAACGTGGCGCACCGGCTTCTCACCGCCGGCCAGCCGGTGATCGTGTTCGACAATCTGTCGCGCCCCGGCGTGGAGCACAACGTGGAGTGGCTGCGCGACCGGCATGGTCCGCTGGTGCGCATGCAGGTCGGCGATGTCCGTGACCGCGACGCCTTGTGGCGGGTCGTCCGGCAGGTCCGACAGGTGTATCACTTCGCCGCGCAGGTGGCGGTGACCACCAGTCTCGACGATCCGCTTCACGACTTCGAAGTGAACGCGCGCGGGACGCTGAACCTGCTCGAGGCCGTGCGCGCCTGTGAGCGGCCGCCATCGGTGCTGTTCACCTCCACCAACAAGGTGTACGGACATCTCAACGACGTTCCGCTGCGCCAGAACGGCACCCGCTACGAGCCGGCCGGTGCGGCGATCCGCCGCGACGGGATCGGCGAGACGCGCTGCCTCGAGTTCCACAGTCCGTACGGCTGTTCGAAAGGCGTGGCCGAGCAGTACGTGCTCGACTACTCGCGCACGTTCGGCCTGCCGACAGTGGTGTTCAGGATGAGCTGCATCTACGGTCCGCACCAGTTCGGGACCGAGGATCAGGGGTGGGTCGCGCATTTTCTAATCGCGGCGCTGCGCAACGATCCGTTGACGATCTACGGCGACGGCCTCCAGGTCCGAGACGTCCTGTACGTGGACGATCTCGTGGACGCGATGCTGGTCGCGCAGGAACGGGTCGACGCCATTGGCGGACAGGCGTTCAACATCGGCGGCGGCCCTGGGAACACCATCAGCCTGATCGAGTTGCTCGATCTGATCGGCGAGCTGATTGGCCAGCGGCCGCTCGCGCACCTCCAATCGTGGCGGACGGCGGACCAGCGCTATTACGTGTCCGACACCCGGAAATTCAGCGCCACCACGGGATGGCGCCCGCGAATCGGCGTGCGGTTCGGCGTGGCGCAGCTGCTGGACTGGCTCGTCGCCAACCGGGTCGCGGCGCCGCTCGCGGCCGCAGGGCGGGTGGCATCATGAAGTTCTCGCTGATCAATCCGAATTGGAGCTTCGAGGGCAGTATCTACTTCGGATGCCGCGAGCCGCATCTGCCGCTCGAGTATGGCTACGCGCGGACGCTGCTCGAAGCCGGCGGCCACGACGTGGTGATCGTCGATGGCCAGCTCGATGACCTCGGGCTGGACGACATCCGCTCCCGCGTCGCCGATTTCGGCCCTGACGTCATCGTCATCACCACCGCACCAAGCTACCTGTTCTGGCGCTGCGCACCTCCCGAGCTGCGCGTTCCGCAGCAGGTGTTGTCGGCGCTCGAGGAACTGCCGGGCGTCCGCGTGGCGGTCGGTCCGCACGCCTCGACCACTCCCGCTGCGACGCTGCGCAAGCTGAACGCCGACGTCGCCGTCCTTGGCGAATCAGACGACGTCCTGCCGCGCCTGGCGGCGCCTCGGGAACGCTGGGACAGCATCCCGTCGATCGCCTTCCGCGACGACGGGGGCTGCCGGGTGGTCGGCGGGCTGAACGCGTCCGACATGCAGGCGCTGCCGGCACTCCGGTGGCCGATCGAGACGATCCGGGCCCACCGCCACCATCATCATCGGTTCGAGGCGCCGCCCGTCGGGCCTGGTGCCGAAATGGAGACCTCGCGCGGCTGCCCGTACCACTGCACGTTCTGCGCCAAGGAGAACTTCCGCAACGGGTACCGGAAGCGGCCGCTGCCGATCATCCTCGCTGAACTGGATGGGCTGATCGCCGCCGGCGTCGAGTACGTCTACTTCATCGACGAGATCTTCCTGCCGAACAAGGAACTGCTCGAGGCGCTCGTCGGACGGTCGATCACGTTCGGCGTGCAGACACGGGTCGATCTCTGGAGCACCGAGATGCTCGACCTGCTGGGCGCGGCGGGGTGCGTATCCATCGAGGCGGGCGTCGAGAGCATTTCGCTCGAGGGGCGCAATCTCCTCGACAAGAAGAGCCGGCTGACGACGGAGCAGATTTCGGATCGGTTGATCCACGCGCGCCGGACGGTGCCGTTCGTTCAGGCGAACCTGCTCGACGCGCAGGTCGATTCTGCGGACGCGGTCGAAGCGTGGCGGCAGCACCTGATCGGTCACGGCGTATGGGCGAACAAGCCGGTTCCGTTGTTTCCGTATCCCGGCTCGCCTGACTATTCGCGCCGGTGGGGTGCGCCGGACGACCAGGCATGGGAACGGGCCGTCGACCACTATCTGGCGAACTTCGACGCGTTCAGCGACATCCAGGATGCGCGCCCGCTCCGGCTCGACGAGCTGGAGAGTCACGTCTCGCATGGCGCGCGCTGAGCCCCTCAATCGGATCCTGATGACGGCGGACGCCGTCGGCGGCGTGTGGACGTACGCCGAGGAACTCTGTCGCCAGCTGGATCGACGCGGGATCGAGGTGACGCTGGCGGTAATGGGGCCGCAGCCGTCCGCCGACCAACGCGCCCGGATCGCGTTGCTGAAGCGAGTCACCCTGCACGCGAGTCCGTTCAAGCTCGAATGGATGTCCGACCCATGGGACGACGTCACCGCCGCAGGCGAGTGGCTGCTGGGACTGGAATCACGCGTGGTTCCGGACATCGTCCACCTGAACGGCTACTGTCACGGGGCATGTGGGTGGCACGCGCCGGCGCTCGTCGTGGGGCATTCGTGTGTGTTGTCGTGGTGGAAGTCGGTGTATGGCGAGCCGGCGCCCCCCGCTTGGGATAGGTACGCCCGGGGCGTCCGGGACGGGGTGCAGCACGCGGCCGCAGTGGCAGCACCATCGTCCAACATGCTGGCGTGGCTCGAGGAGCTCTACGGTCCCTTGCCGCGCTCGAGGGTGATCGCCAACGGCCGTTCACGAGTCGAGGGCGCGCCTCCGAAGGAGCCGCTCGTGCTCACCGCCGGACGGCTCTGGGACGAGGCGAAGAACGTCGCGGCGGTGTGTCACGTGGCGGCGTCGATCGCATGGCCGGTCGCCGTCGCGGGAGCGGCCGGGGAGAACCCGGCGGACCAGCCGTTCCCCGGCATGTTCGACCGCGTCCGTTATCTGGGCCGCCTGCCCGAGGCAGACCTTCGGTTGTGGATGGCCCGCGCGTCGATCTACGCACTCCCGGCCCGCTACGAACCGTTCGGCCTGTCGGTGCTCGAAGCGGCGCTTGCCGGCTGTGCACTCGTGCTCGGCGACATCCCGACGCTTCGCGAGGTCTGGGGTGATGCGGCGATCTACGTGCCCCCGGAGGATCACGAGGCGCTGCGTCGGGCACTCGACCTGCTGGTGAAGGACGAACAACGCCGCAACACGATGGCGGCGGCAGCAGTCGCCCGTGCCGCGACGCTGACACCGCAGCGGATGGCGGACGAGTACTGCGGTTTGTACGAGGAGCTGATTCGTGAACGTCGCCCTCTTTTATCACTCAGCGCTGTCTGACTGGAACCATGGCAATGCGCACTTCCTGCGCGGCGTCGCCGTCGAGCTGCAGTCCCGCGGGCACGGCGTCGTCGTCTACGAGCCGGCAGACGCCTGGAGCGTGACCAGCCTGATCGAAGACCACGGTGAGCAGGCGCTCGAGGCGGCGCGACGCGCCTTTCCCTCGCTCCGTCTCGTTCGCTACGACGAGGGGCTCGATGTCGCGCGTGCGCTCGATGGCGTGGACCTCGTGATCGTGCACGAGTGGAACAGTCCCGATCTCGTGCGCCGGATCGGCCTGCACCACCGCCGCAACGGCGGCTACACGCTGCTGTTCCACGACACGCACCACCGGTCGATCAGCGACGCGCAGGTGATGGCCACGTACGACCTCGCGGACTACGACGGTGTGCTTGCGTTTGGCGACGTCATCCGCGAGCGGTACGTCGCGCACGGCTGGACCGCCCGGGCCTGGACGTGGCACGAAGCCGCGGACGTCCGCCTGTTCAAGCCGCATCCGGAGATCACGCCTCATGCGGACCTGGTCTGGGTCGGGAACTGGGGTGATGGGGAACGGAGCGATGAACTGCGCGAATTCCTCATTCGACCGGTCGTGACGCTGGGCCTGGACGCCACGATTCACGGCGTTAGATACCCGTCGTCCGCGCTCGCCGAGCTCCAGGCCGCCGGTATCCGTTACGCTGGCTGGCTGCCCAACTACCGGGTGCCGATGGCGTTCGCCAGCCACCGCGTGACCGTGCACGTCCCGCGCCGGCCCTACGTGGAGCACCTGCACGGCATTCCGACGATCCGTCCGTTCGAGGCGCTGGCGTGCGGTATCCCGCTCGTCAGTGCGCCGTGGTACGACGCCGAAGGGCTGTTCCGCGAGGGCGACGACTACCTCGTCGCGCGCGACGGTGAGGAGATGCAGCGGCACCTGCGGGCGGTCCTCGAGGACGAGGATCTCGCGGAACACCTGTCGCGCCATGGCCGCGAGACGATCCTCGCGCGCCATACCTGCGCACACCGGGTCGACGAACTCCTGGCGATCCTTCATTCGATCGCCCCCGTGGTGGCGGTGTGAACCGGCCGGAGATCTCGTTCTTCGGGTCGAGCCTGGTGTCAGCCTACTGGAACGGGGCGGCCACGTACTACCGCGGCATCATCCGCGCGCTGCACCTCAAAGGCTACGACGTCACGTTCTACGAGCCGGATGCCTACGAGCGGCAGCAGCATCGCGATATCGACGATCCGCCGTGGGCCCGCGTGGTCGTCTACCCGCCGACCGATGACGGCGTTCAGGCGGCGCTGGAACGCGGATCCCGCGCGGAGATCGTGATCAAGACGAGCGGAGTGGGCGTGTTCGACGAATGGCTGGAGGCCGCCGTCCTCGACCGGCGCCGGGCCGGATCGTTGACGATCTTCTGGGACGTCGACGCACCGGCGACGCTCGACCGCGTTCGAACGAATCCCCACGACCCGTTCCGGATGCTGATTCCGCGTTACGACCTGGTGCTGACGTACGGCGGCGGCGACCCGGTCGTGAACGGATACCGGGCGCTTGGCGCGCGGGCATGTGTGCCCATCTACAACGCGCTCGACCCCGATACGCATCACCCCGTCGACCGGGATACGCGCTACCGTGCGCATCTCGGATTCCTCGGCAACCGCCTGCCCGACCGCGAAGCGCGAGTGAACGAGTTCTTCTTCCGCGCGGCGGCCCGGCTGCCGGACCGTCGTTTCCTGCTGGGTGGCAATGGCTGGCAGGATCGCTGGATGCCGGACAACGTCGATTACGCCGGTCACGTGTTCACCACCGACCACAACGCCTTCAACAGCACGCCCCTGGCGGTGTTGAACATTACCCGCGAGAGCATGGCCCGTTGCGGATTCTCGCCGCCCACGCGCGTCTTCGAGGCCGCCGGGGCCGCGGCGTGCCTGATCACCGACGCGTGGAACGGCATCGAGCTGTTCCTCGAGCCCGGCCGCGAAGTGCTGGTGGCGGCGGACGGCGAGGAGGTGGCGCGGCACGTCCGGGATCTGGTGCCGACCCGCGCCGCGGCGATTGGCGCCGCCGCGCTGCGGCGGGTACTGGCCGATCACGTCTACACCCGGCGCGTCGAGCAGCTCGAGCAGGTGCTCGCAGCCACCAGCGTGCGGGTCTGACGTGCGGATCGTCATTCTCGGACTCTCGATCACCTCGTCCTGGGGCAACGGTCACGCCACGACCTACCGGGCACTCGTCCGGCAGCTCGCCGCGCGCGGCCACGACGTCACGTTCCTCGAGCGCGACCTGCCGTGGTACGCGGCGAACCGCGACATGCCGGCGCCGCCGGGTGCAAGGACGATCCTGTATGCATCGGTCGACGACCTTCGGCGCGGGCAGGAGGCGCTCGTCCGCGACTCCGACGTCGTCATCGTCGGGTCCTACGTGCCCGAGGGGACGGCGGTCGGCGAGTGGGTGACATCCGCAGCCACCGGTGTGACGGCCTTCTACGACATCGATACGCCGGTGACGCTGGCGAAGCTGTCGAACGGCGGCGCCGACTACATCTCGCGGCGGTTGATCCCGCGTTACGACCTGTATCTGTCCTTCACGGGCGGGCCGACGCTCGACCGGCTGGAGCGCGAGTTCGGCGCGCGAATGGCAAGGGCGTTGTACTGCTCGGTCGACACCCGGGACTACTTTCCCGTGACGACGAGCGAGACATGGGATCTCGGCTATCTGGGGACCTACAGCGACGATCGACAGCCGTCGCTGACCGCGTTGATGCTCGAGCCGGCGCGATCGCTGGCCGACCGCCGGTTCGTTGTCGCCGGCGCGCAGTATCCGGAGGCGATCGACTGGCCCGGCAACGTCGATCGCATCACGCATCTGCCGCCGCGCGCCCACCGTGGCTTCTACAACGCGCAGCGCTACACGTTGAACATCACGCGCGCCGACATGATCCGGGCCGGCTGGTCGCCGAGCGTCCGCCTGTTCGAAGCCGCCGCCTGCGGCACGCCGATCGTCAGCGACTACTGGGACGGTCTCGACGCGTTCTTCGAGCCCGGACGCGACATCCTGATCGCGCGCTCTGCCGACGACACCGCGATGTATCTCCACGAACTGCCCGACGACGAGCGGTTCGCGATCGGGCAGCGGGCACGCGCGCGAGTACTGGCCGCGCATACCGCCGAGCACCGGGCCGGTGAGCTCGAATCGTTCGCGCTGGAAGCCAGGAGCGCCGGCGCAGGCCGCTAGGAAGGGAAGGCAGCAGTGAAGCTGGTCATCTTCGGGCTCACCATCAGCTCCGCGTGGGGGAACGGCCATGCGACCCTCTGGCGCGGGCTGTGCCGGGCACTCGCGGAACGGGGGCACGACGTCACCTTTTTCGAGCGGGACGTGCCGTACTACGCCGCCCACCGCGATTTGACGGATCCGCCCGGATGCCGGTTGCGGCTGTACGCCGACTGGGAAGCGGCGCGTGGCGATGCCGACCTTGCGCTTGCCGACGCCGACGTCGCGATGGTGACGTCGTACTGCCCGGACGGTCGTGCCGCCGCAGACCTGGTGCTCGATTCCACGGCCAGGCTGCGGGTGTTCTACGACCTCGACACCCCGGTGACCCTTGCGCGCCTCCGCAGCGGCGAGTCGGTGCCGTATCTGCCGCCGCAGGGGCTGGGAGACTTCGACCTCGTCCTCAGTTACACCGGCGGCCGCGCGCTGACCGACCTCTGCACGCTCCTCGGGGCGCGGCGCGTGGCCGCGCTGTACGGCAGCGTCGATCCGGACGCGCATCGGCAGGTGAACGCCGACGCGTCCCTGCGGGCGGATCTCTCCTACCTCGGCACCTACTCGGCGGATCGCCAGTGGCGGCTCGAGCAGCTGTTCGTCGAGCCGGCACGGCGCCGCCCGGATCGGAAGTTCGTCATCGGAGGATCCCAGTACCCCGCGGACTTCCCATGGACCGCGAACATCTTCTACGTGTCGCATATGCCGCCGCCGGCCCACCCGGCCTTCTACTGTTCGTCGGCGCTGACGCTCAATGTCACCCGTGGAGCGATGGCGGACATGGGCTACTGCCCGTCAGGCCGCCTGTTCGAGGCGGCGGCGTGTGGAACCCCGATCGTGAGCGATGCGTGGGAAGGACTCGAGGCCTTCTTCGAGCCGGGTCGCGAGATCCTGATCGCGGCGAACGCCGACGAGGTGCTCGGCGCGATCGATCTGCCGCGTTCGCGGCTGTTGCAGATTGCGGGCGCCGCGCGCGAACGGACGCTGGCCCAGCACACCGCGACGTGCCGGGCGCGGGATCTCGAAGCCGCGCTGGGGGTGTGAGCGATGTGGGGCATCGTGCCGGCGGCGGGGCAGGGAAGCCGCATGCAGCCGCTCGCATTCTCGAAGGAACTGCTCCCGGTCGGGAGCCGGGCCGAGGGCGATCGCGAGCGGCCGCGCGCCGTCAGCGAGTACCTGGTCGAACGCCTGGTGCTGGGCGGCGCCTCGCGGATCTGCATCGTGATTTCGCCGGGGAAGTCCGACATCCTCGAGTACTACGGCGGCAGCGTGTTCTCGGCGGACGTGTTCTACGCTGTCCAGCCGCGGGCGGCCGGACTGTGCGACGCAATCTTCACGGCGGCACCGCTGATTGCGCCCGACGACTACGTCCTGGTCGGACTGCCCGATACCGTCTGGTACCCGGAAGACGCGCTCGCGCGTCTGTCCGACGCGCCGCTGTCGTTCCTCTGTTTTCCCGTCGCCCAGCCGCAGTTCTTCGATGCCGTCGTCGCCTCGGATGACGGCACCGTGAGGGAAATCCAGGTCAAGTGCGCCGACGCGCGGTCGCACTGGATCTGGGGGGCCTTCAAGCTTGCCGGCCGCGCCTTCCACGAATTGCACGAACTGTGGCAGGAACCCGGGCGCGGGGACGAATACATCGGCACGCTCGTGAACGCCTACCTGGCGCGCGGCGGCCGTGCGGTGGCGGTGTGCGACGGCGAAGCCTACGTGGACGTCGGCACCCTGCGCGGCTATCGCGAGGCGATCAACCTGCTCAGCGTGCAACGGTGAAGAGGAATCGATGCCGTCACGCCTGCGCCGACCGGTATTGAGCGACCCGCACCGCGATCGTCCGCTGATCCATATCGATGCGGCCGTTGAACCTGGCGCCGTCGGCCAGGACGACGCGGTTGGCGCTGAGGCTGCCGTCGACCGTTGCCGTCGGCGTCAGCTCGATGCGCTCGGAGGCCGAAATCGCGCCGTTCACGAGGCCGCGGACGACGACCCGCGCGCCACGGACCTCGGCCTGAATCTGCGCCCGCTCACCGATGGTGATCGCGGCGTCACGGACCAGCAGCAGCCCGTCGATCCGGCCCTCGATCGTGACGTCCTCGCTGCAGATCAGTTCACCCGTGATGACAATCGTGGCGCCAAGGTTGGTCATGGTATCCGGGCGGGTCCGGGACGATTATCTCCGATTCCGGACGAGGCCCCTGGACCCGACCCGTGACCGTGGACGACCCCTGGATGACGCACGTCCGGCATGGCGACTTCGCCGCCGCCTGGATCATCAGCGACCGCGTGCTGCGCGAAAGGAGTGGACGCCCCTGCTGGCATCTGCCACGCCACGAGCAATACATCTGGGACGGGACGCCGCTCGAGGGAGCGCACGTGCTCGTCCGCTGCTACCACGGTCTCGGTGACACCATTCAATTCGCCCGCTACGCCCCGCTCCTCAAATCGGTAGCGAAGTCCGTCGCCTTCTGGGCGCAGCCGGCGGCGATCCCGCTGCTGCGCACCGTCCGGGGCATCGATCGGCTGTTGCCGCTGCACGATGGTGCACCGGACGTCGCCTATGACGTGGATGTCGAGATCATGGAACTGCCGCACGTCTTTCGCAGCACGCTCGACACGCTGCCGCGGACGGTGCCGTACATCGACGTACCGCCGATCGACCTCGCCGGATCGCTTCCTTCGTCACCGTTCCGGATCGGCCTGTTCTGGGGCACGGGAGACTGGGATGACCGGCGGGCGATTCCAGCGTCCCTGACGGCGATGCTTGCTGATCTTCCAGGAGTCCAGTTGTGCATGGTCCGTCGCGACTACGCGGCAGCGGGCCGTCCGGCCCATGTCGTGGAGGCTCCGCATGACGACGATCTCTTTGGTACTGCCCGCGTCATGCGTGGTCTCGACCTGGTGATCAGCGCCGACAGCATGCCGGCCCATCTCGCCGGCGCGCTCGGTCTTCCCGTGTGGGTGCTGCTGCACGCGGACCCGGACTGGCGATGGATGATCGACCGGGACGACAGCCCCTGGTACCCGTCGATGCGGCTGTTCCGGCAGCGGACGCCGGGTTCGTGGCGGGAGGTGGTGGACCGGGTCGCAGTGGCCCTCCACCACATGGTCGCGAATCGCTGAGCGAAGCGTGGTGCCGGAGGAGGGAATCGAACCCACACGCCGGGTGACCGGCGCGAGATTTTGAGTCTCGTGCGTCTGCCAGTTTCGCCACTCCGGCCCGGGGTGGACCCTCAGTATACCGCTCCGGCACAGGGAGCAGGGCCCTGCCGCTGGTGCACCTGCGCGCGGCCGCCCGGCTGCGAGACATAGGTCAGGACATACCGGTCGCGCAGGCTTCGCAGCATGGCCTGCGTGTGCTCGTCCGCGGGGTCCGCCTGCCAGATGACGATGTAGTCGATCGGACGGCAGGTGACCCGTTCGAACTGCTCGAGATCCGCAATCCGGAAGTCCGGCGGGTCGTGCGTCGTGCTCTCCAGGAGATCGGCGGCACCCGATCGGTACTTCAGCGGAAACACCGCCG
>Ga0170475_113995303_pt1 | contig 11518 bp, 9 predicted proteins | sample Soicark_Litter_5_FD_111474 | JGI IMG/M metagenome (GOLD analysis project Ga0170475, IMG submission 111474) | Avena fatua rhizosphere microbial communities from Hopland, California, USA. Combined Assembly of 48 SPs | reverse complement strand
CTCCTGCGGCGGGAATTTTCGGCGCAAGTCCGATCTTCCTGCGTTGACATTAAACTCACGCGGACGTTAGACTTAACAGTTTTCATAGCCCTCATTTCCCGGTCATATCAGCAACCACATGGACCAGACGCTGCAGCAACTAGGCGAATTACTGCTCGGAGCCGTGCCGACTGTCATTCTGCTGGCGTTGCTTTATGTGCTCTACACCTCCATCGTGCACAAGCCTATGCGCCGTGTGCTCGAGGAACGGCGGAATAAGACCGAAGGTGCCGTCGAGAAATCCAGGGCGGACATCGCCGCCGCGGAAGCCCGCACGTCCGAATACGAGCAAAAGCTGCGAGAGGCGCGTGCGGCGGTCTTCCGGGCACAGGAATCGCGACGTCAGGCCGCGATGCAAGCTCGCTCCAACGCGGTGAATCAGGCTCGCGCTAAAGCACAGTCACAGATCCAGGCGGCAAAAGCAGCGATCGAGGGCGATCGCGCGGCTGCAGAGAAAGGCCTGGAAGGTGAAGCAGTATCTCTGGCGCAAGAAATCGTAAGGCGCGTATTGGAACCGGCAGGAGCCGGGCAATGATGCAAGACTCCAACATATCGCGAATGCTCCGCGTATGCATGATTGGAGTGGCATTCGCAAGCATGGGCGGCGTCGTTACGATCCGCGCCCAGGAGCCGCCTGCCGCCCACCCGGCAACCAACTCTGCCTCGACCACTCCCGGAGGGCAACTTGCGCACGAGAGCCGCGAAGCTGCCGGAGAAGAAAAAGACGAGATGGAGGAGTTCAAGCATTCTCCATCCGTACAGTTGATCCACCGCATCACCGGCCTCAGCGTGCAGGCCTCCTACTGGCTCAGCGTGGTGATCAACTTCGCGGTAATCGCCGTGGTTTTGATCTGGGCGGGCCGCAAATACTTGCCGGGGATGTTCCGCGACCGAACGGCTGCGATTCAGAAGGCCATGCAGGAGGCACAGAAGGCTAGCGAAGAGGCGCGTCGAAAGCTGGCAGATATTGAAGCGCGCCTGCAGAGGTTGGACGTCGAAATCGGCATGATGCGCGACGCGGCTGACAGGGAAGGCGAAAGTGAAGAGGCCCGGATAAAGGCAGCTGCAGAAGAGGACGCGCGCAAGATCGTGGTGGCAGCCGAGCAGGAGATTTCCGCTGCGGCAAAAACAGCTCGTCGCCAGCTGACCGCCTACGCCGCCGACCTGGCCGTCGGACTCGCGCAGAAGCAGATTCACGTGGACCCCGCGACCGATCAGCGCTTGGTCCGCAATTTCGCCGGGCAACTGGGTGCGGCCCAGGAGAATTCCGGAAAGGACGGGCACTAGAACATGGCTTCTATTGCTAACACCTACGCCCGGGCCTTTGCGGATGTTGTGTTCTCGGCGCGTCTGGACGCTGCTCGTGCCATCGGCGGCTTGCGTGAGATTGCGACCTTATTGAAGCAAAGCATTGAGCTACAGCGAGTTTGGGAGAATCCCGCAGTTCCGGCAGACCAGAAACGAAAGCTGCTGGACGTGATCGTGCAGCGAGACGGGATCGACAAGCACGTCCGCAATCTGATTGCAGTGCTGATTGATCACCGGCGACTGGTGTTTCTGCCACGCATCGTGGACCAGTTGGAGAAGGAACTGAACGCACGGCTGGGATTTGCCGAGGCACAAATTTCGAGCGCTCGCGAACTGGGCGAGGGTGAGAAGCGCGCCCTCGAGATCCAGATCGAAAAGGCCACCGGCAAGAAAGTCCGCGCTAGCTACGGATTGGATCCATCTCTGCTCGGCGGAGCGGTCGTCCGTATCGGCAGTACGATTTACGATGGTTCCGTCAAAGGACAGTTGGAGAGGATTAAGGAAGCTATTAGCTCTTAGGCTTCGGTTTCTAGCTTGAATCCACAGAGGACTGAGACCAAACACGAACGAAGAAGAGCTAACAGGTAAAGGCTAAGATCTGACTTTATGGCACAAATCAAGGCAGACGAAATTACGAAACTGATCCGCGAGCAGATCGAGAACTACGAAACTTCGATCTCCGTGGACGAGACCGGCACCGTGATCACTCTCGGCGACGGTATCGCCCGCGTGTACGGCCTCGACAAGGTCATGGCCGGAGAACTCCTGTCGTTCCCTCATGGCGTGGGTGGAATCGCTATGAACCTGGAAGAAGATCAGGTGGGCGTGGTGCTGCTCGGCGAATATACGGAGATCAAGGAAGGCGACGAGGTCAAGCGCACTGGACGCATCATGAGCGTGCCCGTCGGCGATGCAATAATCGGCCGCGTCGTGAACTCGCTCGGTCAGCCGATCGACGACAAAGGCCCGATCTCGACCGACAAGTTCATAGCGCTGGAGCGCCTCGCGCCCGGCGTGATCGACCGCCAGCCCGTGCGCGAGCCGATGGCCACCGGACTCAAGGCCATCGACAGCATGATCCCGATCGGTCGCGGGCAGCGCGAACTGATCATCGGCGACCGCCAGACCGGAAAGACCGCAGTCGCGCTCGATACCATCATCAACAGCAAGGGAAACGATCTGATCTGCATTTATAACGCGATTGGACAGAAGCGCTCGTCCATCGCCCAAGTCGTAAAGATTCTCGAAGACGCCGGCGCGATGGAGTACACCATTGTCGTAGCTGCGTCTGCCTCAGAGCCTGCGCCCATGCAGTACATCTCGCCCTACGCCGCGACTGCCATGGGCGAATACTTCCGGGACACGAAACGTCACGCTCTGGTGATCTACGACGATCTCTCCAAGCACGCGGCGTCCTATCGGGAAATTTCGCTGCTGCTGCGGCGTCCGCCTGGCCGCGAGGCTTACCCGGGAGACGTTTTTTATCTTCACTCGCGCCTTCTCGAGCGTTCGGCGAAGTTGAGCGACAAGAATGGTGGCGGATCATTGACCGCGCTGCCCGTCATTGAGACGCAGGCCGGCGACGTTTCGGCGTACATTCCGACCAATGTCATCTCGATTACCGACGGACAGATTTATCTCGAAACCGACCTGTTCAACCAGGGCGTGCGGCCCGCGGTGAACGTCGGCTTGTCCGTAAGCCGCGTCGGCGGCAGCGCACAGATTAAGGCGATGCGCCAGGTTGCCGGGTCATTGAAGCTGGAACTGGCGCAATACCGCGAACTGGCGGCCTTCGCCCAGTTCGGCAGCGATCTCGACAAGGCAACACAAGCTCAGTTGAATCGCGGGCAACGTCTGGTCGAACTGCTGAAGCAGGATCAGTTCTCGCCATTGCCGTTCTCGAAACAGATTCTCATCATTATGGCCGGTACTGGCGGGTTCCTCGATGATCTTCCGGTCGGCCAGGTACGCGAGTTCGAAAAAGAGCTGTACAAGTATGTCGACACGACGAATCCCGGTATCCTGCGCACGATCATGGAGAAGAAGATTCTCGATGACACATTAAAAGCCCAGTTGCAAGACGTCATTAAGCAGGCGAAACAGCAGTTCGTGAGTCAGAGGGAAGCAGTAGCAAAATAGGGTAGAGACGTAGCTTGCTACGCCTCTGCTGTCCACGTGATAAAAGTCAGACGTAACAAGTTACGTCTCTACGAAGATGCCAAACATTCTCGATATCCGGCGCCGTATCCGCAGCGTGATCAACACGCGGCAGATCACCAAGGCCATGAAGATGGTTTCGGCAGCGAAGTTGCGTCGTGCGCAGGAACGCGCCTTGGCCGCACGTCCGTATGCACAGATGTTGACGAATGTTCTGAAGTCGCTGGTCGCGCGCGCTGAAATTTACGATCCCGAAACCGGAGAGCCGAAGCATCCACTGCTCGGCCAGCGTCCTGAGAACAACATCCTGTTGATCGTTGTGACTGGCGACAAAGGTTTGGCGGGAGCCTTCAACGCGAACATCACAAAAGCCGCCGCCCGCTTTTTGGATTCAAAATCCGGAAAGAATATCGACATCGAAGCGATCGGCCGTAAGGGCCGCGATTTCCTGCGTAGACGATTTCCGGCGGCGAAGATCCAGACTCGCAGTCTCGCCGACCTTGCTGAAGAGTTGGATTCCGCGTCGGACCGCGCCGAGCGTGGCGGGACCGTTCAAATCACAGGGGAGCATGTCGGAATCCTGAACAAAGTGGAATTCTCGCAAGCGTCCGCCCTGGCCGGGAACGTGATCGGGCGTTATTGCCGGGAAGAGATCGATTCAGTGTACGTCGTCTTCAACGAATTCAAGTCGGTCATCGCCCAGCGCCTGATCGTGGAACAGATTCTTCCCATCGAGCATATTGGCGAACAGGCCGTGCGCCTGGCCGAAGAGCCAACCGAAGAAGAGAAGAAGCGGGCGAAAGAGGCTGCACTGAGCGCCGGAGTAGGCATGCACGCCACCGAGGACGCCGCAGAGGCCGGTTCACAGTTCGGCACAGCGCAAGTGGACTATATCTACGAACAGCCGCCCGGTGAATTGTTCCGGTCACTGTTGCCGAAGTATGTGAGTATCCAGATTTTCCGAGCGTTGCTGGAATCCGTCGCAGCTGAGCACGCCGCGCGTATGACCGCCATGGACTCGGCCACCAACAACGCAACCGACATGATCGATTCGCTCACGCTGGTCATGAACCGCGCGCGTCAGGCGAAGATCACCAAAGAGATTATTGAAATTGTTAGCGGCGCCGCCGCAATGTAGAGAAGGATCTATGGCTGAAAACGTAGGACATGTTATTCAAATCGCGGGACCAGCGGTCGATGTCCAGTTCGAAGAAGGACACCTGCCCCCGATCTATGAAGCCGTCAAAATTGTGAGCGACGGTTTCACCGTACCCTCACCGGTCAATGTCATCCTCGAAGTGCAGCAGCACCTGGGCGAAGGCCGCGTGCGCTGCATCGCGATGGAGGCCACCGAGGGCATGGTGCGCGGCATGAAGGCCATCGACCAGGGTGGACCTATTTCTGTTCCGGTGGGCCGCGGCACTCTCGGCCGCGTGATGAATGTGATCGGGGAGCCCGTGGATCAGTTAGGTCCAGTCCAATACAAAGAGAGAATGCCAATTCACCGTCTGGCTCCGGCTTTCGACGAGCAGGCGACCACTGCCGAAATGTTCGAGACGGGCGTGAAGGTCATCGATCTCATCCAGCCGTTCCTAAAGGGCGGCAAGATCGGATTGTTCGGCGGCGCCGGCGTCGGCAAGACCGTCGTCATCATGGAGTTGATCAACAATGTCGCCAAGAATCATGGAGGCTTCTCCGTATTTGCCGGCGTTGGAGAGCGTACGCGCGAAGGCAACGACCTCTGGCTGGAGATGAGCGAGTCGGGCGTCATCAAGCCCGGAAAGCCCGACGAATCCAAAGCCGCTCTGATCTACGGACAGATGACCGAACCTCCAGGGGCGCGGCTCCGTGTGGCTCTGACAGGCCTGACAGTCGCCGAATACTTCCGCGACGCCGAAGGCGCAGACACACTGCTCTTTATTGACAACATTTTCCGATTCACGCAGGCGGGATCCGAAGTATCGGCGCTGCTGGGCCGTATGCCCAGTGCCGTAGGCTACCAGCCGAACTTGGCAACGGAGATGGGCGAGTTGCAGGAGCGCATCACTTCGACCAAGAAGGGCTCCGTCACGTCAGTGCAAGCTATTTACGTACCGGCCGACGACTTGACCGATCCTGCGCCGGCGACCACATTCGCTCACCTCGACGCGACCACGGTGCTCTCGCGCGCGTTGACCGAAATCGGCATCTATCCTGCGGTCGATCCGCTGGCATCAACCTCGCGCATTCTCGATCCGCGCATCGTCGGCCAGGAGCACTACGATGTCGCACAGATGGTCAAGAAGACGCTGCAGACCTACAAAGACCTGCAGGACATCATTGCCATTCTGGGCATCGACGAACTCAGTGAAGATCAGAAGCTGACAGTCGCGCGCGCCCGCAAAATCCAACGATTCCTCTCGCAGCCCTTCCACGTCGCTGAGCAGTTCACTGGCGCGCAAGGACGCTACGTGAAAATCGCCGACACGGTGAAGGGATTCAAGGCAATCGTCGAAGGCAAGTACGACGACATCCCCGAGCAGGCCTTCTATATGAAGGGCCCCATCGAGGAAGTGCTCCAAGCCGCAGAGAAGATGAAGGCAACAGCGTAAGAACCCTCAATGGCCGTTCGCCATTGACAAGCGGAGCTGACCAGAACGAGCCAACGACTAACGACTAGCGATCGATGCCAGATACATTCGAACTCGAGATCGTCACGCCGGAAAAGAAGGTGGTCGAAACGGCGGCCGAAGAGATCCAGATTCCCGGCAAGAACGGGTATTTGGGCATTCTTCCTGGACACGCGCCGCTGATCACCGAACTTTCTGTCGGCGAGATTACATTCCGCGAAAATTCCACCGAGCAGCATCTCGCTGTCGCGTGGGGCTTCGCCGAAGTCCTGCCGAACAAAGTGACGATTCTCGCCGAAACCGCAGAGCGCCCGTCCGAGATTAATGTTGACCGCGCGCGTAAGGCCAAAGAGCGCGCCGAGCAGCGCCTGACCAGCGGAGATACCTCCGTCGATGTTGATCGCGCGCTAGACGCCCTCCACCGCGCCGAAACCCGCATCGAAGTAGCCGAAGGCAAGTAGCCAAAACTCCGTTCTCGTACAGACGTAGCTTGCTACGTCTGCGCCGATACCACTCGAGCGCCGTTCCCCCGGGACGATGCAAGCAACGTCTCTACGGAAGCGGTCCGAGTGGTATTCGCCGCTCCTCACCTTATACAATTGTGCCGCTCATCCGAGGAGATCGCAGCCATGAAACTTCCCTCCGCGGTAATCGTTTCTTCTCTTCTATGCGTTTCCACATTTGCGCAGCAAGCAACGAAGCCAGTGGCCCCTCCTCAAGCACCGCCGGCGCCGCTGATCACGCCCGAGGTCCACTCCGACAACAGCGTGACCTTCCGCTTCCGCGCACCGAATGCCCAACAGGTCAAGGTGACGCGCGAAGGCATACCCGAGCCTCTGCCCCTGCAGAAAGATGATTCCGGCGTATGGACGGTGAACTCGCCTTCATGGCCGCCCGATTACTACGGATATTCGATTGTCGTAGATGACCAGCGCGCGATCGATCCCTACAATCATCTGCTCAAGCCGAATCTGCTTAACACCGAGAACATGGTCCACATTCCCGGACCGCCGTCGCTCCTCTGGGAATTGAACGACGTCGCTCATGGCGAGATCCACCATCATTTCTATCGTTCGGGGGTCGCGAACGACGATCGCGACTACTACGTGTACACGCCGCCGGGCTACGATCCCAGCGCGAAGAAGAGCTACCCGGTGCTCTACCTCCTGCATGGGTATAGTGACGACGCGAGCGGATGGACGGCCGTGGGCCGCGCCAACATCATCCTCGACAACCTGATTGCACAAGGTAAAGCCAAACCCATGATCGTCGTCATGCCCCTCGGCTACGGCACCATGGAGATGATTACCGGCGGCTGGGGAGTGTGGAATCGTCAGGACATTCGCGACAAGAACTTCAATAAATTCCGCGAAGCGCTTCTCACGGAAGTGATGCCAAAGGTGGAAAGCGAATATCGCATTGCGACCAATCGTGATTCGCGAGCAATTGCGGGACTATCCATGGGAGGTTCCGAATCGTTGTTAACGGGTCTGAACAATTTCGACAAGTTCGCGTGGATCGGAGCATTCAGCTCTGGCGGCATTCCCGAGCCTTTCGATAAAGATTTTCCACAACTCGACAGCAAAGCGAATCAGGAACTCAAGCTATTGTGGGTCGCCTGCGGGACGGAAGACCGCCTCATCACGACGAACCGGAACTTCCGCGAATGGCTGAAGCAGAAGGGAATTCAGCACACCGACATCGAAACTCCCGGCATGCATACCTGGATGGTCTGGAGAAGAAATCTGTCAGAATTCGCGCCGCTGCTCTTCCGTTAAGTAAAACAAGTTGATCACCGCGCCGGGCGGGAATTCACTGGGATTACCTCTGTGAACCTCGGAGTTCTCTGTGTTGAAAGACTTTGACATACCTCGTGCCTAGGGTACGTTTGCATGATCCCGCGTCTCGGTTGCCGGTACATAATTCACGGCCGCAGTCCGCTCCAACTTGTCCCACGCAAACTTCCGCCCTTCCAGCGCCCGCTTCAAAGTCTTGAACAGCACGATGGAGAACACTTGCCGGTACGCAAACCGCTGCAGCCAAACCTGGCTGAGCAGCCAGACATCTTCCTTGTCGTCCGGACGCCGCCGCTCCAGCGCAAACGCAATCGCCGACGCAACAAATTCGATCACCAGGAACGCAAAGAAGAACAGCACCAACTTGTGGAAGCTCGCCGGATCGGTCGAATCCGGATGGAAATGTTTCTGGATGAAGTACCAGATCGTGCCCACGGCGAACATGATGTCAATCAGAGGCGAGACCAGTGGCAGCAAGATCTGAAAGATCACGATATTCGGTATCGCAACCCAGCCCAGGGCGCCCTTGCGCGCAACTACACCCCGATGCTTGTACACCGCCTGCAGAATTCCAAACGACCACCGGAACCTCTGCCGCATCAACCCATTCGCGTTCGTTGGCGCCTCTGTAAAAGCCAGTGCCATGTCTTCATACTCGACGCGATATCCCATCCGCAGTAGCGCCATGGTCAGGTCAGCGTCTTCAGCCACCGTATCGGTGTGATACCCACCCGCCTCGCGAACGGCTGATACACGCCAGCATCCGATCGCACCAGGTACCACACTGACCGCACCCAGCACGTCAAGGGCACGCCGCTCAAAATTTTGGCTCGTAATGTATTCCAGTGCCTGCCAACGCGTCCACAGATTTACGCGATTGCCGACCTTGGCATTGCCCGCAATCGCACCCACCTCAGGATTGATGAAGTGCGGCACCAGCCGCGCAATCGCGTCCGGCGCAATGATCGTGTCTGCATCAATCCCGACGAATAGCTCGGCCTCGCCGATATGTTCAATGCCGTAGTTCAGCGCCTCAGCCTTCCCGGCATTCTTCTTGCCCAGTATAAGAACCTTGCCGGCAGCGGCTTCCTTGCGGAACGCGTTGCGGGCCACTTCCAGTGTCCGATCCTTCGATCCATCGTCAATCACAACCACGCGCAGATTCGGGTAGTTCGAATTCAACGCCGCCCTTACTGTCCGTTCAATTACCTTCTCTTCGTTGTAGGCGGGGATCAGAACAGCGACCTTCGGCTTGTATGACGCAACTTCGGCGGGTCTTCCGAACATCTTTTCGCGCAGCCGGTCGTAGATGGCCGCTGCGCCGATGAAGATCAGTCTCCCGGTCATCAGCAGATCGCCAATGAAAAAGATAAGAGTGATCCCGACCTGTACCATCTCAAACATCCAGAAGCCGAAGCGGTCGAGCCGGGCAGCCCAGCGCTCTCCTCGCGGCAGCGGGGCCATCACGTCTGCCTTTTGCATCCCCAGCAACTCATACACCGGCACGACCTGATACCCCTTGGCCCGCACACCGTCGATGATCGCGGGTAGGGCGTTGACGGTTTGCGACCGGTCTCCGCCTCCATCGTGCAGCAGGATGATATTGCCGCACCGCAGATTCTCCACGCGGCAGGGGGGCAGATGCGTCAGCACATACTGGGTGATCTCTTCTGCGCTTCGCCTGCCATGCGGCTCCGTGGGATCGTTAAGATTCCAGTCGTTGGGATCGATGCGATTCCCGACGGTGATATACCCCATATCCTGCGGGATCTCGAGCGGCCGTACCTGATCGTCTGTGTCCGGTTCTTCGTCAATCGCATACGGCGGACGCATCAGCGTGGTGCGAACTCCCAGCAGGCTGGCAAAAAGCCTTTCGGTGAGGTTCAGCTCTACCTTCATGTATCGAGTGGATATGTTGCTGACGTCGGGATGGGTGAACGTGTGGTTCCCGATGGTGTTGCCATCGGCATAAATCCTCTTCGCGAGCCCAGAAAACTTGTCCGCCTGAATCCCGATCATGAAAAACGTCGCGGTCGCGTTCTTCGCCTTCAAAACGTCGAGAATCTTCGGGGTCCATTCCGGATCCGGCCCATCATCGAACGTGATCGCCACTTTGTCCCGCTTGTACCCATAGCGCCCCACACGGTAGGGTTCCGGCAAGTTCTGGAATACTTCGTCCGTGATCAGATTGCTCCCCGCATCGATAGTCAGATCCCTTGTCCCGTGCGCCGGCTTATCTTCAATGCGAAGAATCTCGCCCTGACCCTCCATGTCCACATCGAATCCCGGTGGCACCTCGCGCAGCTTGTCCGCCGCTCCCGCATCGCCCGGCATGTCCCATACCCGCCAGATCGAGCGATCCTCGCTGCCTAGACGCCACAACGCAAAGGTCTTGATCCCGAGGGTCTGCGCCGATCGCATCGCGTTGAGAGCAGTAACCGCGTCCAGGAACCAGATGTCATGCTGGTGATTATGTTCGTCGAGATAGCTGAAGTGCGGATTCATCGCGTCATCATCGAAGTTGACGTCTTCGTCTGAATCCCGCGCCGCCAGCCAAGCCTCCTGCACACTTACGGTAGAGTCGTGGTCCTCAGGGCCGAGACTTCCTTTCTTCGGCTTCTGCACCCAGTCGTAACCATAGTTCGCGATGGCGCAAATAATCTTCTCTTTAGGAATTACCTTCTCGGCGAACTTCAGGTTGTCAACAAACCAATCGTGCGATGCGACCGCCCCCGATGCCGCGCCCGGATAGTGTTCGTCATAGTTCATGATGACGACACCATCTGCCGCCGCGGCAATCGCCGAATAGTTGAACTCATCATTGTGGGCCGGAACCGCAACGTACAGCTTCATGCCGCGTCCGTGCAGGTCGGCCGAGACTTCCTGAAGCAGCGACACATATCCGGACTGTCCCTCTGCCGGAAACGCCTCGAAATCGACCATCAGCCCACGATATCGCCCCGAGGACAGAAACTCGCTAACCTGCTGCCGGAACAGCATCCGCGCGTCCGCATTGTTCAGGAATCCCGTGATCTCCCCGATCCAGTTTGTCCCGTCATAGTTGTTCACCATGGGGAATACTTCCATGGCGGGGTTTTCGTTCTTCAGGAACGGCATCACGCGATCATCGACCGGAAGAACAGTCCTTCCTCGGATGACGTCGAAAAATTTATTGGTCTGATCGTCCACGGCCTGAACATGACCGTCCGCTGTGAGCACGTGCAGCCAGTCGGGATAGAGAATATCGATCTGGTGGGCGTAGTCGCGCAGCGACGAAAAACTTGCCGCATCCCACGGCACATAGAACGCGGCGCGAATCCCCTCTGACTGATTTAGAACCACCTGAGAGGCGGCGAGCTTGGTTTTGCGATGCGATTTTGCCAGGGCCTTCTTCTGCCGGTCGCGAGCCTTTTCCCGCTCATTTTCTTTCAGCTGTTTGAATGCCCGGTGCTGGGGAGAAAAAAGGAGTTCCGGTAGCTGTTCGTCTCGGAGCGCGGAGTATACGAAAAAAATGATCAGTGCAGAGACTACGACCGCGGTCACGTCGAGCAATCGCCGCAGACGTTTCCACCGGGCGCGGCGCGGATCATAAAATACTGGTTCAGCCAT
>Ga0170475_110109143_pt1 | contig 11520 bp, 1 predicted proteins | sample Soicark_Litter_5_FD_111474 | JGI IMG/M metagenome (GOLD analysis project Ga0170475, IMG submission 111474) | Avena fatua rhizosphere microbial communities from Hopland, California, USA. Combined Assembly of 48 SPs | reverse complement strand
TTTTTTTTGGTGCACCCTGTATATATATAAATATATAATCTACTTAAGAACTAGTCTGTAACAACAGAGTACAAGTGGGGATTAGTCTACAACAAACGATAAAAGAACAGTTTAAAACCAGATTTTTATTTGAGATAAGCAAAAGCACAGAACACCAGCACACACACTGTCCGCACCTCCGATTCATTCAACTGATGTCTTTATGACGCATTTATATGATATACTTGGTGCGTTATAAGTGCAGTATACATACACACATACTGTCAAGTAATCAAAGTTTAGTAATCAAACAGACCTACAACAAGAGTTTAAACTGCACAGCACATAATATTACATCACCAAGTTGAGAAATGTGCACAATGACTCGATCAAACAATTTTACAGCATTAGCAGTAAAAGTGATCAGGAACTGTACCATTGGACTACAATTAATTAATTATAACACTACTTGATTCAAGCCAGCATTATTTCAGGCGCCTGTTTTAGAACCATCTATTTCCAAATCGACAGATAAAAATGACAGTCACCTAAATATGTCTTAAATCTACCGAGGTCAGCAAAATATTTGTTTGGAACCAAACCACATAAGGTTAACTATTGTGTGAATATACAGAGCCAGCCACAAGTCTTTGTTGAAGCAGTGAACCTACCTGTAGAGGGCACAAAATAGTCAAAAATTCAAAACGACCAAAATTTTCTTTCACTACTGAAAGCATAGTACAAATAAACCACTATCAATGCCAGCATGGAAAAACAGATGCCAAACAGTACAAAGAGAAAGTACAGAAGAAATACAAAGGAGCATAATTATTTCTGCCCACAGTTAAAGTAAAACTATTGTACATAAACTATCAATTTCATCTAACTAAATTTTCCGATTCAGACATTTTAAAAAAATGGTTATAGCAAAAAACATGAATAGCAAGTTGCTGTGTTAAATGCTTACAATCGAGCAACTTTCTAGCAGAAGCTTTACAGATATCTTGCACAAAATACAATATCACACACACAGTACAGTTAATATATTTATTGCATCAAACTCTGCACTAGTGTACATGTACTCACAAAAACACACGGCTATATAAATATCGACAGGCGTATTATTAGTGATGATTATTGATATATTCAGAAATATTTTGAAGCATTCAATAATAAAAATCAACTTAAAATAGAATACTCCTACAGAACAATCCTCTACAGACAATCATTTATACATCCTGTGGACCGACAGCTGCAAGAACATTGAAACTTGATCATCTATAATACAGACTGCCAGTGTAATCAATGTCTATTATATTACATGAATGAATCACTTACTAAAACTATGCAATCAATACATCACACCCCTTGATTCACCTATATGCTAGGCTCTGTGCCAAAACACAAAACTGACTCTTTCTTGTTGCAATAATGTAATCATTTATAATAAATATGAAATGACTATTTGAATGAATTCATCATACAGAAGACCAGAGATTACATCAGATGGTCAACGAGAATGCAGCTTACTGTCTGCATGGTAGAATGAATTAAATATAAATGCCCCACATAAGCTATATTTGAATGAATAAAAACAAACATAAAAGAACTTTTTATATTGACAGCTGTCACACCTGATCGTCCCCGACATTTTCTTACTTGACTAAAACATCTGTGTTTATGTTATCATAAAAAACATTCTCCCACATGCTCTTTCTTTATCATTAATTGTTAATATGACCACAATTCATACTATAACATTCAGACAAGTCATCACAGAGTCACACACAGCAATACAATTAAACACATTTTGATACAAGGCATATGCTCTGCAATAATCGTCTTTTGATTGTTAATTAAAATCTTAATTTACAATGCCAAGATTTTTTTAGTGCAATCTGTGTGGACAAATCAGAGACCACGTACATCAAACTCTTCTACATCTTGTGCATCTTCATCATGCTTACCTCACATCACTCAGCCAACAGATGAATCACTGACTATTGCCTCCTTCATCATCTTCATCACCATTAGCTGAGCCAGTAGAGATCTCATCCTTACTCTCTGTCAGATCAGACTGCACTGCTAGCTTCACTCCCTGGAGGAAAACAGCTTCAAAGTCTGTTGCTGCCTGCACAGAACTGAACTCAACAAAGAACGTCTTTCTTATCGACTCATCTGTGCTGAAGTCTTTGGCAGTCCACTGACAGGAACGCTTCTCACGTGTTAGTTTGTAGTGACGACAAATGATGTGATTGCACTTAGTAGCCTCATTGTCAGCCCTCATCACAATCCTCAGACCATTCACATCAAGGTCAGTTGTCACTCTCACCTCCACCATACCAGCCGGCTCTTTCTGATCATCACCGTTTATATACATGAGAGTACAACGACGACAAAACACTGGTTTCTCATCATCCTCCTCCTCAACATCTTCTACATTAACCTCCTCCTCTTCGGTTCCCTTCGTAACATGTGTTGTGATTGGTGTGTCAACATTATTAAATGACTGGTCTGTTTTAACTTTCATCGTGTCACCTTTAACTTCTGCTGCTGTGAGGACAGCCTGACATTGCTCCACAGCTTGTTTGAACTCAATTGCCATATCTGCTGTTTTGAACTTGGCAGCTAACTTTTCCATCTTTCCATCCGAGCCCTCTGAGAAGTCATGAGCAAACCAGCACCATGACTTGTCAGACGACGGCATTCTGATCAGTTTAATGTCAGCGCTGAGGACATGATTGCAACACACCTTCAGCACCTGCTCACGTCTCATTACTATCCTGTAGCTGTTTGGCTTTTCTTTGTGTTTTAATATCTTGAGTTCTCCGCTTCCCTTTTCCTTCCACTGCCCAGAGTCAAATCTGAACAGCTTAGCGTGGTTTCTATAGAAGACGTCTTCATTTTCCTCCCCAGTGCTCAGATCAACGGACTCTGGCAGAGAGCAGACAGGGGTGAAGTGAACATTTGGCTCATTCTCCACACTCACATCATGTTCATCATCATCATCTTCTTCTTGCTTAACATCAGAAACTCTTTGACTGCCATTCTTTACAGAGCCTTCACTGACGTTGCCAGACTTTACAGCAGCTGGTGAATCCGTCGACAATGACGACGGCTTGAACTGGAATCCACTCAAAGAGACGGAGGTATTAGTGTCAGACGTAAGCACAGCACTGCTCGTGTACACAGCTGACATTGACTGAAGAGTCGAGGTGACAAAGCTTGGACGAACGCTTGCCTGTCCAAATACAAAGCCAGCCGGCTGACTACTACCCGGTGTCTTATTCGCCGCTCCAAAGATAGGACGAGACAAATCAGATCCGGCTGGGGGCGGATTATCTTGAAGTTTAAAATCAAGGTTATTAGATTTTACCAATGTTGGAGTCGACTGGGCGCTGTTGGATGAAAACAATGAAGATGCAAATGTTATTTTATTACCGATGTCTTTCCGCAAATCTGTCGGTTCATCAGAAGCCGCTGCAGTCGCTGTAGTAGCTTGCACTTGTAATCTCGCAGCGCCTTCGCTTGTGATAGTAGAAGTATTTACATTCTGCGCTGAACTAGCACCGCTCCATTTTGTTCCGTCACCACTGTACGACGAAGGCGGTTGATTAAAAACAAACCTGTGTTCATTCGACTCACAGCCGATACAACCGGGGCAAGGCTTGGAGGAGAGGTAGTTGTAGAAATTGTCTGGCAGCTGGTACTGACGAGCCAAAGCTATCAGTTCTTGAGACGGTACAACTTCCCTCACTATCTCACAGTCCTCACTACTGAGGGACACTGTCGATTTAGACGAGGAGGAGGGGCCTTCTGGTGCTCCTGATGCAGAAGTAGGAGAGTCAGCCCTAAGTAGTTCCAATAATTTGGACGCTTTTGTTGAACCCTTTCCAGCCGGCCCCTCGGTCCTTGCTGCACTGTCCGTCTGCTTGTTCCTGACTTCACCTAAAGCTGCATCAACAGCTTTCTTGAAGTCTGCCGCTACATCTTCAGTCTTAAATCTTATGGAGAAGTTCTCATGCGACATCTCTCCTTCAGAGAAATCAGCTGCGTGCCACGACCAGACCTTTCCGTTGCCACTCGGCACTGGTTTAAGTTCAAGGTCAGGGGTCACTGCATGGTTTAAACAGAGCTTTAGAAGACGTTCACGCCGCATCAATAAACGAAACTGTCCGGTTTCATTATGACGTAGAAGTTTAATGTCCCCGATGCCTCTCTCTTTCCACTCGTGGTCGGCAAAGCGATACAGCTTAGCGCGGTGTTCGAACATAACCGTTTCATTTTCCTCACCCGTCTTGAGATCGACGACTTCCGGAAGCTTCACGATGGGTTCAAAATAAATGTGATCATCTTCCCCTTCAGTGTTGCGATACAGACCACCTCCAGGTGAAGTAGGAGAAGCCAAACGGGTTGACTTCTGTTCACTGGAACAAGAGAGAGGCGTCGACGTCTGCCCAAATACTCCTGACGGAGTTGCAGCAGAGAAAGTAAACACAGGCTTAGGCAAAGTGTTATCAGCGGTACTGCTAGAATTGAATGCTTTGTTTGGAGTCAGGGCAGCAGTGAATAGTGCTTTGCCAGGAGCAGGCCCTGGTGTGTCTGCTGGCTTCTCAGCACAACTCTTCGGAGGCGTCCCTTGGACCTGTCCAATATTGAAGAGCTGAGAGGCAGGCTGGCTGTTGGCTTTGTTCTCTTTACCAAAAGCTGTGGCTGAAGATGAACCAAAGACAAACTTTTCAGGGGTTGAATTCAGTGCGCTCATTACAAGGGGAGTTGACCCGACTGCAAATGTTGCTCCACTTTCAGCGCTCGCTGACTTTGTAGCATCCACTCCAGCCAGCTTAAACTGTGGAGTCCCGGTAAAGAGAGACTTTCCGGTGATAGGTGAACCAAATGCAAAAGCTGGAGCAGTTGATTTATCAGTCTTCTGGTCATTGTCGGTCATATCTGCTGACTTGCCTGCTCCAAATGTAAATGAACCAGAGCTTCCAAACTTAAAACCACCTGGCTCACTGCCAACATTAGCAGCTGCAGAAGTCAACGATTGGGTTGAGAATGATTTAAACCCCTGAGAGAATGCACCTGCTCCACTGCCCTTCTCAGGAGTACCACTGTCGCCAAATGAAAACCCGCCCTGTGAACCAAACTTAAACGGTTGTGCCGTGCTTCCACTAGCAGACGGAGTTTGACCACCGAAAGTAAAACCACCTTGAGCTCCAGGTTTTACCACAGAGTTTCCTTTTCCAGTTGTCACTGCGTCTTCAGTGACCCCTGGCTTCAACGTCTCACAAGCGACACAGCGTTTGTTGTCCGGCTGATTTTTTACATAACACCCACTGCAGGTCCACTCTCCTTCCTTAGGCTTGAAGAGGTCTGATAGTGATTTAGTGGGGGCCGCTCCTAGTTTTAACGTTTCGCATGCAACACAGCTACTATGCTCTGCCTGATTCTTGACGTAACAAGCTGTGCAAGTCCACTCGCCTTCTTTAGCCTTGAAGACATCGGACAGCGGCTTCACAGACGACTTTGCTGCATCAGATCGTTCCCCACTAGATGCTGCACCGGCGACTGACGATACAGAGACAGCAGTTTTACACTGAATACATTTATTCATCGACGGAGGATTTTTGGTATTGCAATGAGAACAGTTCCAATGGCCGACTGACACCTTAAAAAGATCCCCGAGAGACTTTTGAGGTTCAGTTTTGGAGACTTCATTTGAGACCACTGTAGAATCAACAGCTTGTCCCTGTGCAGTTTCGCCCTCGTCTGAACTTGTCAATATCTGCTGCTGACACTCCTCAAAGCACTTCTTAAACTTATGCGCCTCGTCCATGTGCTTAAACTTTGCGCACAGCTGTTCACTGCGCACCTCGCCCTCAGAATAGTCCTGCGCAAACCAGCACCAGCTCATTTCAGACGTGGTCATGGGCAGCAGACGCATGGCTGGCGTGATGAGATGGTTGGCACACAGCTTGTGCACCTGCTCACGACGCATCACAATCCTTGTACGACCGTCACCAGTCTTTGATCTCATGATCTTCAACTCACCGACGCCTCGCTCCTTCCACTGCTTTGCATCCGTATCCATTCGGTACAGCTTAGCTCTCTCTCCAAATAACTTTTCCTCTTCCTCTTCTCCCGTCACGACGACAACCTCTGGAAGAGAAACAAGAGGAGTAAAGTCTTGACCTGGTTCATACTCTTCATCATCGCCAGCCTCTGCATTCTCATCATCATCATCATCACCCTTTTTTTTGGCACTCTCTTTCTTCTTGCCGGTGACTTTGCCATCACTAGGAGAACTGCTAGCAAACAGCTGCTGCCCTGCATTCTGAAAAGCGTTATTCTTTGTTGACGGTGTAACTTTTACAGCGAAACCAGACTTTGACACGTCATTAGCGGAAGCAATCGATGCAAAGCTGATATCAACTCCGCTACCAAACAATGGACCACTAGCCATACCTGCACTCGGCTTAGTTGCATCACCTGAAGCAGCCAGGTTAGCTTTAGAACTACCAAATATTGGAGCACTAGTAGTGACTGCACTGAATTTACTTGTTGACGAAGATATACTGCTAACGGAACCAACACCACCACCAGCAGAAGTGGCACTGCCAAACACAGCTGACTTTGTTGTCAAATCCTTAGCAACTGCGCCTTCACTAGCGCCTTTCACACCGCCACTGAAACTGAAAGCAGCAAATGGATTTGCAGGCTTAGACACGGCTTCTTTCACTTCCTTTGTTTTATTCAAAGTCTCTGAAGGTTCAGACTTCGTCACAACAATGGCTGGCGAGGTGAATGTAAATCCACCTAGGGAAGTTTTAGCCGACGAGCTCTGGGTCGCAGCAGTGCTCGACGATGATGAAGACGAAGGAGCTGACACAGCAGATGGGCTGCTAAACTTTGCAGCAGCTAAGATAGGCTTAGACTGCGTTGTCACAGTCATAGAGGCTGCGGGAGTACTAGCAGAAAATATAGATGGCTTTTCACTCGTTACTGCAACGCTTGATTTAGGTGTGCCAAACAGACTGGCTGCAAAGGCTTCTGGCTTCTTGTCAGTTGTACCTTGACTCGGCACTACTTTGCTTTGTTGAGATGTTCCAAATGATGAAGTTCCAAATGATGAAGTTCCAAATGATGAAGTTCCAAATGATGAACTTCCAAATGGTGAACTTCCCAATGATGTAGTTCCAAATGGTGAAGCTCCAAATGCTGAAGGGTTGCTAGATGGCATGAATCCACTCTTTGCAGCATCTTTTGGTGCAGGCACAGAAGGAGAAACAGAACTTTTAGGTTTAGTAGACGCACTCTTTACTTCATCAGCTTTCTTGCCTGACGTCTTCAACTCCTCTGCTTTGACAGCTGATTTATTAACAGACTCATCCAGATAGGCAATGACCAATGACTTAGCTTCATCAAATTTCTCCCTGAAGACGGCTGCCACGGCGTCTGTCTTGAAGCGTGCACAGAATTGCTCCAGCATGGGGTCGCCCTCGCTGAGGTCTGTCGCACGCCACGTCAGCACCTTTGTGTTACAAGGGGACTTCCACTCCAACACCATGTCAGGCTTGATGTAGTGATTGGCACACACCTTGTGCACCTGATCGCGTCTCATGACAACTCTAGCCCTGCCAGTGTCAGCATTGTACAAGATCTTGATTGTGCCGTCTCCTCTCTCCTTCCACTGCCGCTCTGCAAACCTGTACAACTTCGTCTTGTCGGCAAACATCACCGTCTCACTCTCTTCCCCCGTGATCAGATCAACATTCGTCGGCAGCGTCACGATGGCTTCAAACTGTGGCTCCGGGTAGCTGTGATCTGCGTCGGCACCATAGCCATCTTCATCGTCGTCATCCTTCTGCATCTGACCATAGGTCTCCGTTCTGATTCCACACAACTGCATGGTGGCCTTCTCTTCTGGTGCATTGACATCCTTGTCTTCTGTGAGCGAGAGCAGCGCCGCCAGGTCGTGCTGATTCAAAGAAGACATATCACCATTTGGGAAGATGGCATTTAAAAGCGACGCCTGGTCCAGCGTTGATCCAAAGCCGCTCCCTCTCGTCGCAGCCTCAACTCTCACATTGCCGTCATGCTCCTTGTCGTGCTTCTTGATTGATGTTGAAAAGAAACCAGGCTTCAGAGCTGGGACTTCAAATCCTAATACGCCCACACTAGGCAAGCCTGTCTTTGCAGCAGGCGGGAGTTGAGTCTGTGAGTGATTGACATTGCTGCCGTAACTCTTACTGACGTCACCGTAGGCCATGCGCAGTGAAGGGTCAAGGTCAATCTGGGAGTAGTCCTCTTCATACTCATAGTCCTCAGGTTGGGAACCAACAGACGACGTCGGTCCTCCGTGATCTATGACCTGACGCACCGGACCAATCCCACCCGAGATGTGTCCCAGATAGTGCGGAGGAAGGTGGAATGCCTGTGGCGGATATCCAGCTGAATAGAATGCCGCCTGGTCATAGGCACGAGATGGAGTGAATGCATCGCGAGGGTTGAAGGGTGCCTGGTAGATGACATGTGGAGGTACCATGGAAGAAGGAGGAGGTAGAGCTGTAGACTGGAGGGCACCTGTGGAGTGACTTGCTGGAACTGAGAGAGTGCTAGATGTCTGATGAGCCGCCTGGTTCTTGAGTATGTCACACATATCATCCAGTTTACACTCCAACTTTGTGATCTTTGCCTGCATAGCCTGAATACTGTTTCTATTATCCTTGATCTCGTCCAGGAGGAACTTCATGTAGTGTTCTTGGAAGTAGGACAGGGATCTAATCTGTGCGTCCAGACGGTCTGGACTGGGGGGCAATCTGCCGGCTGCACCAGAACTGGCTGAAGTATTGCCGGTGAAATCAGCCGTCATCCTGGCACGACACGGTGTGCTGTGACTTAAACCATTCGTCATGTCATCACTGCGTCGCTGATCACTCTCATGAGGTGACGTGAACTTACGCAAGCCAGATGTGGCGAGACCAGACACTGACTCATTCAGATGATCATGTCCATTGAATGTCTCATCTTGAATGTCGTCAAGCCTAGACAGCCGTCCTTCTATTTCATCCACCTCCTCCGCAACATATCCATTCAACGGATTAAAACGATCTCCCTTCAGTCTGTCCAGAGTCAAGTAGAGAGCATCTTTGGCCTTTACTAGCAGAGCCCTCTGACGACTTCTCTCTGTGCCTATAGTGTCATCCATTGACCTGCCTCCAAGCTCTAGTATCGACAGCTTCTTATATATCTGTGCGATGTGAAAAGAAGCATCCGGGGTGATGATCTGTTCAAAGAGACGGATGGCCTCAGAATGATTGCCCGTCTCCTTGGCCTGCAGGGCACGGAACAGACGTCCCTCATCAAGGCAAGCACGCACTTCCTCATCAGTCAGCGAGTCTACGGGCATGTCAAAGAGACGCACCTTGGGCAAGGTCTGTGAGCTTGCTCTATCATACTGCTGCAGCATGTCTATGGCCTTGTTCCAGTAGTGGATGGCTCTAGTCTTCAGACTTGCATACTCAGACGAGTCACACATGTCACTGCTCTTCATGCGGTCAAGCTGTTCAGTAAAGTTCCTAGCAAGATGTACAACAAGATCAATGTTGAGACCATGTGGTCCAACCAGTCTGACAGTCTCTAGACCTCTCTGCAGAACTGCTCTCAAGTGTCCCAGGTTCTCTCTTGCAATGCTGGTATGCAGAGTGTATGCACTAGACCACCACTCAGACTGTGCCTCAGTGCACAGCTTCTCATTGATAGAGAGTGGCAGCAGATGTGGTCTGTATGGATCTTGTCTGATTTTACGTTCCTCATGCTGTACGGCTGCACAACGAACTGACGTCAACAAGAAAGCCTGCACATCTAGCTTGCATAGTGACTCAGGACTGGCAGAGAACAGATTGGCAGCACCATACTGAAGACCATCAAACACTGGCAACTCATAAAAAGGTTGTGACTTGTCCTTCGCAGTGTAGTACTGTAGTCCTGTCCAAACAGCGAACTGAAGACTATCTGGCTTTAACTGTTGTGAAATCGCATCCAGTTTCTTCAGTCGAATGAGATCTGGCATGGTAGGCTGGACAGATGATATCAGAGAACAGTTTGCCAAGTATGAAATCTCCTTGGCATCCTTGTGCTGAGGAAGAGTGAAGAGGATTTGAAACAGTCTGTCCTTTCCCTGTTGATGACAGTATTCTTCCTGAATCCTATCAACCCATCTCTGCCTGTCTCCTCCGATCAAATGATTCTTCAACAGATTGTTTAGCATGTGACCGGCCTGACTGTTCCTATGACAAGCATCTGTGTGCCACCTCTTGTAGAGAACCTTCTCAGACTCAAGGGCCTTCATGAACCAGGCTGACTTGAGATCTGGAGGAGGCACGGCATAGCTGACCAGGTAACACAGGGCAGCCATGTCTGATGCCTCACGCCAGCTCAAACGTTCCTTTTGTGCTTTGCTGAGTATGAGAGTTCCACAGTGCAGCAGATACTGTGCTTCCATCTGATGAAAGAATATCTTCCACTCATCCTTCTGTATGCCTTTGCTTCTGCTGTGTCGCATCAGATCAACATCCATACTCCACAATGCACTGACAGCATCTGTAATGTTCTGTGATTGTTCAATGCTAAGAGCAGCCTTTGTATCAAGTGCTGCGAGATAGAACTGATGAAAGTTGCCATTAGTCCTCTCCCCCGTCTCCTTCTCATATTTCTCAAACACATCAACAATGCATTTGTACCACGCAAGACTGTCTGGGAAAAGTCTTCGCCCTTCTACATTGAGAGCCTCAGTGTATGCCTCATTGACTCTGCCAAGCTTCATGTACAACTGTAGAAGCTTTACACGACGACTGACGTCTGTCGGGTTGTTGGCCGATTCAGCTGCGTAGAGATTTAACATGTCTTCACTGTTGTTGCCTGTACTGCTATTAAGAGCTTTCTCCTTCAATGCCAGTACAACACTATGAGAAGGAAACACTCTTTCAATCTTCTCCGCCCAAAACCTGGCCATGTCAGGGCTGATGTTGCTTGCACAGTACAGCTCTCCCACTTTCAACAAGACATCATGTTGCTGTTGATCCAGTTCCAGAGACCTTCTGTATGCATCCACAGCTCTGCCTTCATCTTCCTGTGCCTCAAGGATCTGACCAAGGAGCTTGTGCGCTGCAGCAGTGTTGTCCTTCACCGACAGAAATGCCGTCAGGTGCCTTTTAGCAATGTCATATTCTTTCACATCTACATAGAGCTTTGCAAACTGATATCCTCTCAGCAACTTCTCTCTTTCACTTTTGACTTGTTTCAGGATCGTAGAAACGTGATTGTCGGCCTGTAGTTTTGTTCGTATCATTTTGTTCCGTTACAAAACAAACATACCAAATGACTCTGGCTCTCTTAGTACAAATATCCTCAAAGTGACCGGAAGTACTTTCCTAATTTTTACCTGAAACACACTCGATAAAACACACTTGTCAATCTGAATTTTCGCCACCTTGCCTGATTCAAAATCTTGTTTTGTTCATTGCAGATCGATGAATT
>Ga0170475_100429201_pt1 | contig 11520 bp, 8 predicted proteins | sample Soicark_Litter_5_FD_111474 | JGI IMG/M metagenome (GOLD analysis project Ga0170475, IMG submission 111474) | Avena fatua rhizosphere microbial communities from Hopland, California, USA. Combined Assembly of 48 SPs | reverse complement strand
CGGTGCTGCCGGTCGAAATCATGCTGCTGCCGATGTGGTCGCCGTTCCATATTGCCAAGATTTCGTACTGGGCGCGCACCACCATCGTGCCGCTGATGGTACTGGCGGCGCTGAAGCCCCGCGCCAAAAACGTCGGCGGCGTGTCGATCGACGAGCTTTTCCTGCAGGAGCCGCATTCGATCGGAATGACGGCAAAGGCCCCGCATCAGAGCTGGGGCTGGTTTCTGCTGTTTCGCGGGTTGGATAGCGTGCTGCGCGTGATTGAACCGTTGTTCTCGAAGAAAATGCGGGCGCGCGCAATCGATGCAGCCGTCGCCTTCATCGAAGAGCGGCTCAATGGCGAAGACGGCCTCGGCGCGATCTATCCGCCGATGGCCAACGCGGTGATGATGTACGAGGTGTTGGGCAAGTCCGCCGATTATCCACCACGCGCGATCACGCGCAGAGCCCTGGAAAAGCTGCTGATAGTGGGTGAGCAGGAGGCCTACTGCCAGCCATGTGTGTCCCCGGTGTGGGACACTTCGCTGACATGCCATGCGCTGATCGAAGCCGGTGGCAAGGAGGCGCTGGAGCCCGCGATCGCCGGCCTGCAGTGGCTCAAACCAAGGCAGGTTTTGGACGTTAGGGGCGACTGGGCGGTCAAGCAGCCGGATGCGCGTCCAGGCGGCTGGGCCTTCCAATACAACAATGCGTATTATCCGGACCTCGACGACACCGCGGTTGTGGTGATGGCGATGGATCGTGCCCGGCGTGCGGACCAAACCCTCGATTACGACGCAGCGATCGCCCGCGCGCGGGAGTGGATCGAGAGCATGCAAAGTCGCAACGGCGGCTGGGCGGCCTTCGACATCAACAACCTCGAATATTACCTGAACAACATTCCCTTCTCCGATCATGGCGCGCTGCTCGATCCGCCGACCGAGGATGTCACCGCGCGCTGCGTGTCCATGCTGGCTCAGCTCGGCGCGACCGTGCAAGACAGCAAAGTGCTGGCGGACGGCGTCGCCTACCTGCGCAAGACGCAGTTGGCCGAGGGATCATGGTACGGGCGCTGGGGCCTGAACTACGTCTACGGGACCTGGTCGGTGCTGTGCGCGCTCAATGCCGCCGGGGTCGACCATGGCGATCCGGTGATTCGCAAGGCGGCGAACTGGTTGCTCTCGATTCAGAACAGCGATGGCGGCTGGGGCGAGGACGCGAGGAGCTATCGACTGGACTACAGCGGATTCGAGGGTGCCCCCAGCACTGCATCGCAAACCGCATGGGCCCTACTTGGCCTGATGGCAGCGGGCGAGGTCGGCAATCCAGCGGTCGCACGTGGTGTCGAGTACCTGATAGCCACACAGACGCAAAAAGGTCTGTGGGATGAGCAGCGTTACACGGCCACGGGCTTTCCTCGGGTATTTTATCTGCGCTATCATGGTTACCCGAAGTTCTTTCCGCTCTGGGCGCTGGCGCGGTATCGAAATCTGAAGAACACGAACAGCAAGGCGGTAGGGGTCGGAATGTGAATTTGGGGAGCGGGGAAGAGACCTACACGGACAATCCAATTGATCCGCGGCCGGTGTTGATTGTGACCGGTCTGGTGCAGGAGGCGCGGATCGCGGCCGGCCCAGGCATGACCGTGATCTGCAGCAGTAGCGACCCCCAGCAGTTGCGTGCGCTGCTCACGGTGGTCGATCCTACGACGATCAGGGGAGTCATCAGCTTCGGCGTTGCCGGCGGGCTGGATCCCTCGTTGAAATCCGGCGACGTCGTGGTCGCGACCGAGGTCATGGCCGGCGATGCCCGCTGGCTGGCTGGTCTGGCGTTGAATGAAGAGCTGATAACAAGCGTGGCGCTCGGGCGCAGACGCGTCGTCAGGGGCGGCCTTGCCGGCGTCGAGCAGGTGATCGCGGCGCGGTCACTGAAGGCTGCGCTCCGCTCCGCCACCGGAGCCGCCGCTGTCGACATGGAAAGCCATATCGCCGCGGCGTACGCTGAGGAGTGCGGTCTTCCGTTCGCGGCGCTCCGCGTGATCAGCGATCCCGCCAGCCGGGCCCTGCCGCCGCTTGCGATGGCCGTCATCAAGCCGAACGGAGACATCGATCTCCGCAAGGTGTTGCGCGGCGTGGCGCGCAACCCAATGACCTTGAGCGCGCTGGTCTCGACCGGAATCGATTTCAACCGCGCCTTGCGAAGCCTACGCGGCTGTCGAGGCTTTCTGTTGGGCGGCGACGGCCTCGTCCCGGCGGATCTCTGAGAGGCGCTTCTGCACCTCGGCCGAGAAGATGTACTGAGCCGGGCGCTGGTTGGCCAAGCTGATCTCGGGCGCCATCGGTCCGGTGGTTCGAACCCCACGCAGCGCGACCCACATCGCCTTCAGCGGGTTGTTCAAGGCGGCATTGGCGGCGGTCGGCTCATAGCCACAATGGGCCATGCAGTTGGCGCACTTCTCGTACTTGCCGGTGCCGTACGTTTCCCAATCCGTCGTCTCCATCAGTTCCTTGAACGTCTTGGTGTAGCCTTCGCCGAGCAAGTAGCACGGTTTCTGCCATCCGAAGATGTTGCGCGCCGGCATGCCCCACGGTGTGCATTCGTAGTTCTGGTTGCCCGCGAGGAAATCCAGGAACAGTCCAGAATGCATGAAATTCCAGTTCTTGCCCTTGCCGAGCGCAAAGACGTCGCGGAACAGCTTCTTGGTCTTGCCCCGGTTCAGGAAGTGCTCCTGATCGGGGGCGCGCTCATAGGCATAGCCCGGTGACATCGAAACGCCGACGCCCAACTCGGTTGTGAAGTCGAGGAAGCGGGCAATGTCCTCTGCGGCGTGACCGTCGAAGATCGTGGCATTGACGTTGACCGTGAAGCCTCTCGCTTTGGCGGCCTTGATAGCGGAGACAGCCCGATCGAAAACGCCCTTCTGAGACACCGCCTTGTCGTGGTGCTCCTTCAGACCGTCCAGATGCACCGAGAAGAACAGGTAGGGCGATGGCTCGAACAGGTCGAGCTTCTTTTCCAGGAGCAGCGCGTTGGTGCACAGCGACACGAATTTTTTGCGCGCGACGAGACCGCGGACGATTTCGCCGATCTCCTTGTGGATCAGCGGCTCGCCGCCGGGGATCGCCACCATCGGCGCGCCACATTCGTCGGCAGCGTCCCAGCACTCCTGCGCCGACATCCGGCGGTTGAGGATCGCGTCGGGGTAATCGATCTTGCCGCAACCGACGCATGCCAGATTGCAGCGGAACAGCGGCTCCAGCATCAGCACCAGCGGGTAGCGTTTGCGCCCGAGCAGCTTCTGCTTGATCAGATAGCCGCCGATGCGCATTTCCTTGAAGAACGGTATTGCCATTAGAAGTTGCTTTCTAGACTCAGGAGAGGGTGGATCAGCCTGCCGTCAGTTCAGCCGGAAGCCGGAATTCGATGTTTTCTTCGCGCCCCGGGAGCACCGACACCGTGACCGGTCCGATACGTCTCAAGGCCTTGATCACGTCGTCGACCAAAACTTCGGGCGCCGAGGCGCCCGCCGTGATGCCGACCGCATTGGCGTGTGTCAGCCAATCCGGATTCAACTCGCTGCCATCGGCAATGAGGTAACTCGCAACCCCCACTTCGGTGCCGATTTCGCGAAGCCTGTTCGAATTGGAACTGTTGGCGGCCCCCACCACCAGAATGACGTCCACGAGCTTGCTGAGATCCCTTACCGCAGATTGGCGGTTCTGTGTCGCATAGCAGATATCCCGTATGTCCGGGCCCTGAATATCAGTAAAACGCTGCTGAAGAGCGGCAATTATGTCCCTTGTATCGTCCACGCTCAGGGTAGTCTGGGTGATGTAGGCGACCGGGGTATCGGTGGGAAGGGTTAAAGCGGCCACGTCCTCGACGTTCTGAACCAGCAGGACCGGCCCGGGGACCTGGCCCATGGTTCCCTCGACCTCGGGGTGGCCGGCATGGCCGACCAGGATCAGCGCCCGGCCCTTCGACTTATAGCGCTTACCCTGATTGTGGACTTTGGTCACGAGCGGGCAGGTGGCGTTAAGTACGGGCAAACCCCGGGAAGCGGCCTCCTCCTCGACGCTTCTTGCCACGCCATGAGCGCTGAACACGGTCACCGCGTGGGGCGGCACCTCGGAAAGGTCTTCCACGAAGATCGCGCCCTTGTTTTTCAGGCTTTCGACCACGTATTTGTTGTGCACGATCTCGTGACGCACATAGACGGGCGGGCCGTATTTCGCGAGCGCGCGCTCCACGATCTCGATCGCACGCACGACACCCGCGCAAAACCCGCGCGGTTGCGCCAAATACACCTTCATCGGACGCCCATCAGCCAAGTTGCACCGAACTCATTTGCGTGCTCCCGATTTGGGTATCAGCCATTCCCGTACTATGCCTGTTTGGGCATCAGTCCTGTTCCCAAGTGCATGGAGGAACAGGGCTTTGTGCCAAAAAAAGCTCGTCCGGAAAAGCCGGTTCGAGGCTGCGCCCGCGTCGCGCCCCGAAGGTTTAGGTATCATGATACAGACAGCCGGGCAGAATCGCGAATTAGCCGCGAAACCTTGGTTCGTCAGCTTGCCGCGAGGCGGCCGGGCTTATATCAGGTTTTTCCGCGAACCCGGGCCTTAGAACCATGCTTCTTACCGCGCGGTTATAGAAACCATTAAAAAGCAACATTAGATCGGCTTGTGGAAACGGGTCGACCGCGACGTTGGCCGGCGCCCCCATTAACATCGAGAAAGAATTACTGTGCTGACGAGCGTTGTCGTTTCCGTTGTGAAGGCCTGCACGAAGTTTTCGTTGCTAACGCTTGTGGTCGCAGTCGTTCTAGCCATAGCGGCGGGCTTCTATACTGCGCGGCACTTCTCCATCAACACCGACATCAACACCCTGATCTCGCCCAATCTCGATTGGCGAAAGCGCGACAATCAGTTTGGCGAGGCATTCGACCGCGAACGGACCATTCTTGCGGTGGTGGAAGCGCCTACGCCCGAGCTGACCGGCGCGGCGAGCAAGGCGCTCGCACAGAACTTGTCCGAAGACAGTCGGAATTTCGAATCGGTTCAGCAACTCGGTTCGGGCGAGTTCTTTGAAAAGAATGGACTGCTGTTCCTGCCGGTGGAGGAGGTCCGCAAGCTCACTGGCCAGTTCGAAGCCGGCGCTCCGCTGATCGAAATCATGGCGGGTGACCCGAGCATCCGGGGTTTGACCGGCGCGCTGGAAACCGTGCTTGCCGGCGTTAAACGCGGACAGGTCAAGCTCGACAGCACCGAGCGGCCCTTCAACCTCATCGCCCGGACGGTCGAGCAGGTCCTGAGCACCGGTTCGGGCACGTTCTCGTGGCGCGAACTTCTCAGCGACAAGCCACTGACCGATTCGGATCGGCGCGCGTTCATCGAGTTTATGCCGTTGCTGGACTATAATGCGCTGGAGCCCGGCAAAGCCGCGACGGATGCCATCCGGCAAGCGGCAAAGGCCCTCAATTTAGCCGGCGAATATTCGGCACGCGTCAGGCTGACCGGCCCGGTCCCGATCGCCAACGAGGAGTACGCGACCGTTCAGGACGGCGCCGTCGTCAATGGACTGGGCACCGTCATTGTGGTGCTGGTGATCCTGTGGATGGCGCTGCATTCGCCAAAGATCATCTCGGCCGTGTTCGCCAATCTCTTTATCGGTCTTTCCATCACCACGGCCGTCGGCCTCATGATGGTGGGTTCGCTGAACCTGCTTTCAATCGCGTTTGCGGTCTTGTTTGTGGGACTAGGGGTGGATTTCGGGATCCAGTACAGCGTCCGATACCGCTCGGAACGCTTCAAGAGCAACGATCTATCCGCCGCGCTGGTCCAGGCGGCCGAACGCTCCGCGGTTCCGCTTTCGCTGGCCGCCATGGCCACGGCGGCCGGTTTCCTTTCGTTCTTGCCCACCGACTATAAAGGCATCTCCGAACTCGGCGAGATCGCGGGCGTAGGCATGCTGGTTGCGTTCATTTCCAGCATCACGGTGTTGCCGGCGCTGCTGAAGGTGCTCAATCCGCCCGGTGAAATGGAGCCGGTTGGCTATGCTTTCCTGGCGCCGGTGGATCAGTTCCTCGAAAAGCATCGCGTCGTCATCATCGTCGGCACCCTGTTGGTGGCGCTCGCCGGGCTGCCTCTGCTCTATTTCCTCCGGTTCGACTTCAATCCGATCAACCTGCGGAGTCCGCACGTAGAGTCGATTGCCACCTTTCTGGATCTGAGGAACGACCCCAACACGGGCGCCAACGCCATCAATGTGCTGACGAATTCCGAAGACGAAGCGAAAAGGATCAGAGCCAAGCTCGAGAAGCTGCCGGAAGTCCTGCGTGTCATGTCGCTGGACACTTTTGTCCCCGAGGATCAGCCAGCAAAGCTGAACCTCATTGCGGAAGGAGCCAAGGTTCTCGCTCCCGCTCTCAATCCCGACTCCATTGATGAGCCGCCGTCCGACGAGGAGAATATCGCATCCTTGAAGGGAGCCGCCGAGAGCCTGCGCAAGACTGCCGGTGACGGCAACGGCCAGGGTGCGGTGGCGTCGCGCCGGTTGGCCGATGCACTCTCGAAGCTCGCCGCGTCCGATCAGGCCACCCGAGACAAGGCACAGGCGGTCTTCGTCAACCCGTTGAAGATCGTGCTCGAGCAGCTAAGGAATTCCTTGCAGGCGCAGCCGGTCAGCCTCAAGACCTTGCCACCCCAACTGGTGAATGCCTGGCGGAGCAAGAATGGCCTTCAGCGTGTTGAGGCGCTGCCGCGCGGCGACCCGAACGACAACGATACGCTTCGCCGATTTGCCGCCGCAGTGCTGGCGGCCGAGCCCAACGCGATCGGCGGGCCGGTTTCGATTCTCAGGTCAGGCGAGACCGTCGTGAAAGCCTTTATCCACGCCGGCATTACCGCGCTGCTGGTGATCAGCTTCCTGCTCTGGCTTACGTTGCGGCGGGTTACCGACGTGCTGTTGACGCTGGTGCCGCTGCTGGTCGCGGGTGCCGTGACCCTGGAGATTTGCGTGCTGATTGGAATGCCGCTCAACTTCGCCAACATCGTCGCGCTGCCGTTGCTGCTCGGGGTCGGGGTCGCCTTCAAGATCTATTATGTAACGGCTTGGCGATCCGGCAGAACCAACCTGCTGCAGTCGAGCCTGACGCGCGCAATATTCTTCAGCGCGCTGACGACGGCGACGGCGTTTGGAAGCTTGTGGCTATCAAGTCATCCCGGCACGGCAAGCATGGGAAAGCTGCTGGCCTTGTCGCTCGTCACGACGCTTGCGGCGGTGCTGCTGTTTCAGCCCGCGCTAATGGGCAAACCGCGCGATATCGGGGAGTAGGCAGATATCGCCGATATCGGCCTGAGCCGACGAAGCAGCCACTTTTTGGCTTTTGACGGCCGGGTTCGACCCAGTGGTCTTAGGCGGGGCAGGGCTGGCGGGCGCGCCAGTGCTGATTGTCGGGGAGCTCGTATTCGCGCTCGTAGTTCCCGGCGCAGCCGTTTTGGGCAGCGGCGGGCCTGCCAGCTTGGGCGCGGTTTTGGCCATGCTGTTTGCGGGGCTGGACGGAATCGGACCGGCTACGCGGGTCCAGGTTTCGCCGCCGCAGAGAAAGCCCAGCACACAGCCCTGAATTTCGAGACGGTTCCCATCGATTGGCTTGATCGTCGAGCTGTAATGCTGGCCGTCCTTGGCGTTGTAGACTTGGCCTTCCCATTGATCGACGCCGGGTTTCTTCTTCATATCGATCAGAATCGGCATTCCGAGCGTCGGCCTGCTCTGCTTTGACACATCGGGATTCTTAGCGTCACGCCCGCCAGGCGTTTGTTCCCAAGCGACGGCACCCCACATGCTGCCGTTGCATTGCGCCACTCGGATGTTCGCCACACCGTCTGCGACGCGCCAATCCCCCGTGGGGTCCAAAGCCAGCGCCGGAGCAAGCCCCGCCGCCACAAATGTTCCGGAATAAAGAGCAAGACGCGCGGAGTTCCTTAGGCAGTGCAACATGATTTGGGCCTGTGTTTGGTCTACCATCACGTGAGGGGCAAAACGCCGCATTGGGCATTTTCAATCGACGAATCCAGTTGACGAAATGGCCGGCAACCGAAGTAAGTAGTGGATGATATATTCCAATTTAGACGTTTCCGAGATGTTTGCGGAGCGTCAGGCGCAGCGCAGTTCCATGCACGCCCGCCACCTTAACGAACAGCTGGTGCGGGTTCTCAAGACGATCGGTTACGACGTCGGGTTCCAAAAGGGCCAAGGCCAGTACCTCTACGATCGGGACGGCGCCCGGTATCTCGATCTGCTGAGTGGGTTCGGCGTTTTTGCGATCGGGCGCAATCATCCGGCGCTGCGTCAGGCATTGAAGAGCGTTCTTGATAGCGACCTGCCGAACCTGGTGCATCTCGACGTATCCACGCTCGCAGGCGTGCTGGCGGAACGGCTCCTGGAATTCGTGCCGTATCTCGACAAGGTGTTTTTTGCCAATTCCGGGGCGGAATGCGTGGAGGCGGCGATCAAGTTTGCGCGGGGCTCGACTGGCCGCCCCGGTATCGTGTACTGCGCGCACGCCTTTCACGGATTGTCCTACGGCGGTCTTTCGCTCACCGATGACCCCAACTTCCGCGCGGGCTTCGACCCGCTACTTCCCGGGTGTACCTCGGTTGCATTCAACGATCTCGCCGCACTCGAGCAGGCGCTGTCATCGCGAGAGGTCGCTGCTTTTATTGTCGAGCCGATACAGGGCAATGGCGTCAACATGCCCACCGACGAATTTTTGCCAGCCGCAGCAGCGCTCTGCCGCAAGTACGGCACGTTGTTTGTGGCCGACGAAATTCAGACCGGGATCGGCCGGACAGGGCGCTTCCTCGCGGTCGAGCACTTGAACGTCGAGCCAGACATGGTGCTGGTCGCCAAGGCGCTGTCAGGCGGGCACGTTCCCGTTGGCGCGCTGCTCACCCGCAAGTCGATCTTCGACAAGATATTCAACCAAATGGACCGAGCGGTGGTGCATGGCTCGACGTTCGCGAAAAACGACCTTGCGATGGCGGCCGGGATCGCAACCCTGGAGGTGATCAAGTCTGAAAAGTTGATCGACGCGGCCGCCAAGCGCGGCGCCGAGCTTCGGCTCGCATTGACCCGAATGGTTCCCGGCTACGAATTGTTGAAAGAGGTTCGCGGCAAAGGCCTGATGATCGGCGTCGAGTTCGGTCCGCCGAAGTCGCTACGCTTGAAGGCTTCCTGGAGTGTGTTGGAGACCGCCAGCAAAGGGCTGTTCTGCCAGCTCATCACGGTACCCTTGTTCAAGGAACACAAGATCCTGACGCAAGTCTCCGGCCATGGCAGCCACACCATCAAGCTGCTCCCGCCGCTTACGATTACCGAAGAAGATTGCAATTGGATCGAGACGGCCTTCGACACGGTAATCGCTTCCAGCCACAAGGTGCCGGGCGCGATCTGGTCACTGGGCAAGACGCTGGTGGACAACGCCGTGCGGAAAACGGCTTGACCACACTTGTGCCAAGGCCATCTGCCACGAGCTGACACGACGGCTCCGTCACATCTCTTCGCTTCCATATCACGTCGACAGTGTCCCTCCACGCGGAGGGCGAGCGGTCCACGTTAGCTGGTCTCCCGTGATCGTAACAAAGCGCTTCTAATCCGGGCCATTCCAATTCGGAAAAGCGCTATCTTCGATGTGAATGGCGGTGCTGCTCGCTACGTGCCAGAATCCACGCACGGCGGCGATGTCGCTTTATTCGAACACCTCGTCGGCGGTCGAGAGCAGCTCAGACGGAATGGATATCCCCAACGTCTTGGCGGTCTTAAGGTTGATAAGAAACTCAACCTTTGTCGGCTCCTCAACAGGCAGTTGAGCCGGGCTTGCGCCCTTAAGTATTTTGTCCACGAAGGCAGCCGCACGCCGAGCAATTGCAACTTGGTCAGGGCCATACGACATGAGTGCGCCCGCCTCCAAGGTCTCTCTGGACCAAACAGACAGTGGCAGACGCCGGGCGATTGCCAGCTTGGCGATGAATTCCTTATGCTGAAATGCCAAACCTTCAGAATTAATGGTCAGCGCCTGGATGCCAGACTGAGCCATCCGATCAAACGCTGGTTCCAGTTCAGCGCGCGTCCGAGCCTCAAATATATCATTTGTCAAACCAAGTTCGCTAGCTGCAGCTTGTGTCACGTTGATGTAGAGCCGCGCAACTTGAGTGTTCAGGATTCACAAGCAATCCAACATGGGATAAATTCTGGATTGTCAATTTGAGGAAATGTAATCGTTTGCCGATGAGATCAGCTGCAAAATTCGTTAAACCCGTCGCATTCCCACCCGGCCGCGCGAGGCTAACTACTAGCTTGGTGCCAACCGGGTCAGGGCTGAAAACAAAAATAATCGGGATTGTTTTGGTTGCGTTTTTTACGTAAGGGGCGGTCTGCGACCCCACGCCGACCAAAACATCCACTTTCATTGATACAAGTTCGGCTGCCATGCTCCGAAATCGGTCAGGGGTTTCGTTCGGGAAGCGATGCTCCAGTATGATGTTGCGTCCATCAAAGTAGCCGAGGTCTGTCAACCCTTCGATAAGCCCGCGATAATAAGGACCTTCTTCCTCGGCGCTCCCCGCGTGCCACAGCACTCCTATTCTCGGATTTTTTCCTATTTGCTGCGCGAGCGTTGCTTGCGGCCAAGCCGCCGCCGCGCAGCCGAGAAGCCTCATCAATGCGCGGCGCTGCATTTGTCCTCGACAACGCTTGCAATGTGCAAAGCCTAGCACTTGCGACGGGGCGTTGGGCAAACAATTTGCCGAAGTGGTGCGACGGAATGGCCGCTTTTGAGTCATTCGCGACGGTCGAACGGGCAGCAGTTCAGGTCATGGTCGCTATACCGCGAAGGCAGAAGTAGCTTCAGATGTGATACACAACCAGGCACATCGTGGCTGAGGAACGCGGCTGGAGTTCTCATCAGCCACCGTGCAGATTGGGGTCAACCAGTGGTGCTGCTCCGCATCGCGGCTTCGAACTTCTCGCCGAATTCGGCGAGCTCGTCCGCGGCAAGATCGCTGACGGCCCAGTAGTTCAGCCCTCCCTCGCTCCAGCTTCGGATGTTAAATCCCTGGAAGCTCTCGATCCTTGCCGGACGGTGCTCCGTCCCAGCGGTCTGCGAGACGAACAGATTGATGACATGAAGCCGGCGTCGATAAACAATGGCGCCGATTGCATGGGCGTCAACGTAATCGAGCCGGCCGCCGATGAGTGTAAATCCCTGGGCGGTCACATCGACCACCGGGGGGGCCACGTCCAGCTTGCCGCTGAACCAGGGCTTGACCGTATGCTGATCCGTCGAAAGCACGTCGGTGAGATGCCCCGCCTGCAGTGAGCGCAAATGCGCCGAAACCATTTCAGATTTGACGCGTGCGTGGTCGTCCGTGCGCAGTATGACCGCGACGAGCCCTGTAGCCGCAATCGCGGACACCGCCGATCCCAAAGCGAATCCCCGCAGAACGGCGCGGCGGTTCGGCGCGCGCACCTCGGGCAGTGTCG
>Ga0170475_117506181_pt1 | contig 11522 bp, 2 predicted proteins | sample Soicark_Litter_5_FD_111474 | JGI IMG/M metagenome (GOLD analysis project Ga0170475, IMG submission 111474) | Avena fatua rhizosphere microbial communities from Hopland, California, USA. Combined Assembly of 48 SPs | reverse complement strand
TTATCCTGTTCAATAGTTACCCAAATCCAAATATATTCTGAGATACTTTTAGATAAAATCTTTTTTGATTTCTACTTTTGTATTAAATTCCAAATAAAAAAGTGATTTCGTTTAATAAAACAAGCCAGTCTTTCAGAAGTCCATCTTAATGATACGAATAAAAGGTAATAATGGGCAATAGTACATGTACTATGAAGGTATTCTGTTTTTGCGGTTCTAATAATTACATTTGCGTTTTCCATGGAATATCAATTGTAACTAGTTCAGGTTCGTTATTGCCTGCCTCACTGAATATTTGGCTATCCTTATCAACTGCCTTGTTGTTACGACGATAAGTCATTTTTATGCGGTAATGGCCTACAGGTAGTTCTGATCCAACAGAAGTAGATACTGGTACTAGTATACAAAAACCAGTTCCATCCGTTTTACGTAATATCTTGATAGCTAATGAACTATAAACAGCATCAGGTAAAAAACTACGAGTGTGCTCTTCCGGTTGTTTGGTTGAAGCTATTCTTAAATCTACACTTATGTTTGGTAACTTAATCTCTCCTCGCTCATCCAGCGATGCTATGAAACGTCTAGTTATGCCAGGTTCCTCCGGTGGGGCATTAATTGCATTGCCTCCAAATACTCGAACTCGAGTTCCAGCAGGAAGTCGTGTTTCATTCTCAAAGATGTAATAGGTTGTCCAAATTGGAGCTGCTATGCGTATTTCAGTAAACCTTGCAGCCATATTTGCCCAGCAATAAAGTCCGAAGCGTCCTGCAGGAAGATCGTCATCCCTGATAGAGAACACTAGAATACCATCAAGATATACTACATAACTATTACTTATGCAATCTACCATCAACATGTAGTTTCGTCCCAATGTGTATGTAATATCATCCTCCCATAAAGTAGTTATTATTCCCCCTACCTTTTTGATTAGGCGACGATAACTACGTTCCCTATCCATTGAGAATCGATAATAATTATTTTCATCTTGATAGCGGAACATAACACCAATTGCGTCATCATCATCTGAACGTATCTGTACAATCAAGCGGTAATCTGTCCATGACGTATCTCCAGCTAATGCATAAGTTCCAGGTTTATCCGGTATACTCCCATCGATACTACCACCAAAGATATTTGCAGTTTGTATAATTTCGCCATCAGCGACTTCCCATTGGGATGGTCCTTGTTGATCTCCCTCATCAATAAAAGTCCATCGATTGAGATTGAGAAAGTCAAATGTTTTGCCAAATAACCAATCATCAAAAAGTCGATTTACTGGATATACACGAATCCCAGAGAAGCGTGCACCCCTATTTGCCCAGCAATAAAGTCCAATTTTTCCAGCAAGAAGATCGCTATCATGTACAACAAACATAGGTATTTCGTCTATATATCCATGCAAAGTATTACCAATAGTTACAATAGTAAGTTTATAAGGAGCACCAATTTCATATGTGAAACTATCCTCCCAAAGCAATGTAAATGATCCACCTACGTTTTTTACTAATCTCCGGTACTTGCGCTGCCTATCCATTGAGAAGCGATAGTAATTGTTTTGGTCGATGTAATGAAACAGTAATCCAATTGCATTATCATCAAAACTCTGTAAAAGAACAGTGAATACCATATCACTCCATATGGAATTTCCAGCTAAAGCATTGGTTCCGCGTTTCTCAAGTGTATCTCGATCGGCAGGTAGAGAATATATATTACTAATTTGATGTAACAACCCTTGAGAAATGATCCAGTTTGAAGGTGTTGAAACCGTGCCTTCATCCAAAAAAGTCCAACTACCAATGTCATTGTCGGAAAAACGATCTCTGAATAAAGCATATGCCTCCAGCGGTAATCGCCGTACAGAGACCTGCTCAAAGATCATTCCAGGATTAAACCATCCATATAGACCAATTTTTCCTCTACTAAATGTACTATCTGTTATATCAAACAGCCGTTTATCACTCTGATATCCTACCAGCCGCGATCCTATAACATCTACAGTGAGTGTAAACGGCTGACCCATTGCATATCCACCAGAGTCTTGCCACAATATTGTTATGATACCGTTTTCTTTCTTGATAATTCGACGATAGCTACGTTGACTGTCAAAAGAGAAAAGATAATAATTATCACTATCTTGATAGCGGAACATAACACCAATTGCATTATCGTCATCTGAACGCATCTGTACAATCAAGCGGTAATCTGTCCATGACGTATCTCCAGCTAATGCATAAGTTCCAGGTTTTATGGGATCGGCGCCTGAGGTTGAGCCTCCATAGATATTGGTCGTCTGTTTTAATACACCCTTACCCATCTTCCAGACAGATGGACCGTTTACCGTACCTTCGTCACCAATAGTCCATCTACCTATATGACGTATCTGGTCTGTGACTATCATACGTTCAAAGTGTGCACCAGTATTTGCCCAGCAATACAATGCAATCTGACCTTGCTTTAGACTTGAGTCAAATACAGTAAAAAGTTGGAAGCCATTCAAATAACAGGTTAATCCAATACCTACGGCTCTAAGACTCAGATCATAGCTTTGACCGACATTAAATTGAACAGCATCTTGCCATAGTACAGATACCACGCCTCCTACCTTTTTGATTAGACGACGGTAACTACTTTTCCTATCCATTGAGAATCGATAATAATTATTTTCATCTTGATAGCGGAACATAACACCAATTGCGTCATCATCATCTGAACGTAGTCTTATCGAAATTTGAATATCATGCCAATTAGTGCTACCGCCCAGCGCATATGTTCCAGGTTTATGTGGGGAAGAATCTAAACAGTATATATTTGACGACTGTGTGAGAACTCCACCTTCTGCACTCCACTCAGATGGTCCAGAGATTGCCCCCGCCTCATCGACAATTTTAAGTTCACTTAAGCTAACAAGATTGGGCTGCCACAAAAGAGGATTGCTTTCAAGTGTCTCAATTTCAAGTCCCTCAAAATGAGCACCAGTATTTTTGCAGCAGTAGAGTCCAATTCTTCCTGTTGCAATCGAATTATCCTGCACGCTAAAGAGAAAGATATTATCTAAATGGCATATTATCTGATTAGAATATGCTTCAATCATCAAGCGATATGATTGGCCCTTGTTATACGGTATATTATCTTCCCATAAGGTAGTAATAATATCATTGACTTTCTTGATTAATCTCCGGTACTTGCGTTGCCTATCCATTGAGAATCGATAATAATTATTTTCATCTTGATATCGGAACATAACACCAATTGCGTCATCATCTGTAGAACGAAGTATCACATTGATTCGAATGTTGGTCCATGATGAACTACCAGTAATGGCCCCTGTACCAGGCTTTGATATGGATGTATCAGACAAACTTTCACCATAGATATTGCTGGTCTGAACTAGATGTCCTCCAGATAGACTCCAATTTGATGGAGCTGCATTAGTTCCTTCATCTATTATTGTATAATGATTTAAAGCATTGGAACCAAATTGCTCATGGAACACCATCCCTAGGTCGTTGCCTTCAAATTTATCCGAAAATAAAATATGGTCATTACCATCAGGTTCTACAAGTATATTGGGTAGATGACGATATTCAATCCTATATCCATTAAGATTGATAGTCTGACGCAGAAGCAATGATACTGATTCTTCGTTTGGTTCCATAATGCCGAATGTAACACTTGTGAGTTTGAGATCGCCAGGAACCTTAGCTGTGGAAACCAAAGGTGTGGTCATTTGAACTTCCAAAGAGATACGTTTCCAATCAATAGGCTCTGGATTCCTAATAAACAGAGCAAAGCCTCTTCCTAGTCGTTCGATTCGAGTTGCTTGAACTTCAGACGGATTATGTAGAGATGTTTGATCAAACACATTTTCAGCTAGGGAATCATAAGCTCGCATTTCACCTTCAGATGGTGTAGTAGATGGTGCTACCGCCTGTGCTATTAAAGCAGCAATATCAACATCAGAAGGGTTATTGGCTGCGTGCAGCTCAACACGCCAAGTCTCATCTTGAAAGCTATGGATATGGTGAAAGAAATGAGAAAATTTCGAAGTAGTAAATTTGAAGCGATATACCACTGGTGCAACTTTTCGAAAATCATCAACACGTATGTCTGTAAAACATGCACCTATGTTTGCCCAGCAATATAGACCAATACGTCCATGATCAAGTGAGTCATCGTCTACATTGAACACAACATCGCCATCTTGGTATACCCTCAAGGAATTGCCTATGGCGTCTATAGTTATCAAATAATCTTTATCCTGTAGGTAGATATACTCATCTTCTGCCAAGATAGTATATTCGTTATCGATTACTCTTACCAGCCATCTATATTTACGTTCCCTATCCATTGAGAAGCGATAATAATTATTTGCATCTTGATAGCGAAAGACTACTCCAATTGCATCATCGTCTGTAGAGCGCATGTAAACGCTTAGTCGATAGTCTGTCCAGTTCCCTGCCTGATCAGGATGGTCGTTTGGTAAGTTTGGATTATCTGAACGTATTAAAATTGTACCGGGTTTAACAGGGTTCGTATTGTCAATAGTACCTCCCCAGATATTGGACATCTGTTGAATATAACGACTTGGTGAGAAACCTCCTGTCTGACTAATCTGCCACCTAGATGGCACTTCATTGGTACCATCATCATGAGTATACCAGCCATTTAGAGTCCCAGAAGGACCGATTATCGTCTCACCCAGACTATAGTTGCTGCCAAAGTCTTCATGAAATAGCAAAGGAACTAATCTTCCTTCATACACAGTATCAGGATCAAGTACCTGTCCTTCTGCGGAAGATGTAATTTTTTTGTTGTGTGGGATAACCGTTGAGTCGAGAGAAGCGCAGGTACTTTTGTTTACTATTTTAATCCATAAATCATCACTTTCATTTAGAGTTAGATCTTCTGTTTTACCCCACCGGTTATTCAATACGATCAATTTGCCCTGAGCATCGCGTACTGGGCGATTGTTGTTATCGTAAAGATATAGGCCAAGGTCGCGACGCTCCAAACGGTACATTAAATCCACATAGTTTTCGTTGAATTCTACGCCTATGTCATCGGCCCTATATACAGGCCGTGGCATGGAGGGTTTCTCACCTGCCTTTGGAACGGTAGCAGGAATGGTTTGACTTACATATGGCACTAAATCATTAAGGTCATTTTTGAAAACACGTATAGTTGATGGAAGTCCGTCAACAGACAGCCAATTTCCATTTTTATCGCGAAGTGTAACTTCATCCTCATTTGGTGTATTTATAGGAAGTGAAAGATTTGCTAATCCAGGCGGTCCTTGGGTTCTGAAGTAGACATATTCAATTTCTTCCTTGATGTCTGTATATCCGGGTAATTCACCTTTAGTGTCACCTATAGCTTTAACTGTTGTAACTACTTTTAACCGGTATATGGTATGAGGCTCCAGAACCTCACCTTCCTGTGACCAAAGAGCCATGTTGTCAACTAAATGTTTTCTCATTTTCTCTGTCAAATCAACTTCATCTAAATCTTGACCAAAGTTTACACAAACTTGTAATATACAACTTTCAATCCCTTCCTCAATTATTGTCAATTCAATCTTACGCATATCCTTACCAATGACTTCAACAACAAGTTCGTCACGTGAGAAGACAGGACCATACTTGATGCCATTGAGATCAAAACCACTTGCAGCAACTATTTCTCGCCATCCTCCAAGTCGGTTTGGAGCAATCATTATGCTAACTGATTTGGCAGGTTGTGAAAGATAGATAGTCAATCCTCTTCCTCCATTATAGCACAAGGCGTGACTCTTACCTTCAATTGGAGAATTCAATAATTCCACTAATATTGGTCCTATTTGTGGTTTTAACAGGATGTCTCCATTACCAGTACAGTCAATCGGATAATCTATTAGAGGTCCAAGAGAGAAATGCTCAAAATCACAGCAAACTAACCGATCTTTTGGTGCGGGGATACAAGGATAATTACTAAAGTGATCTGTAAACCATTCGTCCCAAGCACGCCCTGTATGACGGGTATAATCAAACGGTGTTTTTGACCATAACCACAACTTTGTCTGTGCTACAGGAGGATCGGATCCTGCGGATATATTTCCAAGAGGCATCTGAGGTATAGGTGCCCATGACCCAAACAGTTTTTTAATATCATCAGGATTGTTCGATGGAATTAAATTACTAGAGACTGTTTTCCATTTCATTGTAATGAGATTCCACTTGTAAAGTGATACTTCTCGTAAAGAATATTTTATCTGCACAGGACCCTGATCAAGCTGAGGATCGCCTAAGCGTTCCTTATCAGGATTTAATTTTTGAGGGTTAATACCTACCAAGTTATCATCATTCATTGCACGTCCAAAAGTGATATGAGGGCGACAATCTACAGGGACCACCGGAATAAGATCTAGGTTAGGTGGTGACGTATCTTCTGGTATCTGAATAGTACTTTCATTCAAAAATCCATCGTTTTGAGGATCGTTATAGTTGGGAACAAGCAATCCAGCATCTCTGGGCAATGGCCAGCTGGTGGTTACTTTGAAATGTTCAATAGATATCTCTTTGAGTGGAATAGGTAATGATGGCGTATTAGGTTTACCAGGTTCTGGATTCCACTCAAGACTTACATCTGCCTCAAAATCTGGCAGTGGCCATGGAAGATTGATACCCACACGAAACTCCCCTTTAATATGAAATGGTTTGAAAACATCTACACCTAGCTGAGCATCTACCGATAATCCAAGACCAAATCCAAAAACAGACAATTCTACCTTTCCATGAAGCCAAAGATCACCATGAAAGTGTGCAGGTTTCCAGTTCACTATTACATTACCATCAATCCATGCTTCTATTGTAAGACGCAATGGACCAAAATGCCAATGTTCATCATAGCCAACCCAGGCACCCATTGCAAGCTGCTTTGCATCTAACATGAAATACGAATTTGCTTCAAACAATGTCAAAATCTCAGCTCTAATACGCCTTTCACGTGGTTCTTTCATACCAAGGTACAGATGCCATGCATTCGGATCACTCAAACTGAAGAATGCTTCAACACCTGCTCCAATATCTATCAACTCACCGCCATCGCGGCTCAATTTGTACTTGGCATCCATTCCTATAAGGAATGTTCCAGCTCGGGCATCAAGGATAGCTAATGCACGAAAAATTGGCTCTTCATTGGTATTACTAAGTGAAGATCGTTCTTTTAAGATGTTGGATTTGCCTTCAATCATTAAAATTGGCCCTGGGAAGACAATAGCCAGTAGCATTTTGCCAGAAAAGGTAAACCCATTATCAGCCACTGTACCGATTGTCACACCAGCTCCAAGCCCTAGGCTATCCTGCTGGTTTTTCCATTTTTTTAAGTCGGTCACACCAACCTCAGGCCTTTTATACCAGCCTTCACCTGGAGCGACACCATACCATGGTTCATCAGGTAGTTTACCTGGTTCCATCTGAAGTGCAAATAGTCCTGCCAAACCGTAAAGACCAAGACCGGTAGTCCATAAAGGGATGCCTGCAGGCAGTTCAACTCCGAGATATATGGCAAAGAATGTATAACCTTTATCAGCATCCGAACCAATAACTAACTGGCCTTCAACTTCCAAATCAAGAGAAATAAGTTCCAGTAGTATATTCCCATCGAAGCGATGAATGTTTCCCGGTAGCTCATGGTAAGAGACAGTGCCTTTGAAACGAAGAACATCAGGCACCTCAAATTCGACCCCAACACCCTCAAATGTGATTTTGACTGGAGATCCATCTTCATACCATGTTAAACGTAGACCCTCCACTGATGCACCTGCAGATAGGCCATCTACAAGTTTAAGACTTCCTGAGAAGCCAATCCATTTACCACCGTCTTCTGCCTTACCAAAGCCAATCTTAGTTATCTCAATTCTAAAACCATGAAAATCAAGGCTGTATTGCTCGCTCAAGTCAAGCCAGCCGCCCTCTAAATGAACACCACCTTCAGAATCTATCGTTAATTTCTTGACATCAAAAGTGGGCCAATCCAACCCTTCGTCTTTTCCTAGTTTTGGTGTAACCTTACCAGACAAATTAAAGGATAGGATCTCATTTTCCAACTTAATCTCCAAAGAGGCTACATCTACTTCTAAAACATCTTCTATATCCAAATGAGCTAAACCTCCCTCATCTCCAAGACCTATAGTAAAATTACCTTCAACATCAAGACCTACTTCCACATCTATAGCTTTATCAAAAAACGGAAGGAGAATTTTGCCTTTAATTAGCATCTCTGTAGGAACATTCTGAATAAAGTCAATAGAAACTAGAGAAATGCCACCATCCATACCAAATACGCTGCCTGCAAGGTCGCCAGAAAATTTAGGTTTAGTAGATTCATTATAAACAAGAGGAAAAGAAGCACTAATGTGGCCATAGAATCCTCCCGTTCCAATTCCAAAATCTTCAGCTTCAATATGGCCTACAAATAGTTCAGGTATATACAATTTGATTTGATGGAGGAACACTCCTTTCCATCCTTCTGTAGTGCCTTGAGGACGTATACCGTTGTTACCGGACATAACCAGAGAAATACCAGTTGCCTCAAAAATTATTCCTGTATTTCCTATCATACACATTGGAATATTTAATGATGTTTCACTATCAGCAGGAACCAAAAAATCGAGTGACCAATCATCATTTTCATATTTTAATTTAAGAATGAATGGTAATGGGATATTGACACTCCCTTCCTTATGAATTACTTTGATCTTTCGCCCTTCTTCCTCGACAATATCTACGGGTTTGAATAACTGTGGATCTAAATTCAAGCTCAAGGTAGTTGTACTAATGTATATCTCTATTAGTGGAGGTGTATCAGGATAGGTTTCAGCAAAAAGATCCACGTCTATAAGACCAGTATCAGATCCATCACCCTTACCAAGAACTAATGACATACCTTGTAAAAACGGTAAACGTAAACTTACTTCAGACATCACTTTGGCTCTAACAAAAATGTTAAAGGTATTTTCTCCACCCCTATCATCATATATAAGACATGCAATGTTATCTAGGAAAGATGAGGAATCTTCTGAAGCAAAGAGATCCGAAGGCCACAGACTTTGTGGTATGACAGAAGATAATGGAGTATAGGTATTTGCACTCATTCTTTAATTCCTCCATAACCTTACTGATGGAATGTCCGTTGGCGGTGGTGAGGCATTAAAGTTATTATTAAAAAATCTCACTGCTGCATTATAAAACTTCGGTCCATGATTGGGGTAATCTCCATTGAAAAATAACAAAGCAAAAAGACGCTGCCATTTTGTATTATCATTATTTCCAGGAGTAGCGGCAATTACAGAATTTGCACCATCGTTGTAGCCAGATGCTAAAGTAGGGAAGTCAAAGCCTGTAATCATATTAGACCTATTAGTCCTTCCAACTATAACAGTATTGTAAATGAACTTAATGTGTGCAGCTCCAGCGATAATATTGTGAAGAGCCCTTTTCATTTTAGTAAGAGTAGTATCTACATTAGCTGCAACAGTGGTATTGTGTCCTGCTGCGTCTACAGAAACTCCAAACCAATCAGAAAACAAGTTTCGCAAGGTATTTGGTGGATCATCAGAATCAAGTCTAACACCATTGTGTGTAATAACAATACCATGAATGTAGCCGTTGCCATATATGCTGGCTATCCATCGCATATCTAAACGGGCTGTAGCAACCAAGGTCTGCATAATTCCAGGAGAGACTTTAACATCGTTTGGAAAAGTTTGAATCAAATCACCTAGCTGATTCCATGTTAGAGGTTTACTTGTGTTGACAATGGATCCACCGTTCCAAGGTACTGGAATATTAACATTGCCACCCGTACCCTGTAAGCCGCCAGTCAAGACAAGGTAATCGTTAAGAAATCCTTGATGAACAGCATTAGTAGTAATGACAGATGGAGCACGTTGAAGAGGCTCCATCCGTATAACATCCATTTCATGACTATTAGCAAGAATATTGTTAAACCACCTTCCACCTGATGATTCCTTGCATGCAATGGACAGAAGAAACTCGCAAGGTATTTCAAATGCATCGGCCACTGCGTTAAAAATTGTGCCATATCGTGTCCAATATACCCGTACTTTATCATCATGCGAGGCAGCAGATAAATGCTGGTGGTCAAAGGTTGTGCCAGGTAGCAGGTTGTTTCTTCCTGATTTAACCTGTGTAATGAATCTACAAAAATCAATAGGAGCGGTATCGCTAGCATCATTGCCAAAATTTCTCCATCTTACAGGAGCATTAGTATTGCTAGGATTGGAAGCATTATATGATTCATGCCACTGTCCAAGAAATGCAATAGGGATACCTCTATGTGCAATCCTTGCACCACTCGGATTTGTCACATCAACTGTTACATGTAATGGTTTAGGAGGATGAGAAGCAGTGGTATCTAAAATTTGATCTAGATTTCCACTATTGGCAATTATAAAGGCTCGTGACAATAGATGATCTAGAGGATGAGTATGGTCAAGGCCAAGAGCAGGCCTAACAAAGACAGTCAACATATTTACATTAGCTGCATTGATAGCCGTACACACAATATACAAATAATATGAAGGATTCAGAGGCCTTCCTTGGGGCTCAATAGGATCACCAGTTACGTTTCCAGGTGTAATAGTTCTGCATGAATCCAAAAATTGAATTTCAATTTGAAAATTTTTAAAGTTGCCTATAATATCTCCTGCTCTTACAAATAGACCTATACGTCCATTCATAAAGTCATTAACCATGTTATTCAGATTGGCAGGATTTGCATTCAGGAAATTTTGTAATGTTTGAGGCGGACCCCTAGTAGTATTTGGAACTCTTGTTATATTTCTACCAGGATGACTAGTATCGTTTAAGATATTTCGAATTTTGTCTTCTACAATAGCACCAGGATTGGCTGAAAAACGGTATACTACATTTCTAAGCTGGGGTCCAAGTGGTTCCAAGTCCATAAACAGTCTACCTGAATTAAGGGATCTTAATACAGCAGTGGCATTTAATTCACGAGGAAGACGTAGAACAAGGCTATCATTATTTTGAAATGAAAGAAACCCGTCAGTGAATGCATATAGGTTCCAAATAACGTCACCTAATGTTGCAGGCGATGTAGCAGAGCGTTCCAAAGAGATTCCCCGGCAACCATTGCGATTGAAATACTGTAGAATATTAAAGACGCTATTAGTGCCTCCAAAATAATAACTCGCATAATTTCCTCCAGCAGCAGTTTCATGAGCTATTGGCATAGCAATGTTGATTGGCATAATGCAAGTTATACCTCTGTTCCTACAGACATAACTGAGCTCATACTGATCTGTCCGTTATATTTGCGAGTTTTAATTCTGTATTGATATCCAATATTCATTTTGATATTTTGGTCTCTAAACTGCGTTGAGTTTTTTATCCATGACGCTATATTCTCCCAAACTAATGATTCTGAGGAAGACTTTCTTTGGATAAGGTTCTCAAGTGTAGATCCAGAGACAGTAGACCATATCAATTTTATGGCAGGTA
>Ga0170475_115587922_pt1 | contig 11522 bp, 10 predicted proteins | sample Soicark_Litter_5_FD_111474 | JGI IMG/M metagenome (GOLD analysis project Ga0170475, IMG submission 111474) | Avena fatua rhizosphere microbial communities from Hopland, California, USA. Combined Assembly of 48 SPs | reverse complement strand
GCACAGGTTCAAAAAAGGACCGACGAGCCAACCGTAAACCAGTATTATCACGGCGGCTGGCACCTGATGAAAATGACCTACACCATCGTTGCTGAAATGTCTGCTGCTGGAGCAGGGTTTCACAGATTCCTTCGCCGTCACGAAGACGCAGACGGCAGGGTGATTATCTTTCAGACCTACGAGGAAGCCGTGAAACGTTGCGAGGAACTGAACGCCAAGAAGGTGGACCGCAATCTCAGCTACAGGGTAGAACGAAAACTCACCCACTATTTCGGAGACCCCCTTCCGACAGCCCAAAAAGACCAGATCAAGCCGTCCGAATGATTGAACATCGTGGTCCGGCCAAATGGGAGCAGACAGAGCCGCCTTCGATTGGGGCGAACGAAAATGGGTATGGTTTTCTCCTGACTCGCCCGGCCAAGTCAACTACGCTTGGCGTGACGTGACCTTCTGCGATATATGGAAGCGACTTTGAATGGACTTCGATCCTTGTTCGGGCGGGGTGCCTTGAAGAACGAGGAGCATATCCGATGAGCACAAAAGTCATAGAAGTGCCCGACCTTCATAAGGCCCACAAAGAAATTCGGGCTGCCGATTGGCGTTCACCACTGATTCACCGGTTGCTTGGGCACGACAATTACTCGGACGGCAATACCACCCTGACAATCAGCCACGGCCCTGACCTTGCCGTGGAGCAACAAACGTCCTTCAGCTTCACGTGGGAAGGCATGGCCGCCGACTTCAAGCAATGCGTTAAAACCTATCAGCAGCCAGTCATCACCGAATTTGCTACGTTGGGTGTAGCGTGTGTTTGCGTGCAGCATTGTGCAAAAATGGAAATCACTGAGGTCACACGTCGCGGCGAGAAGGCTGATTACTGGCTGGGAAAGAAAGAAATGTTATTGGAAGCAAGTGGTCAGAAATCAGGTAATTTGGATGCACTGCACGATGAAAAGCGAAAACAGCTATTAGAAAATCCGTTTGGCATTGGGGGTTACGTTTGCGTCGCGAACTACGAAAACGCGAGGGTTAAATTCTGGCATCACTCTTATGCAAGCAAGTGATTTGAAAAGCTTGGTGGAGCAGAAAAATCAGCTTGTGCTCGACTTGGAGCACCTGAAGGGCTGTTCTTCGAGGAACAATCGCGATGTAATCGAAAAAGCGTCGTTGGCAGCAAGCCTCGAAGCGAAAATCGCATTCTTACATCTACAGGGTGGGGACAAACGGCAAACGGTTATTAATTTGGTCAGCTCAGCGAGTTGTCTTCTCGATGCGAGGAGAAAGCATGAGGCCAGAAGGTTGTTTGAACGAGCAATGGCTCTGGTGGCGGGGCAGGAAGAGCTTGCCAATTGGATTAAATCCGAGCTGGAAAAACTACCTCATCAGCGAACGCCCGGCTCAGTTTTCCGAGTACTCGTTCCTAATATCGCCGAGAACAAATCACTAAGGCGGCCCCAGATTGGGGCGTACCACGCATCGCTCGACCATTTTGCGAGAAGCAAGGAGCACGCGATCATTCAACTACCAGTTGGCACCGGCAAAACGGGGGTGATGTCTATTCTGCCGTTTCGGCTTTCGGCGGGACGCGTGCTTGTAGTGGCTCCCAACCTTGAGATTGTAAAAAATTTAGAGAAAAACCTGAATTACACCGCAACCACGAGTTTCTTAAGAAAATGTAAAATCTTGAATAACGGCAGTGGTCCTTCCTGTGCCATTTTGAACTCCGAAGCCAATCTGATGGACTGCGACCAATCAGATATTGTCGTGAGCAACATTCAGCAATTGGCTGCGGCGGGTGCGACAAAATGGTTAGGCAAGATGTCACCGGACTATTTCGACATGATTCTTATTGATGAAGGGCACCACAACGTAGCCCCTTCGTGGCAAGAGGCTATCGCGACTTTCCCGGACGCAAAAATCGTAAGTTTCACCGCAACGCCACTTCGGTCTGACGGAAAAAAGGTGGAAGGGAAAAGGATTTACCGCTTTCCAATCAGGGATGCCATAAAAGAAGGCTACATAAAAGACATCGCTTCAAGGCGATTGGAGCCTGTCGATATTTGGTTCACGTACAAGGGTGACAAATTGCACCACACCCTCGCCGAGGTCATAAAGCTTCGCGAAGAAGAGTGGTTTAGCAAGGGCATCGCCCTTTCTCCAGAGTGCAACCGACACATTGTGGATGCCTCCATCCAATGCCTGCAGGAACTTCGGACCAGTGGAATCGCGAAGCACCAAATTATCGCTGCGGCGTGCTCGATTGACCACGCGAAGGCGATTCGCTCGCTCTACAGAGAGCGGCATCTTGAGGCCGACGTACTGCACAGCAACTTGAAGTCTGAAGAACAGGAAGACGTTAGACGGAGACTGGAGAACGGGGCGTTGGATGTAATCGTGCAAGTACAGATGTTGGGCGAGGGAGCGGACTATCCGAGTTTGAGCGTCGCTGCTATTTTCCGCCCCTACCGCCACTTGGTCCCCTACGTGCAATTCGTGGGTCGAATCATGCGAGTATTGAAGCAGAACGCTCCACATGACCCTGACAATCGGGGTTTCATCGTGTCGCACATTGGGTTGAACGTAGACAGGTGGTGGGAAGATCTGCGTCAGCTCGATGAGGACGACCAAGGGTTCTATGAGGAAATCGCCTTCGGAACCAAAGATTTCGAGGCAGGTCCGAATGCTGAGGTGCAGCCTCGCAGACGCTTTAGACCAGACATGCAGGTACTTGAAGAGACCATCAAGCATTTCGTTCAGGAGCATTTTCTTGAAGAAGCAAAAGCTCGGGTGGATGATTTGATAGCCTCGATACGCCTGCGAGGGTTCGACCTCGATACTTTTAACATCACAAGAGACGAACTGGAGAAGAAGCTTCTGGAAGCAGAGCCTACCGAGACGAAACTTGGCGAATTTCAATCAGCTCCGGTGTCACCCCAGTTGGAGCGTCAGGAGGCACGCACACGATTGAGCGAAAGAGTAAATTCCGCAGCCAAGCAGTTATTAAATGCACTGGACCTTACTATTGGCGGCTACGAATTGCCAAAGGCGTTTCCGGGGTCCGCTACAAATAATCTTACCACCGCCATCGTTTTGCTTAATAAAGCAGTATATGGCCACCTCGGCGTTGGCCCCGCCGAACGCGATTTGATACCGACTGAACAACTTCGGCAGGCTCACGACGAGATGGACTCCATTATTGATGAGCTGCAAAAGCAAATCAGAACCAAACTCAAAAAGTGACCATTTATGGCGAGGTACAAGTCCGTTTTGCGTAAAATGGAGATAGTCGGGGCTGGCCGAAAACGAAAGTGCTACCATGACGAGAAGCATTCAGTAAACAAGGGCGACACAGTGCTTGAGGTTTCGGTAAAGGACGGCTTGAGTCCGCATGGTTATTGCCAAGCCTGTGCCGCGAAGATGATTGCCCAAGCCAGAACCGATTTGGCTCAGCTTGAAATTAGCTTGAATGCCTCTGGGGAAACCCAATCTGCAATCGAGGTCTAACGCAAGCAGATGAATCCGGCATCCTGTTATGGAGCAACCCAAAAATAAGCCCAAGACCAAAAAGGCATCAGAAATTCTCTACCCTCCGTATGGTTATTTTGATTTGAACAATCAGCCCGTGAAGGCTGACCCCACACGCGAAGACATCGAGAAAGCGATTAAGAATAACGAACTTGAAAAACGTGATTGGCACTCTTCCCGAGACGTTCTGCTAACGGAATGGGCGGAAGGTCTGTCGTTCCCAGCCGATTATGAGGAATACGGCAAGCGATGCCGAATTTACCACGCCCGGAGAATCGCTAACTTCGTCGTTAATGGCTGGGATGGAGAACTGATTGAATTGAAAGCTGATGGAGTCAGCATGAATGACGGACTCCACCGTTTGAGAGCAGCCATTTATATGGGGAAGGAGGATGTTGAAATTAAAATTGCGGGTGAAGCCTGATGGTGTCAGAAGGCACGCTTCCTCTTCTCCACCGGACTAGACGAGGCGTTTCCAAACTGTAAACCCGTTTGTAGTGGAAAAGCGGTATCGCCAATTCCACAGTATATCCCATTATGGCCGTCAAGTGTTACAACTGCGATAAACCCGCAATGTTTGTTGTTGGACCGGAAGGGAACGGGTTTCCCTTGTGCTTGGAATGTACGAACAAGCATCAACAGATGGCGGCGATTCAAAGTGACCAACTTGAACGTGATATGAATTTCGCTGCCGCCGAGATGGAAGCGGTCACGGGAACGTTGGGCACGATGCCACGCTACCCGCAACGCCAAATCCGAATAATCCAAGGGGGTCCTGTGACGCTCAATAACATTAACGTCAGCAATAGTGCCATCGGGGTCCTAAACACGGGCAATCTTGAAATCGTGGACGCGGCAATAACTGCGTTGAAGGCAAACCAGCAGACGCAGGATATAGCGGGAGCAATCGCCAAATTGACGAGTGCAGTCGCCGATTCCGATTTGTCGAAGCAAATTAAGAACGAAGCGATTGAAATCCTCAGCACGGTAGCCACTGAAGCAACCGCTCCAGAACCCAAAAGAAAATCATCCGTCGTGAAGCGTTTGTTGGGTGGACTCCCTACGCTCATTCAGACATCGGCAAGTGCAATGGAAATCTGGAAGGCGGTTGAACCAATTATCCGCCAAATGTTCCCTTGATGGGCTGCTCGGGCGTTTAAACCAGTAATGCCTCCTCGGGGTTAACGATGTAAAAATCCGCAAGTCAGGAATGGCCTCCCTGTATCACCCATTCCCCCACGTATGATTATGGCGGTTGGGCCGTGGATTTTTTCCTTCGGAGGTTAGGGAAAATGGCGTTGGGGACTCCTCTAAATTTGCCCCAACGAAAATTTAGTTTTTCCCTGACCTGTGGGAACAAAGTCCCTATACTCGGCCCCCGCAACTTGAATCCTTCGCCATTGGGACTGATGCAACTGACTTTGAATGAACTTCGGTCCTTGTTCGGGCGTGAGCCTTCAAGAATGAGCAGCATCGGCAGTTCTGGCGGTTTTAATCGGACGCTGCTCAGGAAAAGGGCCTGATTCACTGGAAACCTTGAGAGGCTTACTCTATGCAATGGATTGCTCCATCGGAAAAAAATGCTGCCACAGATGCACTGGAAAAACGGCTGTGGGATGCCGCTGACCAGTTCCGTGCCAATTCTGGCCTCAGTGCTGCCCAATACTCTCAACCCGTCCTCGGGCTGATTTTCCTGCGATTTGCCGAAGTACGGTTCTCGCAACAACGCACCAAGCTGGAAAAGACCAGTGCCTCATCCCGCCGTGGTTCACGGGTGGATGACCCAACCGCCTTCCACGCCGATGGCATTCTTTACCTGCCCCCCAACAGCCGTTTTGATTACCTGCTAAACCTTCCCGAAGCGTCCGACATCGGGGCCAAGGTCAACGACGCCATGCGGGACATTGAAAAGCACAACACGCAATTGAGTGGCGTGCTGCCCAAGACCTACAACATCTTCACGAGCACTCTGCTCAAGGGGCTGTTGAAACTGGTGTCAGAGATTCCAGCCACGCTGGACTACGATGCCTTTGGCCGCATCTACGAGTACTTTCTTGGCGAGTTCGCCATGACCGAGGGTCAAGGTGGGGGCGAGTTTTACACCCCCTCCAGCATCGTCAGATTGCTGGCCGAAGTGATTGAACCGTTTCATGGTCGCATCCTTGACCCTGCCTGTGGTTCGGGCGGCATGTTCGTACAGTCAGCACGATTCGTGTCGCAACACCAAAAGAATCCATCGTCGGAACTCAGCGTCTTCGGCGTGGAGAAGACCGACGAGACGGGGCGGTTGTGCCGTATGAACTTGGCGGTGCATGGTTTGGAAGGCGACATCAAGCACGGCGGTCAGACCAACAGCTACTACGATGACCCTCATGAGGCCGTCGGCAAGTTTGATTTCGTGCTCGCCAATCCACCTTTCAATGTCAACGCAGTGGACAAGGACAGGCTGAAAGAAATGGTGGGGACAGGTCGTCGCTATCCATTTGGCCTCCCAAACACCGACAACGGCAATTACCTCTGGATTCAACTGTTTTACTCGTCCCTGAACCCCAAGGGACGGGCAGGATTCGTGATGGCCAACTCTGCGGCAGATGCTCGCAACAGCGAGTTGGAGCTACGCAAAAAATTGATCGAGTCAAAGGCCGTGGACGTGATGGTGGCGGTTGGCCCGAACCTGTTCTACACCGTCACGCTGCCCTGCACCCTTTGGTTCTTGGATAAGGGCAAGAGCAAGACGTCACGAGCCGACACGGTACTGTTCATTGATGCCCGACATATCTACCGACAGGTTGACCGTGCTCATCGTGAATGGACCTATGCCCAGATTGGTTTCATCGCCAACGCCGTGCAGTTGTATCGGGGTGAGGAATTGGATTTCACATTGGGTGGCGAGGCAGCCAAGGTCAAGGTGAAGGAGGTTTTTGGTGCCAAGCCGAAGTATGCGGACGTGGCGGGATTCTGCAAGGTGGCCACGCTCAACGAAATTGAAGCACAAGGCTGGTCACTAAATCCCGGGCGTTATGTCGGCGTGGCGGCTGGGGAAGAAGTCAGCGACGAGGATTTCAAGGAGCAGTTGGAAGAACTCAACGAGGAACTTGAGCGATTGAACGCTGACGCTCACAAATTGGAAAAGACCATCGCCAAGAACGTGGTGGAGATTCTTGGGGCTTGAACAATGAATTGCGTCCTCAAAGACCTGATTGCGTTGTCCAAGGATGGAGAATGGGGCAAGGGGGAAGCGTTCGATGATTCAGTTGAAATGTTGGCCATCCGAGGAACGGACTTCCAAGATGTGCGGTTTGGATTCACGGGAGACACGCCACGGAGACACATTGCCAAACGTCACGCAGAGAGAAAACGTCTTCAGCCTTGGGATGTTATTATTGAAGCGGCTGGCGGGACAAAGGACCAAATCACGGGGAGGACAGTTCTATTGCGACCTCAGTTGTTCTCACGCTCCGACCTTCCGCTGACTTGTGCTAGCTTCAGCAGATTCATTCGCTTTAATGCGAATCTCTGCGAACCAGAGTTCATGTTTTGGTATCTCCAGCACCTTTACTGGTCGGGTGCGTTGCATAAATATCATACGCAGCATACTGGTGTTGCTCGTTTCCAATGGACGACATTTTCCGAGAATGAACCGCTTGAGCTTCCTTCTATCCCACTTCAACAACGCATCGCTGGCATTCTCTCCGCCTACGACGAGTTGATTGAGAACTGCCAACGCCGCATAAGGACTTTGGAGCAGATGGCTCGTGCTCTTTACCGTGAGTGGTTCGTGAGCTTCCGTTTTCCCAATCACGCCAAAACGCCAATGGTGGACTCACCAATGGGGAAATTTCCGAAGGGTTGGGGGGTGAAGAAACTTAAAGAAACATGCCGACTAACAATGGGGCAATCACCAAAATCTGAATTCTACAACGATAGGGGTGAAGGACTTCCATTTCATCAAGGTGTGACTAATTTTGGCGACAGGTTCCCCACAGACCGCTTGTTCTGCACTGTCGAAGGACGCATTGCCGAAGTTGGTGATATTTTATTCAGTGTTCGTGCACCTGTTGGCCGCATGAATATTGCGGATAAGAAAATTATACTTGGTCGTGGATTGTCGGCTATTCGCCATAACGAAGGGCACCAATCGTTTCTCTGGGAGCAGTTGAAGAATCAGTTCACCAAAGACGACATGATGGGTAATGGGGCGATTTTTGCAGCAGTTACCAAAGATGACATGCGGGGAATTGAAGTCCTTTGTCCTCCTAGCGAACTAATAAAGACAGCAACCGAGCATTTGGAGCCGATTCATACAGAGTTGGGATTGCTCACGAGAAACATTGCCAATCTCAACAAGACTCGTGACCTGCTGTTGCCAAGGTTGCTGTCGGGCAGAATAAACCTGTCACACTCCTGAACTACATGCGAAACGACAAAGCATTCCACGCTCCGCTTCATCCAGTTGACAGCGAGAAACAAACATTCGGATGCAGGCACACAAACCCCGACATCTGTGCTAAAAACGGTATTCCCAAATCATGTGCACTGGTTCGTGCAGATAAAATCTGTTCGACGCCTCCTCAATCGTGGCCAAAGCAATTTTTGAAGCTTAAAGCGAGCAAGTGATTATGGCCCACCCCTACACTGAAGACCAACTGGTTGAGCAGCCAGCCATCAAGCTGTTTGCTGAACTTGGTTGGCAGACGGTGTTGGCATCGGAAGAGGTATTTGGTGCATCGGGAACACTTGGTCGTGAATCCAGCGGCGAAGTCGTGCTCGTGCCACGGTTATGCACGGCATTGAAGCGGTTGAATCCCAAGCTGCCCAGTGCGGCTATTGACGCCGCCGTGGATGAATTGACTCGTGACCGTGGGGCCATGGGTTTGGCATCGGCCAATCGTGAGGTTTACCTGCTGCTCAAGGAGGGCATCAAAGTGTCCGTGCCCGATGGGCATGGTGGACAGAAGACTGAACGCTTGCGGGTAGTGGATTGGGAGAATCCTGCCAGCAATGATTTCCTGCTCGTCACTCAACTCAGCGTAACAGGGGCACTATACACCCGCCGTCCTGACCTAGTTGGTTTCGTCAACGGGTTGCCGCTGGTGGTGATTGAACTCAAAAAGCTGAGCGTGGCTGCTCGCAACGCTTTCGACGACAACCTGACCTGCTACAAGAGCGACATCCCGCAGTTGTTTTTTTACAACGCTTTGCTCATCGCCAGCAACGGCACGGACAGTCGGGTGGGTTCACTCACGGCGGATTGGGAACGGTTCTTCGAATGGAAACGCATTGAACATGAGAACGAACCACGACGAGTGTCCTTGGATGTGATGATTCGTGGCACTTGCGAGAAAAACCGCCTGATGGATTTGGTGGAAAATTTTACCCTATTCTCGGAACACAAAGCGGGGTTGGTCAAAATCATCGGGCAGAACCATCAGTACCTTGGCGTCAACAACGCCATTGCATCCATGCTCAATGCTCGCAAACTGGGGCATGGCCGTGGAGGTGTGTTCTGGCAGACCCAAGGCAGCGGCAAGAGCTTCTCCATGGTGTTCTTCGCCCAGAAGGTGCTGCGGAAAATTACGGGCAACTGGACTTTCGTGGTAGTGACTGACCGTGTGGAATTAGATGACCAGATTGCCAAGACCTTTGCCGCTTGTGGGGCCGTCACGGATGCTCAAGATTGTCACGCTGGCAGCGGGGCTCATTTGCGAGAACTGCTTCGAGGCAACCACCGCTACGTCTTCACGCTCATCCACAAATTCCAGTCACCTGAGATGCTCTGTGACCGCAGTGACGTGATTGTCCTGACGGATGAAGCCCACCGCAGCCAATACGACACTTTGGCTGTTAACATGCGGGCCGCACTTCCCAAGGCGATGTTCCTTGCATTCACGGGGACACCATTGATTGTTGGTGAAGAACGCACCAAGGAAGTGTTTGGTGATTACGTCAGCGTCTACGATTTCCAGCAGTCTGTTGAGGACGGTGCGACGGTGCCACTGTTCTACGAGAACCGCACCCCCGAATTGCAGTTGGTCAATCCAGACCTCAATGATGCCATTTACGACGTGATTGATGCGGCGGCGTTGGATGAGGAGCAGGAAGCCAAGTTGGAACGTGAATTGGGGCGGCAGTATCACATTTTGACCCGTGATGACCGTTTGGAGACCGTGGCCAAAGACATCGTACGGCATTTCCTTGGCCGTGGATTTCAAGGCAAGGCAATGGTGGTGAGCCTCGATAAAGCCACGGCATTGCGGATGCACGACAAGGTGAAGAAGCACTGGGAGGCAGAGCGGCAGCGGGTGCAGAAGGAACTCGGCAATTACAACTTGCCGGCCGACAAAAAGGACGAATTACTTGACCGATTGACGGTGCTCAACACCACGGACATGGCGTTAATTGTGTCCCCAAGCCAGAACGAGATTGAGCACATGAAAAAACTTGGGCTGGACATCCAACCGCACCGCAAGCGGATGAATGATTCGCAACCTCCCTTGGATGAGAAGTTCAAAGACCCCAAGGATAATCTACGGCTGGCGTTCCTCTGTGCCATGTGGCTGACGGGTTTTGATGCTCCCAGTTGCAGCACCGTATATTTGGACAAGCCGATGCGTAACCACACCCTGATGCAGACTATCGCCCGGGCGAACCGTGTCTATCCCAACAAGCACAGCGGCATGATTGTGGATTACGCCAACGTGTTCGCATCGTTGGAAAAAGCACTGGCCATCTATGGCAAAGGTGGTGGTGGCGGCAACCCCGTCAAAGACAAGGAAAAGCTGGTGGCGGATTTACGCAGGGCCGTGAAGGATGCCGTGGCGTTCTGTGCCAGCCGTGGTGTGGTGCTGTCCGACATTGAAAAATCCACTGTGGCCAGCATGGAACGGTTGCAGTTGGTTGGTGATGCCGTGGATGCTTTGATTGCTCCCGACCAGATACGCCGTGATTTCTTCGGACACGAGCGGGTGGTAAACACTCTGCATCGTGCAGTCAAACCCGACCCCGCAGCCTTGGAGTTTTACGAGGTGGTGGCATGCCTATGTGCCCTTGGCGATGCAATTCGCACCAAGGTTCACCCCCGCCCCGTGGACATCTCGGCAGTCATGGGGGACATCGGCAAGGTGCTGGATGACGCTGTTGAAGGCGTGGCCATCCATGACAAGACCACGGCGAAGATTGATTTGTCGCAGATTGATTTTGAGGCTTTGGCCAAGCGGTTGAAAAAGTCCAAGCACCAGAACACCGACCTCGAAGTATTGAAGGCGGCAATTCGGGCACAGTTGGAAAAGCTGATTAGCCTGAACCGCACCCGCACGGATCTCGGCAAAAAGTTTGAGGACCTACTGGAGGAATACAACACGGGCGGCAAGAGCATTGATGACTTGTTGGCGTTCCTGCGTGAACTGAGCCACGAGGAGCATCGTCACGTGCGGGAAAAGATGAGCGAAGAGGAACTGGTGATTTTGGACATCTTGACCAGACCCGCACCTGAGTTGACCGCTGAGGAACGGAACGAAATCAAGAAGGTGGCCAAGCAACTGCTCGCTAAGCTCAAGGGCTTGCTAGTGTTGGATTGGCGGAAACGTCAGAGCACGCAGGCCAAGGTGCGGGACACCATCAAGGACGTGTTGGATGTCGGATTACCACGAGCGTATCCACCTGAACTTTACGAACAAAAGTGTTCCAGCGTCTTTGAGCACATCTACGAGAGTTACCCGCAGAGTAGCGAAGGTGTATATGCGGGGATGAGTAATTGATGGCAATAATCGTCGCCTGTGAATGCCGACAATCGAAAAGCCTGTGTCCTCTGTCAGGAAATGCGGCCATTGAGATTGTCGCATATTGTGCCGGAATTCCTTCATAGCCCGCTGTATGAAGAGAACCACAGCTTTAACACCTACGGACACGAGGGGAGGCCAAAAGCAGGCTTTATGCGAAAAGGGGAGCGGGAAGCCCTTCTTTGTGAGAAGTGTGAAAGGCGATTTTCTGTGTACGAG
>Ga0170475_117849153_pt1 | contig 11523 bp, 2 predicted proteins | sample Soicark_Litter_5_FD_111474 | JGI IMG/M metagenome (GOLD analysis project Ga0170475, IMG submission 111474) | Avena fatua rhizosphere microbial communities from Hopland, California, USA. Combined Assembly of 48 SPs | reverse complement strand
TTTCGCAAAAATTTTGTGTTAATTTATTGTGAGGGTCACATCGAGCATCTCAGAGGGGGGCTGCCCCCTGAGCTCGCTAACAATCGTGATACATACGAAATGAATCGCAATATAACTTAAACAGTGAAAGGCAGGTCACGGTGATACTTCAACGCGAATCAAACAATCTACTGGAAGGGATCAGTGCTAGAGCAAGAAGCGCCAGCAGTGCTGGGCATGCCGTTAGCAGCGTTGATGTATCCGAGGAAGGTCTCGGCTTGAACGAAGTTATCGGTGCCGGGAGCGACGCCAGTGCACTTGACGGCGATGGCGTACTCGAGGAAGATGGTCTGGAGCACATCGTAAGGCTCGAAGAAGCCCTTGCCGGAGAGGTGGTTCAGGACCGCAGCGCCCAGAGCCTGGTCGTAAGACGCGGCAGAGGACAGGAGGGAAGAGGCGGTCCAAAGGGCGGCGGGGCAGCGGGCCTGGATGTAGGCGTCGGTGCGAGCGGTGAGCTGGCCGCCGAGGAAGTCGCGGTTCCAGCTGTAGGAAGCGAAGGTGGCGGTGGCGGGGAGGACGTTGCCGTAGTAACGGGTGCGGAGGAACTGCTGCTTCCACCACTCAACATTGCGGGCGTTGCCGAAGAAGTGAGGGGCGCCGGTGGCGAGCTGAGTGACGGCGTAGTACGGGTGCAGCAGAGGGTTGGTGCTGACGGTGAGGTGGAAGGCGACAGGGGAGGCCAGGGAGGTGGAGGCATCGGGAGAGAAGCGAGGGAAGTTGTCACCGTTGCGCTGGCTATTGGAGAGCCAGTTGGCGGGCTCACTGTTGACCAGAGTGGAGATGGTGAGGGAGCCCTCCTGGAGGAGAGACACCTTGTACAAACCGGCGACGTAGCCGTTGAAACGGAAGACACCGTTGACGTCAGTCAGAGTGTAAGCGACCGGAGCCTGGCCAGGGAGGTACAGAGCAACAGCGGCGTAGGCGACAGGGAAGGAGAAAGGAGTAGAAGCAGCGCCAGACTGCAGGGAGACGTGGTCGACAGCGACAGAGCCAGCGATGGTGTTGAGGCCAACGAAGGGAGCGGCGAGGACAGGGCCAGTGGCGAGGGTGACGAGAGAGTACTCAGATTCACCAGAGGAGAGGACATCGCCGACTTGAACGGGCACCTGGCCGACTTGGACGAGGCCCTTGACGGTGAAAGAGAAACTGCTGCTGACGAATCCAGAGACAGAGGAGCTGGGCAGGGTCCAGGAGATGCCGTTGACGAGGGCGCCGGTGGTAGGGCCGAGCTTCCAGTTGTTGTCCGGGTTAGCGGAGACGAGGATGAACTGGGAGAAGTCGGCGCCAACGACGAAGGACTGCTTCTCGACATCGGACCACCAGGTGACGTTGTAAGAGAAGGTGGTGGTGTCAGAGGCGGGGTTGTACTGGGAGAATCCATCGACGGTGGTGGTGTAGCTGGGGGCGTTGAACACGGGGCCAACGGGCAGAGGGCAGGACAGGGCACAGAAGGTGCGAGGGCCGCACTCGTCGCCGAGAGAGAGCTGGATGCTGAACTCGGAAGGAGTCTCGTGACCGCACTCATCGCGAGCAACGACGAAGATGGTGAAGTTACGGGAGTGCTCGTGAGGGAAGTTGTAGATGACGGAGTGGATCACCATGGAGTCGGTGGCAGCGTCATAGTAGCAGTCATCAGAGAAGCCAGCAGCGTGGGTGCCGGAGTCAGAGGGGTTGGTCTGGGATGAGACGCAAGAGCGAGGGATGACAGAGACAGTGCTGCAAGTGTCATCGAAAGTGAAGACGGTGCCGTTGCGAGTGAAGTCACCGAGGCGGATGTAGGGGTAGTAATCCGGCTGGTACAGACAGAGGCCCGGGATGGCGGAGATGGTGGGGGAGATGGTATCAGCGACAGTGACGGTCTGGTTGACAACGACAGCGTTGCCGCAGTCGTCAGTGGCAGTCCAGAAACGGGTGACGGTATAGTTGTGAGTGCAGCCGCCGCCGTTGACGTCCTCGTGCTTGTCGACGTGGGCGCCAGTGCAGGCGTCAGTAGCAGTGTAGTCGACCTGAGCGTCGATGTAGCACTCAAGTTGGTAGTTCTGGAGAGTGTAAGCGGCGTTCTCAAACACGGGGGCCTTGGTGTCCTGAACGATAACGAGCTGGTTCTGAGGAGCAGCGTTGTTGCCGCAGGCGTCAACGCAGGTCCAGGCGCGGGTGAGGTTGTAGACGGAGCTGCAGGTGGAGCTGTTGACATGGTTCTGCTGGTGAGAGAGGTCGAGACCGAGGCAGTTGTCGTTGCAGCACATGGAAGGAGGAGCGGGGATAGAGGTACACTCAACAGTGACAACCTCTTGGCCGGCGGGGATGTCAGAGATGACAGGCTTGATCTGGTCAACGACGGTGACGGTGGTCTTGGTGTAGTTGACGTTGCCGCAGGCATCGGTGGCCCACCACTCCCAGATGATGTGGTAGGTGTTCTTGCAGGTGGCGGAGATGTCATAGATCGGGCCGGAGTCCTTGGTGGTGTACTTGACGTTGGTGCAGTCGTGGGCAGTGAGCACGGGCATCTTGATGTCATCGCTGCAGTTGAAGGTAAGAGTGGCAGGGGGGACCTCATCCCATTGGGGAGCCTCGTTGTCATAGACTGTGTCGTTGACGTAAGTGTACACCTTGTTGCCGCAGGTGTCCTCGGCGTACCAGCCCCACTGGACAGTGTAGCTCGGGCAGTCATCGGCGGTCTGGGTCAGGCCGGGGTTGACGTAGAGTGACTGAACAACATTGACATTCGAGTCAGTGGCGCAGTTGTCGTTGGCAGTGGGAGGAACGGGAGAGCACCGTAGTGGCAATAGAAGCTGCGAGGAGCAGGGGTGGTAAGGAAGACAGGGGCGGTGGTGTCATGGAAAGTGTAAGTCTTGGACCAGGTGGCGGTGTTGCCGCAGGCGTCAGCAGCAGTGTAGGTGTAGACCTTGGTCTTGTTGAACTCGCAGGTGGCGGAGACGGTGACGGCGGGGAAGGGCTGAGCCTGACCGTAGGTGACGTCAGAGTTGGCGTTGCAGTCATCGCTGTAGGAGGTGGGGGCAGGGGCGTTGGTGGAAGACTCGACCTCGCAAGTGAAGGAGTTGGCGGGCTGGCCAGTAGCATCCGGGGAAGGGGCACGAACACGGGAGCGACAGAGTCCCAGACACCAACAGTGTAGGAGTCAGAGACGGTGTTGCCGCAGTTGTCGGTGGCGGTGTAGGAGCGGTTGAGGTAGTACTGGTTGCAAGCGGGGCCTTGGTAGTCGTTGCGAATCTGGTTGTACACAACGTTGACGCCGTCGCAGTTGTCGGTGACGGAGCGGTCAGCGGGCATGGGCACGGCCTTGCAGCTGGCGTTGTGGACGTTGGCGGGGGTGGCGTCGAGCTGAGGAGCGGTGGTGTCGATGACGTGGATGGTCTGAACGTGCTTGATGAAGTTTCCGTTGCAGTCCGTGGCGGTCCAGGTGCGGGTGAGAGTGTACTTGTTGTTGCACTCGCGCTGGGGGTCTTCTCCTGGTTGTAGATGACAGGCACATCGGGAGTGCAGTCATCAGCAGCAGTGAGGACATCGGCAGGAGGGACAGCGTCACACTGAACAGTCTTGTCGCCGGGGAGATTGCTGGTCCAGAACGGGTTGATGGAATCGTTGAAAGTGAACACGACAGTGACGTTGTTAGCCTTGAGGCCGCAGTTGTCCTGACCGTAGTAGGTGCGGGTGACAGTGTGCATGCCAGCGCACTTAGCGTTGAAGTTGGAGGAGACATCCTCGTACTGGAGGTTGGCGGTGATGTCGTTGAAGCACTTGTGGGTCATGATCGCCTCGCGGCCGGGGAGGGCAGCCTTGCACTCCATAGTCTGGTCAGCGGGCTGTCCAGAGATAACGGGCTGGTACACGTCGCGAATGCGAACAGAGTAGTTGCGCCAGACATCCTGCAGACAGTTGTCATAAGCCTCGAACTTCCAGTGACGAGTGTAGTTGAAAGCGCATCCATCGGGGGTGCTGAACTGGTCCTTGTAGTACTTGACGCCGGAGCAGATATCGGTGGCGGTGGGCTCGACGGGGACGAATCCGTTGGGGTTGTCGCAGGCGAGCTCCTCGGGAGAGGTCTCGGCAGGGATATCCCAAGTAGGAGGAGCGTTGTCATAGACGCGCACGGTGTACCAGTCAGAGACGGTGTTGTCGCAGTCGTCGGTGGCGGTGTAAGTGCGGTTGAGGGTGTAACGCTTGCAAGCGGTGTCAGCCTGGTCCCAGGTGATGGTCTGAGCGTAGTCGAGAGCCAGAGAAGCGCAGTTGTCGGAGGCGCAACGAGAAGCAGGAGCAGGGACGTTGACGCAGAGAGTGCCGTCGGTATCGACGACGTTGGCGGGGGTGGCATCGAGGACGGGGGCAGTGTGGTCCTCGACGGTGATGGTCTGAACGTACTCAACAGAGTTGCCGGCGCAGTCGTAAGCGGTCCAGGTGCGGGTGATGACGTAGCTGTTGGCGCAGTTGTCACCGTCGTTGTCGGTGTGCTTCTCCTCGAACTTGATGTACATGAGGTCGCAGGCGTCAGTGGCACGGACGACAGCGGGAGGGGGCACGGCATCGCACGAGACAGTGGCAGAATGAGGGAGAGAGGTCTGGTCGAACTCGGGGTTGATGGTGTCCACGTAAGTGACAGCGAAGGTGGTGGTGTTGGTCAAACCGCAGATGTCGGTGACGCTGATGCGGTAGGTGGTGGTGTTGAGGAAAGCAGTGCAGCTAGAGTTAGCGAACTGGGTGTTGATGATAGGCACAGCAACAGTGGGGTTAGCATCGCAGTTATCATGGCCAACGACGTTGGGAGTGTAGGCAGAGCGACACTCGAGGGTTCCACCGGCAGGGTAGTTGTTAAGCTCGTAGGTAGGCAGAGTGATATCCTTGGCCTTAACGGTGTAGGACTTGGTGGTAGAGAGACCGCACCAGTCCTCGACATTGTAGGTGTACTTGACGCTGAAGTCGTAAGGGCAGGAGCCGGAGGTCTTGTCCTCCTGGACGGAGTAGCCGTTGGGGGTGGCAACGCCGCAGGAGTCAGAGGAGGTGGCGGGGACGGGGGCGGGGACAGCGCACTCGTAGAAAGGCTGAGTGGGAGGGGTGAGATTCAGCTCAGGGGCAGTGTGGTCATACTGAGTGACGGAGTACTGGGCAGTGGAGACCTTGGAGCACTCATCGGTGGCGGTGATATGGACGGTGTAGAGACCATCGCAGACGAGGAGGGCGCCGTCAGGGCGGGTCACAGTGACATTGCGAGTGACGACGGTCTCGTACTCGAGATTGATGTTGGTGTGGCAAGGGTGGTCGGTGGTGACGGTGGGGGGCACAACCTCAGCGCAGGCAGTGGTGTACTCGTACTCGGTGCCGGTCTGGCCGGTGGGGGCGATGATGTGGATGGTGGGGTTGTAGTCGTCATGGACGCGGATGGTACGCTCAGCGCAGACACGGCCGCCGGTGGAGCAGTCGCAAGAACACCACTCCTCGTGGAAGGTGTAGTCGTAGCGACAGGACTCGCCCAAGGTGTAGTTGGTCCAGTTGCGGTAGTGGGTCTCGAGCTGGCCCTCCTGGGACTCCAGGTTGGGGAAAGAGGTGTGGTCGAAGACGCAGGTACCGGCCTGAGTGTCGGAGCCCTCGAGCTTCAGAGGGACGTGGAGGACGCGGTCGACAACAGAGCCGTCGCTGGCGGAGGTGTAGCGGACGAAGAGGGTGATACCCTGCTCCTTGTTGAAACCAGCAGCACCAACACCGTACTGAGCGTACTTGCCAGGGGTGACGGAAACGTCACCAGAGGCGCCAGAGTAGGAACCGTTGACGGAGGCGTAGTAGTACCAGCCAGAGACATCGACACCCTGGGAGCCGGAGTAGCAGCCGGGGGCGAGGAGCTGCTCAGGCTGGTAGCCGTTGAGAGCGGAGAAGGCGGTGAAGCCCTGGAGGGTGAGGTGCCAGTCCTCGACTGGCCAGCGGGGTTCTTGACGACGAGCTGGAGCTGAGCGACTCCATCAGCGATGATGGGTACGACAGCGGAGTACTCGAGGACGAGGTGGTTGACGGCGGTATGGTACTGTCCGGAGGAGGGGACGGCGACGACGAACTGGTCATAGACGAAGTGAGGAGAGGTGGTGGAGGTGCAGGCATCAGAGTTGGCGAAGGTGTCAACGCAGAGACCCTCAGCCAGAGGGGGGTACTTGAACTCGACAGGGAAGGTGACGAAGGTGCCGTTGTCGCAGTCCTGGTCTTGGTTGGGAGGGATAGGGGGCAGAGGGATGGGCAGAGTGTTGACGACGGTGATGACCTGGGTGAAGGTGTCCTTGAGGCCGCACTGGGTGGTGGCGGTCCAAGTGTGGGTGATGGTGTAGTTGCAGCAGTGAGAGCCGTTAACGTAAGTGGTGGCGAGAGTCACGTTGACGCCGGGGCAGACAGAGGTGGCCAGGACATTGGGGGGCTCAGGGACCAGACCGCACTGAACGGTGAGGGTGGAGGGGGGCTTGTTGATGAAGGTGGGGCCGTAAGGATCGAGGACGCGGATGTGCTGGGTGTGGGAGATGGGGTTGCCGCAGACGTCAGTGCCAGTCCAAGTCTTGTTGATCTGGTAGATGTTGTCGCAGTCGTGGTGGGTGTTCACAGTCTTAGTCAGAGGGATGTTGTTGCCGCAGCGGTCGACAGCCTTGGCCTCGTCGGTGGGGAGGAGCTCGTCACAGTTCAGAGTGACGTCCTGAGGAGTGACGGTGAAGTAGGGGAGACCCTCAGCGGTTTGGACGTAGGTGTCGATGGCGACGTCAGTGGAGGTGGCGCCGCAGAGGTCGTAAGCGGTGTAGGTGAAGGTGACAGTGCCGATCCAAGGGCAGGTCATCTGAGTGTCGTTGACGACGGTCCAAGGAGTGCCGCCGAGCTGGCAGTTGTCGTTGACGGAAGGAGGGAGAGGAGCCTGGCGAGTGCAGACGTCGCTAAAGGTGCGGTCGTTGGGAGCAATGACGGTGGGGGGCTGGCAGTCGCAGTAGTCGACCTCGGCCTGAGTGCGGATCTTGAGACCGCAAACGTCAGTGCCGACCCACTTGTAGAGATCAGTGCGGTCGAAGGACGGGCAGTCGGCGTCCTTGACAGTGACGTCAGGGAAGGAGCCTTCAGCGGAGACGGTGATGATGCGTTGGCACATATCGCGACCGTAGGGGGACTGAGGAGTGACGGTGTCGCCGCAGTGGGTCTGAGAAGAGGCGACGTCAGAGGGGACGAAGGTCCATGAGGGAGGAACGGTGTGGGTACCAGTGAGGTTCTGGACGAAGGTGTGGTGGTGGCCGCAGGAGTCCGTGATCTCCCAGCGACGGTTGATCTTGTAGATGTCAGAGCATCCGTAGGTTTCGCTCAGGTCGGTGAAGTTCTGAACAGTGAAGTCGGGGCCGTTGCAGCCGTCCTTGACGGAGGGCATCTCCCAAGGAGGGATGACGGAGCAGGTCTGGGTAGTGCTCTGCGGCTCGCCGTTGGGCCAGGTGATCTGGAGGTCGAGAGAAGTGACCTTGTACGACCAGGTGTACGTGTCAGTGTTGCCGCAGTGGTCGGTGATGGTGAAGCTGTAGACTTGGGTGTAATCGTAAGGGCAGTCGGAGCCATCCTTGTGGGAGTTGTCGGTGACAGTGACCTCGAGGCCGCAGTTGTCGCGGGCGGTGGGGACGATCTTGGCGGGGGCGCTGCAGGTGACAGTGGTGACGGAGTTGTTGGTAGGGGGCTGAGTGGGCCAGATGAAGGTCGGCTTCTGGTTGTCGTTGATGGTGACGGTCTGGGTGATGGTGGGGGAGGACTGGCCGCAGACGTCAGTGGCCCACCAGGAGCGGAGCAGAGTGTAGGAGCAGCCAGGGGTGGCGGCGTGCTCAGTGCGGGTCTCGGTGAAGTTGATCCAGACGCCAGCGCAGTTGTCCTGGGCGCAGACAGAGGGCGGGGCGGGGGCAGTGCAAAAATCAGAGACGGTGGTGGGGAAGTCGCCAGAGATGGTGGGGGCGCTCTGGTCATTGACGGTGACGGGCTGAGAGATGAAGCCAGTGTTGCCGCAGTTGTCAGTAGAGTTCCAGACGCGAGTGAAAGAGACGCGGTTGGGGCAAGGGCTGGAGTAGTTGATGTCGACGAAGCCGGGGGTGAGGTTGTCGCTGCAGTCGGTTGCGCCGGGGTGGGTCAGGACGAGGTCAGCAATGCACTCTAGGGTGACAGGGGACACGGGGTTGAGGACAGGGGCCTTGTCATCGTAGACGTTGACGACTTGGGTGCGGGCGAAGGTGTTGCTGCACTCGTCGGTGATGGTCCAGGTGCGGGAGACAGTGAAGTTGTGGTCGCACTTCTGGTTTGAGGTGACATCGACGGGGCCGTTGATGGTGAAGGTACTGCAGAGATCAGTACCCACAACAGCGGGAGCAGGGGGCAGAGTGCAGTAGGCAGACTGGTCGTTGGGGAAGGAAGAGAAGGAGGGGTTCTTGTTGTCAAAGACAGTGAGGTTGTACACGAGAGTGGCGACGTTGCCGCACATGTCGGTGGCGGTGTAGGTGCGCTGGAGAGTGTAATTGTTAGTGCAGTCGCCATTGAAGCGCCGAGTGTGAGAGTCAGGGGTGAAGGTGTTGCAGTCATCGGTCCAGACAGGGGCCTGAGGGAACCAGGAGAGGTCGTCGCAAGGGCCTGAGAGGTTGATCTGAGCGGGAGTGGTGGGGGCGTGGGTGTCCTCGACAGAGATGATCTGCGACTGTGAGGTGCAGCGGCCACACTGGTCGCAGGCGGTCCAGGTACGCTTGAGGCGGTAGAAGATGTGGTTGGCGCAAGAGTTGTCGTCGATGCGCTCCTGCTTGTAGGTGACAGTAACGCCGTTGCAGTTGTCGGAGGCGCAGACGGCGGGAGGGACGGGGATGTTGGAGCAATCAACAGTGACGTCGGCGGGGACTCCGGTCAGAGTAGGAGCGGTGTCATCCTTGACAATGATGTTTTGGTACACGGTCTTGACGTTGCCACAGGAGTCAGTGGCGGTCCAGGTCTTGAGGATGGTGTAGTCGTTGTAGCAGCCCGCGGAGGCGCGAGGGTAGTTGAACTGCCAAGGGATGAAGTTGTTGACGACGACCTTGGAAGCAGCAGCGCAGTTGTCGGTGGCGGTCAGGTTGTCCATGGGGAGAGAATCCTCGCACTGCAGATTGACGGTGGCAGGGGGGACATAGACGAAGTTGGGGGCAGTGGTGTCGTTGATGCGGACGGGCACAGAGACAGAGGCGGGGTTGTGGCAGTCATCCTCGACAGACCAAGTGTAGGTGGTGCGGTAGTTGAACTCGCAGCCAAGGGACTCGGTGTTGGAGGTGGGGGTGATGGGGGAGAGAGTGTTGCAGTTGTCGGTGACGGGCAGATTGGGGATCTGGGGGAGGTTGTCGCACTCAAAGAAAGGAGTGTTACGGAGAATGGTGAGGCTGGACTCGTCGATCACAGGGGACTGGGTGTCGGCAACTTGAATCAGCAGAGGCACGGAGTTGGTGTTGCCAGAGCAGTCAGTGAGAGTGAAGGTGCGAGTGATGTTGAATTTGTTGGTGCAAGGCTTGGTGGAGTTTACATCCGAGGCAGAGGGGGTGGCGGACCAGTCGCAGTTCTCGCAGCCAGCAATGTCGCAGGGCAGAGCAACCACAGAGCCGAGTTGAGAGGTGGCGGTGGGGACCTGAGCAGCGCACTGATAGTTGAGGGTGCCGGGCAGCTTGGAAGCATCGATCTTGGTGGGGGTGTTGTCGAAGACGGTGATGGTCTGGGTGTGGGTAACGGGGTTGCTGCAGGCGTCAGTGGCGGTGTAGGTGCGGATGAGCACGTACTCGTTCTCGCAAGAGGTGTTGTGGCGGGTCTCAGAGTAGTCATAGGTGATAGTGCCGCAGTTGTCGTGGGCAGTGGGGTACTCGCGAGGAGGGACCTCGAAGCACTGGACAGACTTAGAGTCGGGGAGAGGCAGGTTCCACACGGGAGGAGTGAGGTCGAGGACGGTGATGGTCTCGTTGAGCTTGGCGCAGTTGCCGCAGTTGTCGGTGTAGGACCACTCGCGGAACAAGAAGTAGTCATCGGGGCAGGAGCCGTTGTGGCGGGTCTCCTTGAAGTTGCCGGCGGGCAGAGGGAGCCAGATGCCTCCGGTGGCGCAGTCGTCGCGGTAGAAGACGGCGGGGGGAGCAGGGACCTTGTCGCACTCGTAGGTGCTACCGGGTTGGTAATCGCTGTCGAACTTGAGCTCAGGGACGCGGGTATCGGTCACGGTAATCCTCTGGGAGACGGCGTTGGTGTTGCCGCACTCGTCAGAGATGGTCCAGGTGTTGATCAGCTCGAAGGTGTCGGGGCCGCAGTCGCCAGGGCGGGTCTTGGTGGACAGGTGGGGGCCGGAAATGCCAGCAGCGCCGCATCCATTGTCGTCATCGGTGGTGGGGGTCTGGGCGTGGGCGGCGAGAATGTCCGCGATGTTGCCAGGGCGGGTGATGGCAGAGCACTCGAGAGTGACGTCGGCGGGGTGGGTGGTGAACTTCGGCGCGTCGTGGTCGACGTAGACGATGGTCTGGGTCTTGCAAGTGGAGAGGCCGCACTTGTCGGTGGCAGTCCAGGAGCGGACAACGAAGTAGTTGTTGGGGCAGGCACCGCGGCTGGTCTCGTTGCAGTAGTTGAGCACGGGAGCGTTGTCGCAGTTGTCAGAGACAGTGACCTGGGGCAGAGGGGGCTCGGCGGAGGTGCAGTTCAGCACGATGTAAGCAGAGTCGCCATTGGGGAAGGAGACGACAGGAGGGTGCTGGTCGGTGACGTGGACGGTCTGGGTGCAGGAGGTGAAGGAGCTGCCCTGAGCCACAGTGAAGTAGGTCTTGGCCAGAGTGTAGTCACCGTCGCAGCGGCCGGGGGTGATGACATCGCCGCCGAAGTTCCATCCGGCGGGGAGGGAAGCAGGGGCACCGAGAGGGGCGTTGGCGCAGTCAGCGCTGTCCACGTTGAAGGGGGCAGTGCCGCAGATCGACTCGACCTTGGCGGAGAAGCCTCCAGAGCAAGCGGGGCCGGCGACTTGGGCGGTGGTAGCGGCCTGGCCGATGGAGGGGAGGAAACCCTCGAGGACGGCCTGGGCGTTGTTAACGAAGCGGACGTCGCCGTGGAGGGCCAACTGGAGGGTGGAGACGGTGTTCGCGGGCTGGCCGAAGGCGGAGCGGTAGCCGCTCTTGCCGAAGTGGTCAGTAGAACCCGTCAGGTCCTCCCAGTTGAAGTCATCAACCAGGGCAGGAGCAGGATGAGAGTTGTCGCAGCCAACAGGGGAGACAACAACGTGGGAGAGGTCATTGGATCCGGTGGTAACAGTGTAGGTAAAGACAGTGGTTTGTTGGGTTGCGTCGTAGGTCACGTTGACGAATTGGATCTTCCAGCCGGATTCGGCAGTGGAGACGGGCGTACAGTCGGCATTTGCAATCGCCAGACTAGCGAGAAGGACAAGAGAGCACACCAGAAACTGGCGAACTCCAGACATTTGCTGATTGATAGCCCTCGAGACGGACGGGC
>Ga0170475_100953238_pt1 | contig 11523 bp, 4 predicted proteins | sample Soicark_Litter_5_FD_111474 | JGI IMG/M metagenome (GOLD analysis project Ga0170475, IMG submission 111474) | Avena fatua rhizosphere microbial communities from Hopland, California, USA. Combined Assembly of 48 SPs | reverse complement strand
GTCTCCTGAAAATGCGTATGTGTAGAGGTGACTTATGAAGAGATCCGTAACGGTCGCGCTCGGCGCGATGCTTCTGGCATGTTCTGTGTCCGTTCCGACAGCGAAGGCGGCAACAGAACCAGAGAAGGTGGCCGCCATCCAAAAGGGTCTCGCCTACTTGTACAGCACTCAACAACCAGAGGGCTATTGGAATTCCTCAGGGGATGAGCAGGCTGCAACTGGTGCAACCGCATTTGCATTTCTTAGCCAGGAAGACAAATGGGGCGATAACTCCGCTCAGTACTTAGTGGCTGTAGACAAAGCGATCGCTCATCTGGTGGGCACCGCAAACGTTGTGAACGTCGGCACTCGGAAAGACGGCATCAACGTGTGCCCTGGCGGGGCTGCATCCTGCAAAGGTGTTTACTGGTTCGGTAACGCGAAATCAACATACGCCACGGGGTTGATCGCTCCAGCGATCACAGCCTACGGCCTGAAGATCGGTGCCAAGGTTGTTGCGACCAGCAGCGGTCCACTGGCGGGTATGACATGGGCCGAGATCGCTCAGGGCATTACGAACTCGTTCGCGGCGAGTCAAAGCCTGAGCGGAAACGGCAGTAGTGAGGGAGGATGGGGCTCTTCCGTTCTTGGAAATGGGGATTCCGATCACGCAAGCACCCATTGGGCCGTCACCTCCCTCATCTATGACGAGACGTTGGGAGCGGTTACGCCTGACATCGTGAAGACCGAACTGCGGAAGTGGTTGGATGCTGCGCCGAATGGAGCCGGCGGCGCGTGCTTCCAGGCGGAAAATGAGCAATGCAGCCGCTCTGGCGCCGGCAGTTGGTTATTAGCTATGAAGTTTGTGGGTTCTGACCTCACGGACTCCCAAGTGAAAGCGGCACTCGGCTTCCTGAATGCGAATTGGCAATCCACAGCCAACCAGACGTCCAAAGGGAATTTCGGTCATCCGTATGCCATGTGGACAGCCTATAAGGGGCTCGATGCAACGATCGGCATCGCGGACACGAGCCAAATTAGCAATCTTCTGACTGGTTGCCGTTCATCCCAGCGAGACAACTCCGAGAATTCTTCCGGCAAGGCTTCCTGCACGTGGTCGGACGACTATAGCCAATGGCTAATAACAAACCAAAAAGCGGACGGAAGCTGGGGTGGCGATTCCGCTTGGAACGAGCCATTTGCAACTGCTTTCTACGTAAATATTCTCGGTAGGTCGCGCATTCCCTTCCTGACGAATCAGTTGTCTAAGAACAGCAACATCGATCGGGCGCAGCCAACACAACAGGCCGCGCGGACGACGATCGCCTCAGCCACACAAGTCAATGTGATTGGGCTCGATCTCAATCTGCCGGGACTGCCTGACCTGGGCAAGCTACGGCCTCGAGCTCGCAAAGGTGTCACCGGAATCGCGGTGAATGACGACGGCAGTTCCATTGCGAGTGCCAGCACAGACAACACGATTCGCATCTTTAACCCTTTAACCGGGCTCCTGAGTGCAACCTTGGTTGGTTCCCTCGGCATCCCTACCAGCCTGGTATTCACAAAGGGCGGCGGGATCACAAGTGTCGGAAGAGATAGTGTTGTCAGGCTGTGGGACGCTGTGACTGGCCGTGAGATCAAAGAACTCACTGGTCATGAACAGGCGGTCAACACCGTCGCCGCGAGTCCGGATGGCACTCTCCTCGCGAGCGCCGGCGAAGAGACCCGTATTTTGCTCTGGGATCAAACCGCGCGGAAACTGAAGAGAGTCATTTTTGGGCCGACCAACTTCGTCAATGATCTTGCTTTTAGCCCGGACAGCCGGCTCTTGGCCAGCGCCGGGGAAGATGCCCGCATTCTTATCGTAGATGTCGCCGGTGGCAAAACCCTGTATACGCTATTGGGTCACTCGGGACCAATCGATAATGTTGTGTTCAGTCCGGATGGAACGGTGTTGGCGAGCGGCGGTCAGGATACCATCATCCACTTGTGGGATCCAGTCAAAGGCCAACAATTGCGCGTGCTTCAAGGACATCAGGCTCCAATACGGACAATAGCCTTCAGCCCGGATGGTCGACTCATGGCAAGCGCTGGCGAGGACACTCAAATTATCGTGTGGAACACTGCGACCGGGGTTATGAACAAAATCCTTCGTGGTACAACCTCAGCCATCAATTCGCTTACTTTCGATCCAAAGGGACGATTCCTGGTGAGTGCTACTGAAGCCGGAGACATAGCCCTTTGGGATGTGACTCTTGGCATGAAACTCATTACCATCCCCGTGCTTAATGGTTTGTAAGCCTCACTCCTAAACAAGAGCAATCGTCACTATCGCACTCCTTGATGGAGTCGCGCCCGCTGCAAGCGGTCGCATAGCCCGAATAACATCTGAATCGCGAGACTCGCAACTATGACGCTTCAATCTGGACCTCTCGGTGGATTTCGTAAGGCAGCAACGAATCTCCTATTAGTGCTCGCCTGGATCGGTTCCGCAACACATTTGGCTGCACAGCCAGATCCAAACCAGGGACCGGGCGGACCGATCCTTGTGATCACCTCTGCCTCTGCTACGTTTGGCAAATTCTATGCAGAGATCCTACGAACCGAGGGCTTTAACGAGTTTGCGGTGGCGGATATCGGGGCAGTCACGCAAGCCACGCTGAATACTTACGATGTCGTGATCATCGCTGGTCCGACAACGGTAACGCCCGCTCAGGTCACCATGTTTACTAACTGGGTGACCGCTGGCGGAAACTTGATCGCTATGCGACCCGATTCACAGCTTGGCAGTCTGCTTGGGCTTACTCCGGCGGGTACGCTGTCAAACGCTTACATGCGGGTGAATACCTCCGCGTCTCCCGGGAATGGGATCGTTAGCCAGACGATGCAGTTCCATGGCATCGCAAACACCTACACGCTAAATGGCGCAACAAGTGTAGCGACACTTTATTCCAACGCGACGACACCCACATCCAATCCAGCGGCGACGCTTCGAGACGTAGGCACCAGCGGGGGGCATGCGGCTGCCTTTGCCTATGATCTTGCCACGTCCATCGTATATACCCGACAGGGGAATCCTACATGGGCTGCGCAAGAGCGCGATGGAGTTTCGCCGATCCGGTCTGACGATAAGTTCTATGGCGCCGCAACCGGCGATCCCCAGCCCGATTGGGTTGACCTGAACACCCTGGTTACTGTGCCACAGGCCGACGAGCAGCAGCGACTGCTAGCCAATATGATCCTGCAGATGAACCTGGTCAAAAAACCTTTGCCCCGGTTTTGGTATTTGCCGCGAGGTAAGAAAGCTGCCGTTGTTATGACCGGCGACGATCACGCAAACGGTGGAACGGCTGGCCGATTTGATCAACAAATCGCTCTTAGCCCTGCGGGATGCAATGTAGCGAACTGGGAGTGCGTCCGCTCCACCTCGTATATCTTCGTAGAGCCTCAGAACCTTTCCGCCGCTCAGGCCGCCAGTTACACTGCCCAGGGTTTTGAAGTAGGACTACATATCAATACGAATTGCGCCGACTTCACACCGAGTTCGTTGAACACAATCTATACACAGCAGCTTGCCGACTTTGCAAGCTCTTATTCGACCATCCCTGCGCCTATTACACAACGGCACCATTGCATCGCGTGGAGTGATTGGGTCACAGCGGCAAAAACTCAGCTCCAAAAGGGAATGAGACTCGATACAAGCTATTATTACTGGCCGCCCGGTTGGGCGCTGGACCGCCCAGGACATTTTACCGGTTCGGCCATGCCCATGCGCTTCGCAGATCTCGATGGAACTTTAGTAAATGTGTACAACTTAGTGACACAGATGACGGATGAATCGGGACAGAGTTACCCCGCCACCGGTGAGGCTTTATTGAGCGCGGCGGTGGGTGCGCAAGGGAACTATGGCGTATATACCGTGAACTCACACACTGATAGCGCCACGAATCCGGTGTCTGATGCAGTAGTCCCCTCGGCACTTTCCCGTGGGATACCGGTTGTGTCGAGCGTTCAGATGTTGACTTGGCTGGACGGCCGCAACAGTTCCTCTTTTGGTGGGCTTAGCTGGAATGGGACTGTGCTGAACTTTACTGTCACTCAAGCGAGTGGTGCCAATGGGCTCCAGGTGATGCTACCGCGATTATCCACCGCCGGATTGCTCACCGGTATTACCGGACCCGGTGGCGCCAATGTAGCTTTCTCAATAGACGCTATTAAGGGCTTCGAATACGGCTTCTTCTCCGCCACCACCGGCTCGTACACGGCCACCTATGGGGCTGACACGACACCACCGACGGTAACCTCGACCGCCCCAGCCAACGGCGCGGGGGGAATACTTCAAAATGCAACTGTGAACGGGACATTTAGCGAAGCGATGGACCCGGTCACGATTAACACTGGTACCGTTCAACTCCGCGATCCGGGAAATGTACTTGTGCCAGCGACTGTAGCTTATCTCTCGGGTACGCGGACTGCGAGTCTCACGCCAACTCTGCCGCTCGCGGCTGCTACCACTTATACGGCCACGATCAATACCGGGGTAAAGGATGCCGTTGGTAACTCACTCGCCGCGAACTTCCCATGGTCGTTCACGACAATGGCTGGTCCATCCTGCCCATGCAGCGCATGGAGTAGTTCGGCGACGCCGGCAACTCCTTCCGTTAACGATCCTAATCCAGTCGAACTCGGAGTGAAGTTCAGAGTAGACCTTAATGGATTTATTTCAGGCGTCCGATTCTATAAAGGAGCGGCAAACACTGGCACGCACGTGGGAAGTGTCTGGAGCACCGCAGGTCAATTGCTCGCACAAGCAACATTCACCAATGAGACTGCGTCGGGTTGGCAGCAAGTCAACTTCTCGCCTCCACTGGCAGTGACTGCAAATACTGTTTACGTCGCTTCGTATCACACAAATGTTGGCAACTATGCCGCTAATAATGGGTTCTTTGGGGGCACTGGCGTCGATAACTTCCCGGTGCACCTCTTGCAAGATGGGATAAATGGCGGCGATGGCGTTTATGCATACAGCGCCAGTAGTATGTTCCCCAGTAATACCTATCAGTCGTCAAATTACTGGGTGGATGTGGTATTCACGACCACGAGCACCGATACGACGCCTCCAGTGATTTCGGCTATATCGGCAACGCCTAGTAGTACAACGGCGACAATATCCTGGACCACAAACGAAGTTGCAACGACGCGCGTTGACTACGGGATTTCTGCTGCGAGTTTGAACCAAAATGTTTCAAGCTCAACTCTGCTTACTTCACACAGCATTGATCTGCAGGGCCTTACGGCCAACACCACATATTTCTACCGCGTGACATCGGCCGATGGGTCGGGGAATTCTGCCACTTCACCCGCCTCGCCAGCCGCTCCTCTAAGCTTTTCAACACCTCCAGTTGCCACGACGGTCACCTCCACGATCTTTGGTACTGCGGTGCCCGCTACGATCGACGATGGTGATACAGCCTCTGTCGAACTCGGTCTGAAGTTTCGAGCCGACGTGTCCGGGACAGTAACCGGAGTGCGCTTCTACAAGGGCGTAACCAACACCGGAACTCACACAGGTACTTTGTGGTCGAGCGCTGGAGTCTCGCTCGCAACCGTAACATTTATCAACGAGACGGCATCCGGTTGGCAGCAAGCGAGCTTTGCTACATCGGTACCTATCACAGCGGGGACGACTTATGTCGTGTCCTATCACGCCCCGAACGGACACTATTCTGCCGACGAAGCGTATTTTGCTACCACCGGCGTATACAACCCGCCTCTTTACGCCCTACGCAACGGGGTCGATGGATCAAACGGAGTATATCGATACGGCGCTGGGACAATATTCCCCAACCAAACCTTCAGTTCCAGTAATTACTATGTGGATGTCGTGCTCAGCACGCCGATGACGAGTGCTGTTCGCCTGTTCCCGGCTTCAACGACCATCGAAACCGGCACATTGAACGGCGGTACCGCAGCCGCTTTGGGTGCGGACGACAACACGTTCTACACGGTACGCTCGACAACGTCAGGGGTGCGTACGGTGGCTTGGTATGGCAGCTTTTCGGGTGTACCGAACGCATTGACGAGTCTAGCCGTCTCTTATGTCGGCAAGAACTCCGCATCTTGCACCGAAGTCGTTTCGGTTTGGAACTTCACCAGCAGCGCCTGGGTGCAACTGAATTCTTCTTCCGTCACAACAAATGAGATATTACGGGCCAATCTGCTTCCGACTGCTCCTCTTGCCAATTACGTTAGTGGAACGTCAGGCCCAGGGGAAGTCCGTGTAAGGGTCAGCTGTACCGGCTTGGTAACCAACTTTACCTCCAGCGGCGACCTTATGACCATTTCCTATACCGCCCCGTAGGGGGCGGTTTGGCTTGCTTGGCATCTCTTCGAGCTCACTATTTTCGAGCCGTGTAGAACAACCCTTTCCATAAGTCAAGGTGAACATAATGAAGGTTTATTTGCGACTGATGTTCAGTGCGGTCGTGATCTTACAATCCGCAGCCGCGCAACAGCCCGTGGGAGCTCCGCCAAGTGAATGGGACATCAGTGGGGCCGGTGATGCATCGATTCAGGGCTTTACGACAGACATTGGTACCAACCTGGGTGGTACGGTGTCATTCAAGGTGAAGACAACCGCAACTGCCTGGCACCTCGATATTTACCGGATGGGTTACTACGGAGGTATGGGTGCGTTGAAGATAGCCACCGTGAATCCTTCCGTGGCGCAACCCCAGAACCAGCCGGCGTGCCTGACAGAAGCGGCAACGGGTCTTATCGACTGTGGAAATTGGGCCGTTTCGGCCACGTGGACCGTACCGACAGGTGCGAAGTCCGGAATCTATTTCGCAAAAGCCATCAGAGATGCAGGGGGAGCAGGCGCAAGCCACATCGTCTTTGTCGTGCGTGACGATAGCAGCCATTCAGATATTCTGTTTCAAACTTCGGATACAACCTGGCAAGCATACAATCAATGGGGCGGCAACAGCTTGTATGTGGGTTCTCCCGCGGGCCGGGCCTACAAGGTGAGCTACAACCGACCATTCACGACCCGCGGTACTTCCCCTGAAGATTGGGTCTTTAATGCTGAATATCCAATGGTTCGCTGGCTTGAGGCCAACGGCTATGACGTCAGCTATACAACTGGCGTAGACACTGACCGCCGCGGATCGTTACTCCTGAATCATAAAGTATTCTTGTCTATCGGTCATGATGAGTACTGGTCGGGAGGCCAGCGCACCAACGTTGAAGCTGCGCGTGCGGCAGGTGTACACCTCGCCTTCCTCAGCGGCAACGAAGTGTTCTGGAAGACACGCTGGGAAAACAGTACTGATAGTTCGCATACCCCTTCTCGTACTCTAGTTTGTTACAAAGAGACTCACGCCAACGCGAAGATTGACCCCACGACGGCCTGGACAGGAACCTGGCGTGATCCACGCTTTAGTCCGCCAGCAGATGGTGGGCGACCGGAGAACGCATTAACCGGCACAATCTTCACGGTCAACTGCTGTACTAGCGGAATAGCGATGACTGTATCCGCCGCTGATGGCAAGATGCGATTCTGGCGGAATACAAGCATTGCAAACCTCCCTCCGGGCCAAGTCGTTAATTTCGGTAACACCGGCATCTTGAACTACGAATGGGACGAGGATCTAAACAACGGATTCCGTCCGCCTGGTCTGACACGGTTGTCAAGTACGCCCGCTTCTTCTGTAAGCTACATACAAGATTACGGCTCGACGTACTCAAGTGGGAACGCAACACACAGTCTGACACTGTATCGGCATCCAAGTGGTGCCCTGGTTTTTGGCGCCGGCACTGTTCAATATTCCTGGGCGCTTGATAATAATCACGATCGCGGAAGTTTTGCTATTGACCAACGGGTGCAGCAGGCCACGGTTAATTTGCTGGCGGACATGGGAGTACAGCCCGCCACCCTGCAATCGGGTCTTATCCTCGCCACCAAATCCAATGACGTAAGTCCGCCGCTTAGCACTATTACATTTCCCGCTTCCGGTGCGACCGTGCCGGTCGGTGTCACCACTATCACAGGGACTGCCAGCGACACAGGCGGCGTGGTAGCGGCCATCGAAGTATCGACAGATGGTGGAAGCACCTGGCGGCGCGCCAATGGGCGAGAAAGTTGGACTTACGACTGGTCCCCATCAGCGTCGGGTCCGGCGACTATCATGAGCCGCGCGACCGACGATACAGGTAATGTCCAAACTGCTCCGGCAACTGTCAACGTGACGGTCGGCGGCGCGGCGACGTGCCCTTGCAGCTTATGGACACTGTCGGCAGGTCCTTCTGGCCCGGAGGACCCGGATACCTCATCGACCGAACTCGGCACAAAATTCCGATCTGATGTTTCGGGCTTTGTCAATGCCATACGATTCTACAAGGGACCCAATAACACGGGAACCCACGTTGGAAGTCTCTGGAGCGCGAGTGGCACCCGACTGGCGTTTGTTACTTTCACGGGCGAAACTGTTTCCTGATGGCAGACTGCATCCTTGAGCTCTCCTGTAGCTATCTCCGCCAACACAACCTATGTCGTTTCTTACAACGCGCCGAATGGGCGGTACTCCGCCACAACTAATTTCTTCACCGATGCCGGCGTGAATACCCTACCGCTTCATGGACTGCAGTCCGGCGTTGACGGTACGAACGGTGTCTACTCCTACGGGCCGGCGGGGACCTTCCCCACGCTGGCCTGGTTGGATGCGAATTACTGGGTGGATGTAGTGTTCACAACCTCATCGGTTGACACCACGCCGCCAACAATTTCCGCCGTGTTAGCGAATCCGGGCGCAACAACTGCAACAATTACCTGGACCACAAATGAAGCGTCGACGTCACGGGTGGATTACGGGACATCGGCTTCAACTCTGACTCCGACGGCCACTGATTCAACGCTAGTCACCGCACACAGTGTTTCCCTAATAAACCTCTCTCCGGGAACCAACTATTTCTTCCGCGTGGCATCAGCGGATGCAGCAAGTAACTCGAGCACATCACCGTCGAGTCCGGCCACTTTCACAACTTTGACGGTAGATACCACTCCGCCTACGATTTCACCTATCACGGCAACGCCGAGCACGACCGGTGCAACAATCTCTTGGACTACCAACGAAGCATCCACAACGCGGGTTGATTACGGTACTTCACCGTCAGCTTTGAATCAAACCGCCTCCAATGCCACGTTGGTCACATCGCACAGCATCAGTCTCACGAGTCTGACGCCCAACACGACATATTCCTTCCGAGTGACATCTGTTGACGCGGCCAATAACTCAAGTACGTCACCAGCGGTTCCAAACAATCCGGCGAGCTTTGCTACGCTGCCTCCCGCCACCACGGTCACATCCACAATTTTCGGAAGCGCCGCACCGACAACGATTGATGACGGAGACACTGCGTCTGTTGAGCTTGGTATGAAGTTCCGATCTGATGTAGCAGGTACGGTGACAGGCGTTCGATTCTACAAGGCCGCGAACAATACGGGAGTTCACACCGGCAGTCTTTGGAGCAGCACTGGAACCCTGCTCGCCAACGTCACCTTCAGTAACGAAACCGCCTCGGGATGGCAACAGGCCAGTTTTGCTGCGCCGTTTACTATTAGCCCCGGGACGACTTATGTTGTGTCCTATCACGCTTCGAACGGACACTACTCCGGCGATACCGGATACTTCACGAATACCGGGATCTATAATCCACCTCTCTATGCCTTGCGCAACGGCGTGGATGGGTCGAACGGAGTCTACCTCTATGGTGCTGGTGGGTTCCCGAACCAAACCTTCAGTTCGAGCAACTACTACGTAGACCTCGTTTTTAGCACCCCGGCGACGAACAGTATTCGATTGTTCCCTGCTTCAACGGTCATTCAGACTGGGACCCTCAATGCCGGTACTGTGGCTGGTCTCGCGGCGGATGACAACACGTTTTATCAGGTGAGGTCCACGACATCAGGCACGCGCACCACAGCTTGGTACGGCAGCTTCTCCAACGTACCCAACACCCTGGCAGGTCTTGCTGTCTCCTATGTTGGCAAGAACTCCGCAACGTGTACCGAAGCGCTATCGGTTTGGAATTTCACCACCAGCGCCTGGGTACAGATGAATTCCTCCTCCGTGGGAACGAACGAGATTTTGCGATCCAATCTGGTTCCGACGGGCACCCTTGCCGACTATGTCAGCGGGACCTCTGGCACAGGGGAAGTCCGGGTGAGAGTGAGCTGTTCGGCCACAGCCACCTTCACTGCTAGTGGCGATCTCATGACTATTTCCTACACTACTCCTTAGATTGCTGATTGCGAGCCGTCCCTAGCACGTAGATGTACCGCTTAGATTGGGTCGAACAGTTAAAGCTGCGTACAGCTACGCTACCGTCGCGTCAACGCGCTGTCGATGTGAGTCCGACAGTATGGAAGCTCGGGGTCACAAGTTTATTGACAGACATATCGGCAGAGATGGTCAACAGTGTTCTGCCGGTATATTTATTCCTTCACTTACATCTCAACCCTCTTCAGTACGGCGCGATTGACGGAATCTACAACGGTTTCGCAATCGCGCTACTCAGTCTAATTGGCGGTATAACTGCCGATCGCACCGGCCGCCACAAGGAGGTCGCAACGGCCGGTTATAGCGTCTCGGCGATTTGCAAACTTCTCCTTCTGCTCGGCACCGGCATCTGGACGTGGACTGCCGCGATTGTTGCAATAGATCGGACCGGGAAAGGTGTTCGCAGCGCTCCACGAGACGCGCTTATCTCCTTCAATAGCTCTCAGGAGACGAGAGCGCTTGCCTTCGCAGTTCACCGCTCGCTGGATGCGGCCGGTTCCTTGTTGGGCCCACTGGTTGCCTTTTTGATTCTGAGCCAGCTACCCGGGGCATTCGATGGTGTGTGGATGGTTAGTTTTGTTTTTGCTGTGCTCGGCGTGGCGATGTTGCACCTTTTTGTGCAGAACCCAATGCACGCCACAATCTCGAGCCAGGAACCTGCTTTTCTCGAGACAATCGCCCAACTGTTAAAGCGTGACCGCTTTCGTCGCCTCGCCTTTGCGGGAACTGCTTTATCGGCAGCTACGATCAGCGATGGATTCTTCTATCTATTGCTAAACAAGCAAGGCGGACCGGCCGCTGGATTTTTTCCATTGTTGTATGTCGTCACTGCATCCTGGTACATGCTGCTCTCGGTCCCTGTCGGAATTGCTGCGGACAAATTCCGCCGGGCGCCGGTGCTGCTGGGCGGATACGGCGTTCTAGCGTGCATCTACGTCGTTCTTCTCACGACGACCACGCTCAGCTTTGCGGGATGGTTCACGATTTTATTCTTCTTTGGGCTCTACTATGCCGCAACCGAGGGTGTATTGATGGCCATGGCGAGCACGGTTATTCCTGTCCAACTGCGCTCCACCGGCCTTGCGGTGCTGGCCAGCTTCATCGCACTCGGCAAGCTTGTATCCTCGCTCTTATTTGGACTTTTGTGGCATGCCCATGGAAGCACGACCTCGGTTTTGGTCTTCGCACTAACCCTTTTTGTCGC
>Ga0170475_111430685_pt1 | contig 11524 bp, 9 predicted proteins | sample Soicark_Litter_5_FD_111474 | JGI IMG/M metagenome (GOLD analysis project Ga0170475, IMG submission 111474) | Avena fatua rhizosphere microbial communities from Hopland, California, USA. Combined Assembly of 48 SPs | reverse complement strand
CTCCTGCCTCGTCGCCTACGCCTTCCGGCCCGGCAAGCCATCAATTTCGCTGAGAGCCCGCCAGATCGAGGCTTATCCGTAGTTCGGGTAAGACTTACGAAATTGGCGGTTTCGATCGCTTGGCTGATTTTATTCCGCCAATGATGCCAGTAGGCGGTGCCTTGCGAATAGGCTATGGTTTCACCACGGATAGAACAGCGCTTTCGTGGAGACCGCGCAATGGCCTATGGCGACAAACCCCCCGGTTGCCCGCCCGACATCGACGCCGTGGAAAGCTATGGCGACTGTTGGCCGAGCCACAAGGCGTTCCCCTTCACCGCTGAGGAAGCCCTGTGGATACTGAAGGGCTATGGCGTGTTGCCTCGCAGTGGCCCGGTGACGATTGAGGAGTTCTTGGACATGCCATGCAAGGCCGAGTTGATGAATGGCCGGTTCGTACTGTGGCGTTCCTGAATCCTTTGGCCTGAACCCATTTGGCCTGAATCCTTTGGCCTGAACCCATTTGGCCTGAATCCTGTGGCCTGAGCCCATTTGGCCTGAACCCGCCTCGCTGGTCGATCAGGAAAACTGGCGCAGCATCATATTCTTGAGCCGGGCCGCCTTGCGACCGACCTGGAGCACTTTCTTGCCGACACGGACATAAAGCGGCACCGCTGTTTCCCAGGATTTTTCCCAGAAATGCACCCCCAGCGTGGCTTCGGTGATGCAGTTCTCGGTGAATCCCTCGGAGAAGTGAAACGGGAAGAACCATGAGACCGGGGCGATGAAGATGTCTTTCACCATAACCCCGTCGTTGGAATAATCCCGCAGCCCGGCCTGACGCAGCAATCGGGTGACATGCTTGGGGCCGAACGAGGTCGGCCGCTCCGGCAGCAACCGGTTTGGCTTCATCTCCAGCAGCCCATTGAGCACCTGGGTGACGAACCAGTGCCCCGGTTCGGCGCCGAACACCCCGTTACAGACCCAGTCGGTGGAATGCGGGTCGGTTTCCTGGAAGGCGAAAAAACATTTGTGTCGCAGCAGCTTGTCGATCGGGCGCACCAGTCTGAAATCAGTATCAAAATAGATGCCGCCCATTTGCTGCACCGCTTGCAATCGGGCGACATCGGCGACCTTGGCCCATTTCTTCTGCTGGTAGGCTGTGCGGATGATCTCTGAGGACATGTCGATGTTCTGCTCGTTCCAGCAGATGATCGTGAAGTCCGGGTTGGTCTGCCGCCACGAGTCCAGATAGTTTTGCTGGAGCGGCGGCAGCGGTCCGCCGACCCAGACATAGTGCAGCAGCTTGGGAATCATCGCTTGGCTTCCTCGCGGGCCAGTTTACGCATCAATGGCGGCAGCGGATCGCTCAGGATTTCCCAGATGTCCTTGACCAGCAAACGCACCCTCCAGCGCCCAGACAGCAAAATCTTCAATCCGCGCAGGCTGAACAGTTCCTGCCACGGATAGTGATCGCCGTCTACCAGGGCGGTACGCTGGCGGTGCTCATGGCCGGGCAGGCCGAGTGCGAGGAAGTCAAGGCCGCATATCCGTGCCGCCAGCATGCGCGAGAAGAATCGCGGATTGCATTCCAGCAGCATCATCGTGCCATCGCTGCTGCGCCGCCTTGCGTCGAAATTGGCCACCCCGGTGTAGCCGGTGGCCTGGATGAGCCGCCGTCCCATCTCGATCAGCCCGTCATGATTGCGAAACCGAGTGGTCAAGAAACGAGCCACCCCATATTGATGACCGCTGGTCTCCAATTGGTCGGGGCATTCCCAGGCCGTCCAGTGGGTGACCACGCCGTCGCGGGCAAACACGCTGAGCGACCAGTCCTGGCCGATGATGTATTCCTGCACCACCACCGCTGCGCTGCGGTTGGCCTGGAGGGCAGCGACATCATCGGGGCCGTGCAGGATGGTGATGCCGCCCTGGCCGAACCCGGCGGCCGGCTTGACGATGGCCGGATAGCCCAAGGTGGTGGCGATCTGCTCGGCATCGAGCGGGCTTCCGGAGGCAAAATACAGGGTTTGCGGGATCGTTACATCATTGTTGGTGCAGAGCTTGGCGAATTCCCATTTGTTGTCGAGTTGGCGCACCGCTTCCGGGTCGGGCAGCGGAAACACCGGCGGCTCCAGACGGTGCTGAATTTGAGCAATCAGCAACGACGCCGATACATCCGTGGCGATTACCGAAGAAATATGCACATTACGATGCAGATCGTTAATCTTTTGGACAATCAAATCGGCATCCGCCGTCGCCAAGTTGGGTGTGTAATGTAATGTTTTGCAGCCGCGCGACCAGCGGGCGGAGGCGGCGCGGTCGTCGTAGATCAGATAGGCGTGCACCCCCATGACCCGCAACGCCCGCTGCACATTGTAGCCGGCTCGTCCGAGATGGCAGACGATCACCACGCTCTGGGCCGGCGCCAAGGTGGCCGGCGCAAGGCCTGGAGCGGTGATCACAGAGGTCGCATTGGCCATCGTGAGACCGACGGCTTCAAGACGATCGCCGAGGATGGTTTCTTCCCCTTTCACACGAGCCAGCGTATTCATTTTATCCTCGTTTGCGTTTGCGTGATTTAGGTTGTTCGGGTTGCGGCGGATAGATTGCCGCTGTAACCGACGGTTGTTGTTTTTAAGTTACGCTTTAGCACACGCGCCAATTGTGGGGCCGCGAAGTTGGTCCCGTAGATGAACCGCATCGACGGCCCCAGACTGGGCGCGCTCAGATAGCCGATCATGTGCAGACCGGGCAGGCTGGTCTGGAAGCCCCGATCGAGCGCGGGGATGCCGTCGGCCAGCGTGGCGATCTGCGGCAGCACCGGAGCCAGAAAGCCGATCCGGCGGATATCAGCGTGATAGCCGGTGGCGGCGATCACATGATCAACCAGGAAATTCTTGGCCTCACCCGTGGCCGCCACCGTGCGCACCAGCACGCTATTGTCGATGGCCTCGGCGGTCTGAATTTGGCCCGTGGTGATTTCGATCTTGCCCACCACCCGATGATACAGCCAGCCCGAGCCGGCCGGGCCGAAGGTCGAATAGGCGTTGGCCAGCCGGATATGCGCGGGAAGATGCGAAAACAGGATCGGTTGCTCCGACCACAGCCATGCCCGCCAGCCCGGCCCGAGGCCGAAATTCGGATGGCGTATCCGGGTCCATAGCGTGGGGTCCGCTTCGCCCTCCGGAGCAAACCAGAACGGCTTGCGCCGGGTGATCACCTGGACCTTGGCGCCGTTCTCATGCAGCAACGCGGCGGTTTCGAATGCCGATTGCCCGGCGCCGATGACCAGCACACGCTGGTTAGCGAAGCGCGCCAGATCGGCATGCGCCGAGGCGTGGCTGATGTGAGACTCCGGCATGCCAGCGATCACCGGCATACGCTGCAAGCCGGTAAGGCCGGTGGCCACCACCACGCGGGCTGCCTGCTCGACCGTGCCGTCGGCCAGTTCGAGCCGGAATCCCTGGCCTGATGGATACAGTTTGCTGACCTCGACATCCTTCACTCCCGACACATATCGCCGTTGCACCTCCTCACCGTAGGCGATCAGATCGGCAATGGGTGTGCGGTAGCTCACAGGTCGATAATTTTTTCCGGTCTCACGGCAATAATTTTCGAGGGTCAGCGGCAGCTTGCCGAAATTGGTGGCGAAACCATCAGACTTCAGCACCATTCCCTTGGGCATGTGCTCGCGCCACATCGACATCGATCGGCCAAACACAGAAACATTGAGACCGGCGCGCATGAGTTGGGCGGCTGCTGATAAACCATAGGGACCAGCGCCGATAACGACAGCGTCTATCATATGAGTTCCTTTATGGTGTAACGCTCTGTCGTCGCTGATTTCTTGGTTATTTTCAACGGTTTCTTGACTTTAGCGTACGCCGTGAAAAAAAATACCAAGGACAGCGACAAATTTGTCACATAGCCAGACAAAATTGCGTAAACGGCACCGGACTGACCATAGAGGCGGATAGTCACGAAACCAACACAAATTGCTGCGAGGGAGCCGACCACATCCGGGGCAAAACCCTGCCACAGCCGGCCGCGCGATTTGAACAGGCTGGTCAGCATCAGCGAAATACTGAAACAGCCCAGCGCGGCGACGAAGACCGGCAACTGCCACGCCGCATCGAGGTACCGTCCGCCATAGAACAATCGCACCAAGGGTGTCGCCGTGAAGTACAATCCGCTCACGCAAAGGCTGATCACCAGCAGATATCCCAAGGCGATGCGCAGAACACGTTGGGCGCGGTCACGCTGTTCGCTGAACATCACCAGCCATGAGGCATGCATTGCGGCATTGATGTTGATCAACGGATTCATAATTGTATAAATCGCCCGGCTCTCGGCCACGGCGGTCAGCCCGACAAAGCTCGCCAGCATGACGAACACGCCGTCAAACGCCACCCAGTTGCAGGACGCCGCCGCAATCGCCCCCGGCGCGTAGGTGCGCTGGAACGCCACCAGCGTACGCAACGAATACGGCTCGGTGCCGGTGGTGCGCAGATACAAAATGGCAAAGATCAACCCCGCGCAGAGCAGCGACCAGCCGCCCATGATCTCCCACAGATCGAACCAGGACAGGTAGGACCGAGCGGTACTCAGCAGAATGGCGCTGCCGAGCACACCGCAGAAATACACCAGCCCGATCACCGCCGACAGGCTCGGCGAGAGGAATGCCAGACACAGCCGGCGACTGGTGATCAGGCTCAGCATCATGGAGCCCCCGATGCCGGCCCCGAGGATGGCCCAGCCGACCGAGGCCATGCCATATGCCTTAGTGATGGCGAAGGCGATCAGGCAGATCGTGGCGATGGCGCCGATCATCAGGATATGGGCGCGGATCAGGGCAACAATGTAGGAGCGTCGTCGATTGGCTCCGATCTGCGCCGACAACACCAGCAATGGTTCCAGGAAGCCACCCCAGTGGATCACCGTCATGAACAGATAGCCGGTGAATGAAACCGCGAAAATCCCGTAGTCCTGCGGGGTAAGCCAACGAGCGAAACAAATGTTGAGAACGAAGTTACTGGTGGCGAAAATTCCCTGATCAACGATCAGCCAGAACACCCGAAGCAGATGGCGCATCAATTCAATCCCAGCGCCTGCGCTATGGCGCCGCCTCGTCGCACGGGGGCTATGCCGAAGCCACCCTGGTATTCCCAGATCGTCCAGCCAATACCGCCGGCCTGCATGCGCTGGCGTGCCTCGGCCAGCCATGCCGCGCGGGTGGCGGCTGGCGCGGCGCCGAAGACGCCAAATTCGGTGACCATGACGGGCATATTATGTTCCGTGCTCCAATGTGTTGCCTGATCGATCTCGCGTTGCAGCATGGATCGTCCGTGTGCTGCATACTGCTTCAGGGCCTCGGCTGTCTTGGCATCTGTCAGTCTTTTGATGTTGGCCGGGTCCGGCGGGTAGGCCAAGCCGCGAAACGGCTTGTATTGCGGGTCCCAATCCGCCCCCTGATGGGTCACAATCATCGGTTGATACAGATGAAACGCATAGATCACATTGTCGTCCGCAGGCACCGATTCGGGCAATGACCAGACCATCGACAATGGGCTGCCGACCAGAATGATGGTGTTGTCGGGTGCGCGGCGGCGTACTGTTTGGCGTATCTGCTCCTGTTCGCGCTCCCAGGCATGGCCATCCATGGTGGGCTCGTTGGCGAGTTCAAAAAAGATCAGGTCGGGGTCACGCAGCGCATAGCGCTGCGCCAGCAACTGCCATCCATCCTGCTGCTCGCGGGCGTGCTGGTCATCGGCGAAGCTCGGGCTGCTCATGGTCAGGATGATGCCGAGATGGCGTTCGACGGCGGCATCAACCAGCCGGTCAAGCCGGTGCAGATAGACCGGATCGTTGAGGTGTTCGAGGATGACGAACACCCGGACATGGCGAAACCCATCCTTGGCGATCTGGCTGAGATCGAGGCTGAGGTCGCGATTGGCCTCGAACAGAGTGCTGATATTGGCCCCGCGCGACAGCACCGCCAATCGTTGCGTCTGTCGTCCAGTGGGCAGCGGGCCAGTGGGCAGCGCGGTGACCAGTGTCTCCGCCGATCCCGATCGGATCGACAGGGGTGTTATCGACAAGGGTGTCATTGACCGGGGGGAGATCAAGCCGGATACCAGCAGGCCGGCTGCGGCCAGAGTGATCAGACCGCGTCCTATCCTCATCCATGCCTCCCAAGTATTCCGTCTTTTCACCCTTGGGTCTCTACCACCTTTGGGCCTCTACTATCTTTGAGACTTGCCTTATTCCCAGGCCTTTTACCTGACCGGCGAGCGGGCCGTCACGATGGCTGGACGGCGCAACGGCAGGCGGTGCAAGGGCCGGCGGCGGACGCGCTGGACCACCTGCTGCATGCGTCGCTGATTGCCGATCAACACGCCGGCCAGCACCATGATCAGCCCGGCCGCATACGGGGCATAGGCTTCTTCCTGAAATACCCCGTTCAACGCGATCATGGCCACGGCAAAGATAATAATGTCGGTCCGCCTGGGCAGCGCGTATTGCCGGGCGAGCCCGAGCGGCGCCTGCCAGACGAAGGTGATGAACAACCCCAGCACCGCGATGCCCGCCAAGCCCATCTGGTAGATCAGCACACCGACCGCTGATTCGAGAGCAAAATCCGCCCCGGAACTGACAAACCCACCGGCTCCGGTCCAATGAAAGCCGGACGCGGCCTTGGCCGAGAGATTGCCGCCGACACCGATCCCGGCGCCGATTGGGTTGTGCAGCAGCGAGCGCACCCCGCCCATGAAGCCCAGGACATGGAAGTCATTGTTGTTCAACCCGATGATGATGCCGGAAGCGACATACAGCACCGAGAAGCCAATGGCATACACCACCAGCACGCCACGCTGGTGCACCACCACCCATACTATATACATAAGGATGCTGCTCAGCAGCAGGATGGTCGCGCCCTTGACGCCGACGATCAGCAGGATCGGGATGATGATGACGATCCAGAACCCCTGGCGCAGCGCGACGGCGGTGATGCCCAGCACCGCCATGATATAGGCGTTGCTGATCGGGTTCATGATGGTGCCGCCGAGGCGGTAGGAGTTGAAGGCGTAGGGGCTGTCGACGCCGCCGGTGACGTTGAAGAACGACGAGGTGAAGGCCAGGACAATGTCCTCGGGGCTGTAGTAATTGCTGATCGCCGGCTGGGCGTAGAACTTGATCTGCATGAACTTGACGGCGTTGATCAGGGTATAATAATCCACCGGGTAGCAGTATTCGAACAGGCTGATTGCGATCACCAGGACCGAGCCATACAGCAGGCACAGGCCCACGGTGCGCAAACTCCAGACCCGGCCGACCTCGATGCCGATGATGCCGAGAAAGATCGGCGCCGAGAATTCACGGAAATAGGTCAGCGCCGAGGTCGGCCCGGCCTTGACCGTGCCATAGGCGGTATAGAGCACCAGCAGCCCCACAGCGATGATCACGCTGAAGCCGATCTGGCGGAAATAGCGGTTCATCAGCGGCAGCAGGCGCATCGCCGAGATGGCGGCCAGCATCACCAGGACGGCGAAATTGGTGCCCAGCAACGCGTTCAGCACCGAAGGGCTCATCGGCGAACAGAAGATCGAGACGATCATGTTCTGGAATAACAATATCTGGAAGAACACCAGCAGGCCGGGCAGCGGGGCCAGGATGAACAGCCAGCCGATCAGCAGGATCACGATCGGATAGAACAGCGGCGTCAGCATCACCAGCACGGTGTGGCAGACCATCAGCGCGATGCCGATGATCTGCCACAGCAGGGTTTGCTTGATGAGATCGCGTTGACTGAGGGACGAGACAATCGACGGCAAGGTCGCGATACGCGGCATGGATCAGAACTTCCGGCGGTCACCATAGGTCAGGCTGCCGGAATCCTTATAATAGCGCAGCATCCGCGAGGTCAGCATCGGATCGTCCTGGCTGCTGACCATGTTCAGCACCACGTCGATACCGCCATGGCGGTCGAGCGCATGCAGCGCATCCTGCACCTGATTCTCCGGTGTCGTGCCCTGTTTGACCACGAACAGCACCCGGTCCACCAACTTCGACAGCGCCCAGCTATCGCCACCGATGGGTGCCGGCGGCCCGTCGATGATGATGATGTCATGGGTCTCGCGCAGCCGTTGGAGCATCAGTGGCATGTTGTCCGAGGCGATCAGCGAGGTCGGGTGCATCATCCGCGTGGTGCCGGCTGGGACCAGCGACACCCCGTTGTGCCGAATAATCGCATCCTCCAGGTCGGCATCATCGGCCAGCACCTCTCGCAGGCCGACCACCGGCGGCTCGCCGCGTCGAGGCCGGCGCGCCAGCCGCAGATCGGCATCCACCAGCGCCACCGAGATATTGCGCCGCGCGAACACCTCCGCCAGCGCCATCGCAATGGTGGTTTTGCCTTCGTCGGGTTGGGCCGAGGTGATCAGGATGGTTTGCGACTGCTTCTCATAGGGCGAGCATAGTTTCATCGACAGGAACAGCACCGCTTCCCAGAACACCTGCTCGGTGCGGCTGGTGCGCAACGGGATGCGCCCGATCGGATCGATGCGCAGCACGTCCTGGAACTGCGCGGCGGTGACAAAACCGACCCGGCGGCCCCGGTACAGCACGACCGTGGTGGAGAACAGCAGCGACAGCACAAAGGCCGCCGGCAGCATCAGGCTGTTATTCGGAAAATACGCTCTGTAGGGAATGACCGCTGAGGACAGCATGCGGACATTGACCGCCGTGAACGCCACGTCCGGGCGCGATGTGCTGTCACTGGTGAGAAAGTCGGTATACTGCTTGGTCGCGATGCGCGCATCGTTCTCCAGCGGGTCGAGTTCGGATTGCAGCGCGTCGGCTTGGGCGACCTGGGCCTGGATGGCGGCCACTTCGGCAGCCTGGGCTTCCACCCCGGCCCGCATCGCGGTGACCTGATCGGGCAGGCTGTGGACGATGTGCAGCGCCTCGGCCTGGATCATCGTATCGACGGAGGCTTTCTTCCCGGCGTAGGTGGCGGCCAGCCAGGGTTTGCCCACGGCTTCGGCGCCGATCTGGGACTGCTGTTCGCGCAGCCGCTGGATGGTCTGGGAGGCCAGCACGGCGGGATTGTTCATGATGTCGCCGCGTTTGGCCTGCTGCATCTGCGCCTCCAGTTGCTTGAGGTGAGACTGGGCATCAACCAGTTGCTTGGACGATTCACTTAATTTCTCACGCAGAATGGTCGCATACTGGCCGGAGACCATGTGGTGCTGCTGTTTGAACTGGTTCACCAGAGCGTTTTTGGCAGTCATATCAGCGCGCAGCGCCGGCAGCCGCTCGCTGCTGAATTCGTAGGCTTCCTTGTAGGCGTTCTGCTTTTGCACCTTGTGGGCGGCGATGTACTGGGTGACGGTCTCGTTGGCGATCAGCGCCGACAGCGCGGGGATACTGGTGGTCACCGCCACCGAGATGATTTTGGAATGGCTGACCGGTTCGGCGATGACCTTGGTGGCGAAGACTTGCTCGGTATCGTACAGCATCCGTTCCACCGTGGCGGATTCGCTCCTGGGTATCCAGTCCAGCCAGTCGGCGGGGATCAGACGTGAAATCAAGGGGGATTCTTTGAGAAAACTGACCAGCCGCTGCGAGCGATGCGGCTTCAGATCGGGATTGAATTCTGGATTATGGATTAAATCCAGTTTTTGGATGACCGCTGCACGAAGCTCATGGGCGTGAAAGATCGCCAGTTCCGTGCCGGCGGTCTCATCGGTGAAGGTGGTATCGCCGGTGAGGATATCGGGGTTGGCCACCGTCGGGGTCTTGCTCAGGACCTCGACCGAGGCAACCGCGCGGTAGGTTTTCGGCAGGAACTGCACCCCGGTGGCCAATAACAGGAACAGCAGGAAGGTGGTGCCGAGAATGGCCAGCCAGCGCCGCCGCAGGATAGCGAACAAGGCGCTGACGTAATCCTGCTGAACATTGGCTTCGGGATAAGCCTCGGCATAACTCATCAACCATTCCTCCGGATCAGGTTGCGACACAGATGCATAACAAATTTAGGATATTCTAGCAGATAGCGCCGCCATAGCCGTCCCGGCTCCATGATCAGCCGATAGGCAAAACGCAGATTGTAACGGTCAACCCAGGCTGGGTAATAGTCTGCACCCTTAAGTGCCAGTTGATCGAGATACCCTCCGCACGTGAAACCCAGACCACGCCAGCCGGCGCTCGCCAATGCTAGCAGAAATCGTTCCTGTAGCACAGTTCCCATACCGACGATGACAATCCCAGGTTGCAAAGCCATGATTTTTTGGATAGTTGTGTCCGGATCGCCATAGCCGTCGAAGCTGCCCAGGATAGAGATGGCGGGGAACTGGGCTTCGATGGCGACCTGCGCGGCCTGGGCGGTGCCGGGAGGACCGCCGGCCAGCACCACGCCGATCTGCTGCGCGACCGCCATGGCGAACACCGGAGGTGCCAGGGAGGTGCTGTCGAAGCTGATGCGCGTGCAGGGGCAATGATGCAGCCACGCGATGGCCTTGACCATCCCGGTGCCGTCTGGCGCCACCCGATCGAACTGGTTCAGCATTTGGCGCAACGCCGGGGTCCGGTCCGCTGCGATTGCGGTTGCCGGATTGGCGAAGGTCATCAGCCAAGTCTGTCTTTTCCCGGTTAATCCAACACTGGTTGTTCTAGTACTGGTTGATCCAGGACTCGTTGATCTCGGACTGGCAGGCATCACGGCGGGGGCCTCGGCGCCCGATTGGTCAGAATGGGGTTGGACAGGATGGGGCTGGACAGGATGGGACAAGACGGGGGCGATAGCGGCCCCGGCGGCTTGTATTTCGGCCCAGGCGGCTTGTATCTCGGCGATGATCACCGCGAGCGAGGCTATCGCGTCCACCCGGATGCCAACCGTGATGGTCGGCCGGACGGACCCCGTCTGGCCTGAACCCGGTTGGCCTGAACCCGGTTGGCCTGAACCCGGTTGGCCCGAAGCGGACTCAATCGCAGTGGACCCAGCCGAAATGGCCGGCCCGGATGTTGCTGCTCGCTCCATCGGGGGCAGCTTTGATGACGAACTCATCGGTATTCCTGACTGCACACGCTTTGTTTTGGACGATACCACGCTCCCCACGCAACACCGTCACTTTTTGTTACAACAGACCGGGTGATTTGTCGCCCGTTAAATCCTAGACTGGACGAACCCAGCGTTGCTGCAGATGTCGTAGACATCAGTGTTTGGTTCCACAGATTGATTAAATCCTTATGTCATCCTTTTGTGATGCTTAGCCCGGCCCGCGACGCACAATCCACACCTCTCCATGACCCGTAGCCCCATAATCCGTGACCTCATAATTCGTGACCCATGATCCGTGACCCAGTGTCTCACTGACCTATGTCAGTGGCCCATGTCACTGACCCATGTCACTGACCCATGTCACTGACCTAATGACTCGCCGATCCATGACTCAATAATCCATGACTCAATAATCCATGACTCAATAATCCATGACTCAATAATCCATGACTCAATAATCCATGACTCAATAATCCATGACTCAAT
>Ga0170475_123688820_pt1 | contig 11527 bp, 6 predicted proteins | sample Soicark_Litter_5_FD_111474 | JGI IMG/M metagenome (GOLD analysis project Ga0170475, IMG submission 111474) | Avena fatua rhizosphere microbial communities from Hopland, California, USA. Combined Assembly of 48 SPs | reverse complement strand
TCCGCTCGTCGGTGTTCTCAACGAACCGCACAGCCTCGGCGACGCGGTTCCGTGCTTCAGCAGACTGGCCAGATCAGCCAGTCGTCGTGGGCGGCGTCAATGATCGGGAAGAACTTCCGATTGACAGATGACCGAGATGGAGGTCAGCAATGGTTAGGAGTCGCATGTCCGGTCGCGACAATAGCAGGGAAGCAAGCGCTGAGACAGGGCCGCAACCCGTGATGGTCAGTCTGGATCATTCTACGGTACGGGTCCGGTGGTTGGTTGTGGACGCTGAGGGCACGCCTCACCTGACCAGATTGCGAAGCGTGCTAAATCCTGAGGAACTGGATCGGGCCAACAGATTCCATTTCGAGGCCGATCGCGTTACCTACGTGGCCGCGCATACCCTGGCACGCTCGATGCTCAGCGAGGTGACCGGTCTGTCGACGCGGGTCCGGCGCTTTGTCAAGGGTGAATTCGGCAAGCCGGCGCTCGCGGCGGATTTTCGCGAGTGGAATCTCCACTTCAACATTTCGCACACTCGCGGCCTGGTGGCCTGCGCGATTGCCCACCGGGAAATTGGGGTGGATATCGAGAGGTCCGATCGGACGATCGATCTCGACATCGCCCGCCGTTGCTTTGCTCCGGAAGAAGTGCGCCTCCTGCAGTCCCTCCCGCAATCAAAACAAATCAGTACGTTCTTCCGATTCTGGTCGCTGAAGGAGGCGTTCATTAAGGCGACCGGGGAGGGCCTGAGCCGCCCTCTCGACTCATTCTCATTCGCCTTCGAACCCGTCCGCGTCGCGTTTCACCCCGAGCGGAACGATGGTCCCGGATGCGACGATCCATCGGAGTGGCGATTTTGGGAATGGCGCACCGCGAATGATTGCGTCGCGGCTCTCGCTGTTCGTGCATCCAATACGAGTAATGTCCGGCTGGACGCGCGCCCTGCGAGTCCAGCGGACATTACTTGTAAATATGCTACCTGATCACTCAATCACGGCATTGCCATGTTAACCGGGGCGGGCGCCTAAGGGCTTGAGCCAGAACAAGCGATTCGTTAGAAAAGACTGCGCAACGCGGCAACACGCAATGAAAAAATCCGGAAAGTCGAGGCGAGCCGGATGCCTTGGCGTCTAGCCTGGCGGGATAATCGACCAAGAGGCCATCCGGGCCCTCTACAGTGCACTCGGACCGTTCCTCAACGAAAGAGACCGACGCCTGTTCGCGGCCAGTGAAGCACGCGCTCCCGGCCGCGGCCTGGCGGACCTGCGGTCCGGGACGGTGCGGTGAAGCGCCGACACCGGCGAGTTTCTCTGTCGCGAGCATTCGGTCTGGACGCTGATACCGCCAGATCGTCGAATCCGAACTGACCCGAATGACGTCGATGACAGCTCGCGGATGGCGCCGCTTCTTCAGCAGATGCCGCGAGGCATCCCAACGCGGCCGTCATCGTGCCGCCGCGATCCACCGCTGTCGAGAGCGCTACCGCCGAAACCAACTCATTGGCAAAAGTCCTCCGGCTACAATAGACGCTCTCGGGACGAAACGACGGTAACGACGATTGTCGGTTCAAGCAGGTCATTGACGATGGCCTGCAATCGCGGACAGATGCCCGGCAGGAAACCGAAATCGCTGTGTCCGTCCACGTCCTCAACCGTAGGCTGACGTTCGGACGCCCGGCTTCCGTCCGCATCGCGTAGGGCTATCCCAGAACGGGCTTTACAACCCTCCTCGGTTTCCGTGCACCAACGCGCAACGCTGTCGCACCAGTCAAGGGACTGCTTGTCCGATTGCCTGTGGACCGGGCCGCTCCACCCGCTGGGATGAGATATGGTGGCCGCGTACTAGGCGCTCGATTGGAGGCTCGGGAGCGGACACGGCACGCTCCACTGAATCGTCAATCCGTAACGATAATGCAGCGATCGTCGGCGCTTCGAATATGCTGCGCACCGATATTTCATGGCCTATTACGGCCCGGATGCGCGAAACCAACCGCATCGCGAGCAGGGAGTGTCCCCCATTTTCGAAGAAATTGTCGTTTATCCCTACGCGGTCAACGTTGAGCAAATCTGTCCAGATGGTGGCCAGTAGCCTTTCGGTTCGGGTCCGCGCAGCAACATAAACGCCCGATGAATCATGGCGGAGGCCGCTTGCTGCCGGAAGCGCGTTGCGATCGAGCTTCCCATTCGGAGCCAGTGGCAACTTGGCCATTACTACAAAGGAGGCAGGCACCATGTGCTCTGGAAGCCGGTGCTGTAGCCAAGCGCGCAGCTCCGGAACGAGCTTCTGCTCGAAGGCTGTTGCAATTGGATTGGTGGTATTTGCCTCTCGGGCGGAGCCGTCGCGGCAAGCGGAGGGAAAGCCGAAGCATCCGCTCCTATGGAACAGAACGTCGAACGTGCCGTCCGCACCGGACTCAAGCCAGCCAATCGATACGTCGTACCCGACGTCATGACCGAGCACCCTCAAAGTCTCCGGATCGATTCCGCTGTAGCTCTTGGTGATTATTGCGCCACGCAGTTCGCCGGCGGTCCTAATTGGGCTATTGGCCAACAGATCGAGTGCGGTCATTGCCGGTTCGATGCGGGCATTCGGGACGCCTGCGACGCCGATAACCTGCGGATAATTCACAAGCAACACGTCTCGAAGCTTTGGGAGCGTGAGGGCGTCGTCCGACCAGTAGAGCCAGCGCTCGGGCTGCCCGATGATCTCCTCGCGCCGAAGCGTCACGTCGTAGCGATATTGCATCACCTCATTAAGCACAGAGCCCCGCTTAAGGTCGACCATGACCTGAGAAATCGTTGGCAAATCGTGAAAGAAGGCCGGCGCGACCGCGAGTTCCTTCTCGTGCGCGACCTGATAGCGAATGCGATCGTGCAAAGCGTCCATTGCCATGGATTCGGCGACGCGGTGAATTTCGACGGACGCATGAAAGGCTGGCAACAAAGGCGCACTGCGTACGTCGCCGACGAACACAGCGCCCGTCGGCGAGATAACCTCGATGGCACCTCGCAGGACCTGCCGCAGGTAGGCCAAGCTGGGGAAATATTGGATGACCGAATTGATAATGACGAGGTCGAAAGGACCATCGAGGTCGCCTAGGTTACTTGCCTCCCGCTCAAGGAGCTCGACATGCATCAAAGTGTGGGACGACTTTGCCAGCTCGCCACGCACATTATCCAGGGCAACGCGCGAGAAATCGGTCGCAATGTAGCGTTCGCAATGCTGGGCGACGCGGAGCAAGATTAGGCCGGTGCCACAGCCGATTTCAAGGACCCGCTTCGGCGCGAACGACAACACGCGCTCCACGGTCTGGTCGACCCACTCGCGCATCTCAGACTTCGGGATGGCGTCACCACTGTACGAGCTGTTCCAGCCGGCGGTGTTGAATGAGCCCTCCATGCCATCCGAATTCGAATAAGTCTCATCCCAAACACCGCGCCAGCCGAGTGAGAGTTCGGCCTCGAGACCCTCCGTGGATTGTCCATCGTCGACCGTCTCCGGGGCAACATAGGCGACGAGGCGCGCGTCGTCGTCGCCGCTCTGCACAACCGATACGACAGCTTGTCGAACATTCACGTGCCTAGCGAGAGTGGATTCGATTTCGCCGAGTTCGATGCGGTATCCGCGGATCTTCACCTGGTTGTCCATGCGGGCGAGGTATTCGACCTGGCCGTCGTTGCGGTAGCGGACCCGGTCTTTAGTCCTAAACAGCAGTGCCGCGGACCCGTCCTCGAATGGGTTGGGGACGAAGCTTTGTTCAGTGAGGTCGGGTCGCCGATGATAGCCGCGCGCAAGCCCAGCACCTGAGATATAGAGTTCGCCTGGAACCCCGACCGGCACCAGTTTCGCGAAGCGATCCAGCACATAAGCTCTCGTATTCGCGATCGGACGCCCGATCGGCACTGTGCGCCCGCTTGTATCAACTAGGGCGAGATTGCAACATAACACGTCGGCAGCGACTTCTGATGAGCCGTAAAGATTCAGAATTGTCGCGTCCGGAAGCTCCTGGTGGAGGATCTCGTAGAGGTCGTACGGGAACGCCTCTCCGCTCAGCGTCCAGTATCTGACCCGCCGCAACTCGCGCGCGAGATCGATGCCGCTCCCGAGCAAGGCGCGCATCACCGACGGCACAAGAACAATACGGGTGACACGATTCGTCGCCAGCGCGTCGACGAGGCTACGCGGGTCTTTGACGGTCGCGTCGGAAAGCACGACCGTGGGAACGCCCTTCAGCAATCCCCCGAACAGCTCCCAAATCGAATCGACGAAGCTGAGCGACGTCTTCTGGCACATCACCTCGTCGGCCGCGAATGGGTAGGCGCGCCACATCCAGAAGAGCCGGTTCACCGTTCCCCGGTGTGGCCCCATCGCGCCCTTAGGCCGCCCGGTCGATCCGGAGGTGTAGATTAGGTAGCAAAGGTCGCTCACCGTTCCATCAAGCGATGGGTTGGTGTCCTTCTCTCCGGCGAACGCGTCCGCGCCATCGACGAGCACAAGGTGCTCTGCGTCAGGGACACTTTCCGCCGCGCACGTGGTGCTCAGAACGATGGCGGCGCCACTGTCTTCCAGCATGAAGGCCAGACGATCGTGCGGATAGCAGGGGTCGAGAGGCACATAGGCGCCGCCCGCCTTCAGGACCGCGAGGATCGCGATGATGGCGGTGGCGCCGCGCTCGCAGCAGACAGCGACCGGCGCGTCGGTCGCGATGCCAAGCTTGAGCAAGCGATGGGCCAGCCGGTTGGCCCGACGGTTCAGCTCGTCATACGTCAGGTCTCCCGCGTCCGAACTCACCGCAAGCCGATCAGGCGAGCGTTCGACCTGCCGTTCGAAAAGTTCATGCACGCGGTATGGCGGGATTTCCGCCCCCGTTTCGTTCCAATCTATAAGCAGCCGTTGCCGTTCGACGGCGCTGAGGATGTTCAACTGAGAAAGCTTGGCATCCGGAGTGGCGACGATGCTCTGGAGTAGGTTCAGATAGTGCTCGCACAAGCGCGCTATAGTGTCTGCCTCGAACAGATCAGTGCTATATTCAATATTGCCGGACAATTCCTCCGATCCGTCCCAGATGTTCACGGCGACATCGAAGATCGCCATCCCCCGGTTAATGTCGATGGTCGGCCCGCCGGCAGCGCCGAGCCTGCCCTTGTCGAAATGGGTGGAGAATAGCTGGAAACTCACTTGGAACAGCGGATTGCGCCCGAGATCCCGCTCCGGCTGCAGCTCCTCAACCAGCTTTTCGAAGGGCAGATCTTGATGAGCATAGGCCTCTAAAGCCCACTCCCGGACGCGCCCAAGCAGCTCTCGGAACGAAGGATCACCGCTGAGATCGGTCCGCAGCACAAGCGAGTTGATGAAGAAGCCGATCAGATCTTCGAGCTCGGCCTGGTCACGGCCAGCCAAATAGGTGCCGACAACGATATCGTCCTGGCCCGTGTAGCGCTGCAACAGCGCGGCGAACGCCCCGTGCAACATCATGAACAAGGTCGCGCCTTCACCCTGGCTCAAGGCGCGTAGGGCATCCGTGAGCGCACGTGGGATGACTATCTCATGAAAGGCCCCGCGATACGTCTGGACAGCCGGGCGAGGCTTGTCGGTCGGCAAGTTCAGGACGGCCATGCAGTCGAGCTGCTTCTTCCAATATGACAGCAATCCGTCGAGTTTTTTTGCCCTTCAATTGCTCCCGCTGCCACACCGCGAAATCTGCGTACTGGATCGGAAGCTCGGCCAAAGGCGAGGGACTGTTCACGTAGAAGGCGTTGTAGAGCGCTACAAGCTCTCGCCAGAAAACGCCGAGCGACCATCCATCGGAAATAATGTGATGTATCACCAATATGAAGACGTGGTCGGAGGGCCCGCGGCGGAGCAGCGCCGTCCGCAGCAGCGGTCCTCGTGCGAGATCGAATGGTTTGTGCGTCAGCTCTGCTGCCAGCCGAGCCATCTCGGCGTCTTGAGCCTCGTCACCCAGACCGCGCAGATCTACGACATGCAACGCGAGCTTGAGCGCGGGCAACAAGACCTGCACCGGCTCGCCGTCCACGCTTGCGAACACCGTCCGCAGTGCCTCGTGCCGCCTGACAATTTCGTTGATGCTACGTTCTAGGATGGAATCGTGGACGGCGACCCTGAACGGCACCGCGAGCGGAAAGTTGTAGAACGCGCTACCGGGTTCGAGCTGATCAAGAAACCAGAGCCGACGTTGGGAGAAAGAGAGCGGGAAAGCGTCGCTGCCGTCGATTTGCGCGGGCTGGAATGGCGTCTCGCTCTCCGGCTCCGACGACTGGTCGATTAGGCGTCCGAGCAGGCTGAGCTTCTCCGGAGAAAGCATTTCTTTATTCATCCGACAAAGCTTTGATGCAGTTCCGCGATCGGCTTGATGAGCAAATCTCTCGCTTCCGCTTCTGACATGCTGGATAGCCTCACGATCAAACTTGCCGCCTTTTCAATCGCGGCCGGATCGACGACCTCGGCGAGCAGACGCGCCGCAAATTGCTCGGGTGTGGGCGCGCGAAATAGGGCTTGGAGCGAAACTTCGATCTTCAGCCAACCGCGGACGCGCGAAATTAGCCGAGCCGCCAGCAGCGAGTGGCCGCCAAGTTCGAAAAAGTTCGCATCGGTCCCGCAGCTGGCAACGCCCAGTATTTCGCACCAGATTATGACCAGCACATTCTCAAGCGCGGTGCGCGGCACACGAGAGACGCGCAGGGCGTCACCCGCGTTGGACGAGTACATTTCGGCCAGCGCGTGCCGGTCGATCTTTCCGTTGAGCATTTGCGGAAGCTCCGGAACGGCAATTATGTGGGCCGGCACCATGTACTCCGGAAGTCGTGCTCCAAGTCCGGCCCGGAGGCGAGCGGACAGCTCCTTTGCGTCCAGCACCTCCCCAGTCGCGACGCGCGGCACGACGAAGGCGGCAAGCCGGTCACCGTCCTGTCCCCCGACGAGGGTCACGATCGCTTCCCGCACACCTTGATCACGCACAAGCGCTGCCTCGATCTCGCCCAGCTCGATACGAAAGCCGCGAAGCTTGATCTGGGAGTCGACGCGTCCGACGAATTGTAGAACTCCGTCGGCTCGGTAGCGCACCAGATCGCCAGTCCGATAGAGCAGATCGCCCCTGCGCCGTGATAACGGATCCGGGATAAACCGCTCGGCGGTCAGGTCCGGCCGGCCATGGTAGCCAAGCGCCAGTCCGGAACCCCCGACATGCAGCTCACCGACGACGCCGATCGGCACCGGGTTGCGGTACCGGTCGAGGACATAAGCCCGCGTGTTCGCGATGGGCCGCCCGATCGGCAACGACGCGCCGTCCTCCGCGGCGACGGTGCAGGAGGTGGCCACGACGGAGTACTCGCTCGGCCCGTAGTTATTCACCACGGCAAACGGTAACCCCGCCGGCGGCGGGCGGGTCAGCTTGTCGCCACCCGTGAGGAAGAAGCGCAGCTCCAGACGCGGAAAGGCGGGTTCGTCGAACATCATCTGCGCGAGCGGCGTCGGGACGAATGCCATTGTGATTCGCCGCTCAGTCATGGCCGTGACAAGGTCACGGGGAATGCCACGCACAGCGTCCGAGACGATGTGGACGGACGCGCCGGCGGCGAGATATGGCCAGATCTCCCAAATGCAAGCATCAAATCCGGCGGAGGCGATTTGGCTGGCGCGATCGGCGGCCACGATCCGAAACGCCTCCCGGTGCCACTCGACTAGATTCATGAGGCCCCGGTGCGGCACCGCCACGCCCTTTGGCTGGCCTGTTGAGCCGGAGGTATAGACGACGTAGCAGAGATCCTCCGGCGCGACTTCGCGGGTTGACGAAGGAGCAGATAATTCGGTGCTCCATTTGTCGTCGATGAGCAGAACGGAGGCGTCCGTCGGCGGTACATGGCATACGCGTTCGGAATTACTGATGAGGACGCGCGCGCCACTGTCTGACAGCAGGAACGCCAAGCGGTCCTGTGGATAAGCGACGTCCAGCAGAAGGAAGGCACCCCCAGCCTTCAGCACCCCAACAACCGCCAGCACCATGCCCGCACCGCGCTCAATGCAGATGCCGACCACGCTGCCGCGTCCGACTCCCAACTGGCGCAAACGATGCGCGAGCGCATTCGCGTCCCGATTCAGCTCGCCATAGGTCAGCGCCTGGCCGTCCGACGACGTCAAGGCCAGTGCGTCTGGCACCCGTTCCGCATGCGCTTCAAAAAGGCAGTGCACCGGGATGTCGGGCACAGCGCGACCAGTGTCATTCCATTCGTCGAGAAGTAGCCGCGACTCGGTGTCGCCAAGAACCTGAAGCGCCGACAAGGGCCTTTCCGGATCCGATACTATATCGCGGAGCAGCGCCTCGAACGAGGCCGCAAAGCGTGATATCGTTAGACGGTCGAACAGATCAGTGCTGTACTCAATCTGACCGGAGACTTCGTCGCCTAGTTCCAAAAGATTCACGGCAATGTCGAATATCGCCGACCCGCGATCGACCGACATTTGCGGCGAGCTCGCGCGCTGCTCCGAGCCACCGTTCGCCTCGTAGGAAATGAGCTGGAAGCTCACCTGGAACAGCGGATTACGAGAGAGGTCCCGCTCCGGCTGCAGCTCCTCGACCAGCTTTTCAAACGGCATTTCCTGGTGCGCGTAGGCGTCGAGAGCCGACTGGCGCACCCGGGACAGCAGTTCGCGGAAACTCGGATTACCCGATGCGTCGATCCGAAGGACGAGCGAGTTTACGAACAGACCGATCAGACCTTCCAACTCCTCGCGGTCCCGACCCGCCGAGGGCATGCCCACGACGATGTCGTCCTGTCCGGAATAACGTTGCAGCAGCACCACGAAGGCAGCGAACGTCGTCATAAACAACGTCGAACCCTCATCTCGACTGATTTGTTTGAGCGCTGTCGTGAGCCGTCGCGTCAGCCTCATCGGCTCGATCGCGCCCCTATGGGTGAGCACCGGAGGGCGCGGCCTATCCGTCGGGACTTGCAGGTTAGGCACTCCGTTGAGCGTCCTCCTCCAATAGTCGGTCAGCTCGCGCAGCCGTTGACCGCCCAGCCGCTCGCGCTGCCAGACCGCGAAATCAGCGTATTGGATCGGCAACTCCGGCAGGGGCGAAGCGATTCGCATGTAGAACGTGTTGTAAAGCGCGATCAGCTCACGCCAAAACACGCCGAGCGACCATCCGTCCGCCACGATGTGATGGATCGCCAGGGCAAGCACGTTGCGCTCCGGCCCGAGCTGGATCAGCGCGGCGCGAAGCAACGGCCCGCTGGCGAGATCGAACGCGCGCTGAGCCAACTCAGCCGTGACGCGCATCGACTCCGCATCCTGCTCCTCGCGGGGTAAAGAGCGTAGATCGACGACGACCAATGGCACTGAGATCGACGGCCGAATGATCTGCAGCGGCTCGTGGTCCACCTCGGCGAAGACGGTGCGCAGCGTCTCGTGCCGTTTCACGATCTCTTGAATGCTCCGCTCGAGCACCTGGGGATCGACCGCGGCAGTCAACGGCGCCGCGAGCGGCAGAATATACATCGTATTCGCGGGCTCAAGTTGATTGAGAAACCACAAACGCCGCTGCGCAAACGACAGTGGGAAGGCGAAATCACCTTCCTCTATCGAAACCTCCATCGCCATGGCCGTCCCCTCACGCCAAAGCGGCGCCCCCGCCCATCGTTCTCAGGGCATGATACATGACCGCCAGCGCCTGCACATTGTCGGGCCGGACCTCAGTCTTCACCAGCGCGTCCTTGAGAGCGTCCGCCATCGCCCCGCTGTGCTGGCGCACCCGCTCCTCCAGCTTGTCCTGGCTCTCCTTCAATGCCTGCACGTACGATGGGGCTCCCTCGAGCACCGCCTTCTGAACGGCGACTTGCTGGTCCAACTGGGCCAGCAAGTAGGTGCGGTATGCCTCTGCCGCTTCCACGACACCGACTGTTGGCTGCGCTGAATAGACCGGCGTTCCCTTCGTGGAAGCCATCAGCTTCTCAATCCAAGCGAGATAAGCGCCCACCTGCTCCTTGTACGCGTTGAGATAGGCGATATTGATCGCCTCAACCGCTTCTGCCGAGGCCCGATGCACTTCCTGGGTGGTTTCGGCGGCGCCGGTCGCCGCCTCGGCGTGCGCCGCGGCCGAACTGTCACCGTTCGGCGCCAAAACTCCCGTGCGCGGCTGTCTTGGAATGGTCATGTATAGTTCCCTCCGCTTGAGTGTCGACATCGGCACCAGATCCAATTGTGGACATGCCAGGCGACCGCGCTGCCGCGTCCGCGGCGGCGGCTGGGTCGGCTTCGGTGGAGCGCCAAATGACGTGCCCCACTCTCCTCCGCTCGCGCCGGCTACCGACCTTCGGTCGGCTAGTCGCAGCTCGCGGAGACGTGGGACCGAGAACGATGTGCCATACAGTATGATACGAGAGCGAACAGCACATGGCATAACCCCCGGGTAGGAGCTCGAACGGTCGCTTGATATGGCCGCAGAAATCGAAAACCGAGCCGGTGCCATATTTGCTTGCATCGAACCAGCTTGGGAAGCAGAAGTCGGACAGACGATGCCGGTCAATGTCGTAACCAGTGTCACCTGACTGACAGGCATCACAATTTTCGTAAGCGTAGAGAAAGTTCCCATACACCGTCGGGGCCAGAGCGGTGAGATTGATGAAGGGGTCGGCGAGCATCTCCAACACCTCGTGGCTGAACATCACGCTCCATTGCTCGCCGCTCTGCCGCGCGGTCTCCAAGAACACTTTGCCCATTGGGAGTCGCTCGGACGTAAGATCGTGATATCCGAGGGCGGTGCCCAGGTCGGAATTATCAAGGATTACGATCCACCAGGACATGGGCGGGGGAGCCTCGCCGGGCGCTACGACCACGAGTTCGGCATCCGCTTTCCAAACTGGCGCAAAGTCGCGGCTGACCTGGATCTGCAACGCCGCTGTCACGGCGCGAAGTTCGTTAAGCCCGACCAGCGTGCTCGCATTGATGACGGCAATGGTGACCTTGAACAAAATGTGCCTCCAGGCGTTTGAGACGCTTGCTCACCTCGCTTCCGCGGGCGTCGTAGTCCTCAGGTAAACCGGAATAACTCTGCCGCCGTCGGCACGTCCCCTATACGGAATTTCGCCCAATGACATAAGTGACCGCGTTTTGTCGGCACCTATTTGGCTGGCCGTGACCATCGGTTATCACGCGTTCTCTAGTTCCTGCGGGGGTGTCAAGCCTTCCGTGCGTTTCTTTGTTCGGCTGGGGGCCGTTTCTTTGCCCCGCCCTGATGCTCCGCTGGCGCCGCGCGCAGCCGCGGTCAAGGATGGGCGAAGGCCACCCCCGGCGCGAAGCGTCCTTGACGGCGACGAGCACGGTGCCGACCCCTGGGATAGGTCGGGCTCGAGTATGCCGCTGCGTACCTCGGCTTACGCCCCCTACGCGTGATAAGCGCGGTTATCACGCGTAGCGGCATTATTTGGGGGGTTTGGAGGGACATTCTATCCGGATTGACCCATCATTCGGCCGGCTGAAAGGTCGCTTCCGGGCAGCCATAGCTCCCGCGGCCGGCGCC
>Ga0170475_112857195_pt1 | contig 11527 bp, 12 predicted proteins | sample Soicark_Litter_5_FD_111474 | JGI IMG/M metagenome (GOLD analysis project Ga0170475, IMG submission 111474) | Avena fatua rhizosphere microbial communities from Hopland, California, USA. Combined Assembly of 48 SPs | reverse complement strand
CTTATAGAGCAGCCGCTACCCGCCGATGCTGATGACGCGCTGGCGCGATTGCAGGTTCCGATCCCGCTCTGCGCTGACGAATCCTGCCGGACACTTGCCGATCTCGACAGGCTCGACAGGAAATACGCGGCGATAAATATCAAGCTCGACAAAGCGGGCGGGCTTACCGAGGCGCTCGCGCTGGCAACGGAAGCGAAGCAGCGCGGCTTGCGGATCATGGTCGGTGGCGCGATCAGCACATCGCTTGGGATCGCCCCGGCGCTGCTCGTCGCGCAGCAGGCCGAAATCGTCGATCTTGACGGGCCCTTGCGCTTGGCGGTCGATCGCGGGGCGCGACTGCGCTACGACGGCAGCACGATCCATCTGGCCGATGCGAGTCTCTGGGGAGGACCAAGCTGATATCGGATGATAACCGCATTGCCGATCTGAGTTGAGCCCGAAGGCGCCGTAGCTCGTAGGCCGGTTACAAGCGGTCGAGGCTTCCCACCCACTGCTTCGGCAGCTGTGGTGCGTGATGGGACCGCGGCTGCCGTTTTGCGACCGCTAGGCCGCACAGCATAATACGGCGCAGCAGGGTGTTCCTCCAGCGGAGCTGCCACGCGATCGACCTCGAACCGACCGCTGGTTTACGGTTTAATCTTTCAGACCGCGAAGTGGGCGGAACCACAGGTTGCTGGCCGACTGTCCTCCCGAGCCTACTCCGCATAGAATGATTGCGTCGGCACGCCACCGAGACGAAGGGACTGCGATGGAACCCAATCTCGTCAGCTACTCGCCCATACTCCATCGTCCGCCGCTGCGCTGGCCGAATTGCGCGCGTGTGGCGCTATGGGTCGTACCGAACATCGAGCACTACGAATACCTGCCGAAGTTCGTCCGCACCCGCGATCCATGGCCACGCTCGCCACACCCCGACGTTCTCGGCTATACGCAGCGCGACTATGGCAATCGCGTCGGCCTTTGGCGTCTGTTCGAGCTGACCGATGCGCTCGGGATTCGCTGTACCGTCAGCCTCAACATGGCTGTGCTCGAGCACTTCCCCGAAATTCTCGGCGCCATGGAGCAGCGCGGCTGGGAATACATGTCGCACGGTATCTACAACACGCGCTACCACTGGAACTTTTCCCCCGACGAAGAACGCGCGGCGATGGAAGAGAGCAAGGAGATTCATCAACGCCTCACCGGCCGTCGGCTGCGTGGGTGGTTCAGTCCGGCTATCACCAACACGCTGGATACGTTCGACCTCGCTGCTGAATGCGGCTACGACTACACGGCCGACCTGTATCACGACGACCAGCCATTCCCACTGAACGTCAAGACCGGTCGGCTGATCTCGATGCCCTACTCGGTGGACATCAACGACGTAATCCTGCACCGCCGTGGCCAGGAGGCGGATGACTTCGCCCGCCAGATCCGCGATTACTTCGACACGGTGTATGCGGAAGGCGCCGAACAGGGGCGCGTCATGTGTATTGCCCTCCACCCCTACTGGGTCGGCCAGCCGCATCGGATACGCGCGTTCCGTGGTGCGATGGAATACATACTGTCGCATCCTGGCGTTTGGCTCACCACCGCGGGAGAAATCACCGACTGGTTCAATCAGCATCATCTGCCGCTGATCGAGTCACACCTTGCCGCGCGGGAGGCCGCCAATGGCTGAGCCCCTGAACACACCGCCGGTGGGCGAAATCCGTCGCCCCGGAATGGACCACCTGCATCACGCATTCCGCACGCTCACCGAGGCACCACGCTTCATCTGGCCCGCCCACGCACGGATCGCGTTCACCGTGACACTGGTGCTCGATTATTGGGAGGTGAACCCGCCGCAGGACGCCGATCGCGACCCGCGGGTTGTCTCGCCGCTGGGCAAATTCTTCCCCGATTGGCTGACCTGGAGCCAGCACGAATACGGTGCTCGGGTCGGCATCTTCCGTGTATTGGATGTGCTGGATCGGTTTGGCGTCACGCCGAGCGTGGCGCTGGGCGCGGCGGCGGCGAGGCGCTATCCAGAATTGGTGGACGAACTGGTGCGGCGCAACGCGTGCTTCATGGCCCACGGCACCTACGCGACGCGCCGCATCACCGGCCGGATGAGCGAAGCAGAAGAACGTGCTTTCATCATCGAGAGCCGTGATGCGGTGCGCACCGCCACCGGCGAAGCACCACTAGGCTGGTGCGGCCAGGACTTCAACGAGTCGGAACGAACCCCGGCGCTGCTGGCGGAAGCCGGCTTCACCTATACCACGGATTGGGCAAGCGATGATCGTCCCTTCTTGCTGGGCCGGCACCTGGTCGCGCTACCACCGCAGCCGGAATGGAACGACATGGAATGCATGTGGCTGCGTCGTGTGCCGCCACAGGTATGGGCCGACAACATCGCCGACGCCTTTGCATTTCTGCACGATGAAGGCGGCAGCTGCTTCAACCTGACCCTGCATCCATGGGTCACGGGGCAGGCGCATCGCATACGCTGGTTACGTGAGGCGCTTTCCCGCGTGTTGGGTCGCGGCGCGATCTGGCAGACGACCACCGATGAAGTGGCCCGCGCGGCTCGCGAGCAGCTATAGATGCCGCGTCATGCGAACTCGGCGCATCCATGTTACCGGGGCAGCCGGCGCTGGCGTTACCACATTAGCGCTTGCTATCGCGCATCACGACACAGACGACTACTTCTGGCGGCAGACGACACCGCCGTATACACAGCAGCGTGACGTGCCCGCTGGACGAATGGGTGGCCCAGTGATCGCGTTGTTCGATCTTGTTGTCTTTCTCTACGTCCCGACCGAGCTTCGCATGCAGCGGCTGCATGAGCGTGAGGCACGGCGAGGCTGGGTAGACAAGGAGTTCATCGAGCGGGCCTTGGTTGGCCAAGTGATTTGGGCGACGCGATGAACGACATTGCCGAAGCGCGTGCCTGGTTCGCAGAGGAATTGCGCCATGTTGCGCGCGTGCGCACACGGTCGGTGATTGCGGCATTCGCCGCCGTTCCGCGTGAACATTTTGCCGGGCCAGGGCCATGGCAGCTCCTGAGTCCGTGGTGCCTCACGGACTACTGGACAACCGAAGACGCCGACCCACGACACCTCTGCCACGATGTGCTGATTGCGATCGATGCGGCGCGTCGGCTGAACAACGGTCAGCCGAGCCTATGGGCGTTCTGCTATGACCAGCTTGGCCTCACCACCGACCAGCATGTCGTGCATGTCGGCGCTGGCACTGGCTATTACACCGCGATTCTCGCCGACATTGTTGGCCGTGGCGGCATGGTCACCGCGATCGAGATCGATGCGGCGCTCGCTGGGTACGCACGCGCCAACCTGGCGGACGCCTGGCCGCAGGCGAATGTCGTAACTGCCGATGGCTTCACATTTCGCCCCGACCGACCGGCCGATGCCATCATCATCAACGCCGGGGTGACGCATCTGTCGCTTGCCTGGCTTGATTCGTTGGCAGAAGGCGGCTGCCTGCTCGTGCCACTGACGGGTGAGGACCGATTTGGCGCGTTCGTGCTGATCACTCGCCGGCGATGCGCTACGCATCGCTACTCTGCCAGCAATGTCTGTCGCGTCGGCATGATCGACTGTGTCGGCGGCCGCGATGCCGCCGCCGAAGCGAGATTGGCGAGGGCACTTCAAGCCTCGCAGTTCACGCCACCAGTGCGCTCGCTCCGCCGTCCGCCGGATGAACCCGATGGTACCTGCTGGCTTGCTGGTGAGGGCTGGTGGCTCTCGACAGCGCCACCCGAGGAGTGAGGACTGGCCATGCTGCAACTCCGACCCAACTGCGAGTACTGCGATAAGGATCTGCCGCCGCACGCGATCGACGCCCGCATCTGCAGTTTTGAATGCACATTCTGCGTCCAGTGCGTGGACACCGTGTTGTTGAATGTTTGTCCGAACTGTGGTGGTGGCTTTGTGCCGCGCCCGATCCGGCCAAGTGTTGAAAGACGGGCTGGGGTGAGCCTGGCAAAGCGGCCAGCCTCCTCCCAGCGGGTGCACCTAAAGTGGGATCGCATCGAGTTAGCCGCTTTTGTCAGGACCGTCTGCGACATCCCGCCCGAACAGCGCTGAGCGAACCGCTCACATCGTCACCACCTTCGCGACCGCGGCCGGCGACTGTCGGACCAAGGCATCATAGCCTTTCAGCAGCGTTTCGGTGATGCGTCCGGGCGTGTAGCTGTGGTCGCCGATCTGCCTTACTGGCGTCACCTCCGCGGCGGTGCCGGCAAGGAACACCTCGCTCGCGCGACCGATCTCTGATTCGGTGATCAGCCGCTCCACCACCTTGATCTGCTGGCGCCGCGCCAGGCTCATCACTGATCGCCGGGTAATGCCGTCCAGGAAGCAATCCGGGTTCGGGGTGTGCAATTCGCCTTCCATCACGAAGAAGACGTTCGCACTGGTGGTCTCGGCGACGTTGCCGCGCCAGTCCAGCATCAGTGCATCGGCACAGCCCCGCTGTTCGGCCCGATGCTTTGCCAGTGTGCCAATCATGTAAAGGCCGGTTGCCTTCGCCGCGGTTGGTGCCGTCTCTGGCGACGGCCGCTTCCACTCTGCCGTGTCCATGCGAATGCCCGCCATCCGATCGCCACCGAAGTAGCTCGGCCAGGGCCACGCGGCGATCGCCAGGTGGATCTTTGTGTGCTGTGCCGCCACCGCCAGCATTTCGCTGCCACGCCAGGCGACCGGGCGAACATATGCGTCCGTCAGCCGGTTCGCCGCCAGCACCTGAATGCTTGCCGCGTCGATTTGTTCGGCGCTGTAAGGGATTTCGAACCCCATGATGCGCGCCGAATTGGCCAGCCGTTCAGTGTGCTCGCGCAGCCGGAAGATGTTGCCGGCATACGCCCGTTCGCCTTCGAACACGGCGCTGGCATAGTGCAGTCCATGTGTCAGAACATGCAGCTTTGCGTCGCGCCACGGCACCAGCGCTCCATCCCACCAAATCCACCCGTCTCGATCGTCGAAAGGAATCAACTCCACGGCGGCTCTCTCCGTAATATTGTTACCGTATGAGGTCTGATTCTATGATCATCGTGTCGATGAGTCAATATTGCTGACATAATACCATCTCGGTCTCAGGAACTGACTGCCATGCCCGATTCGAAGGCCGATCCAGCCGAAACCGATCTTCGCTTGGCACAGGATCTGCTGTTCTTTGCGTACCGCGACTTCACCAACGCGGCGGATGTTGCGCTGGACGAGCTGGGCCTCGGGCGTGCTCACCATCGTGCGCTGCACTTCATAGGACGCAATCCGGGCATCACGGTCACCGACCTTCTTGGCATCCTGCGCATCACCAAGCAGTCGCTTGCCCGCGTGCTCAGCGAGCTGGTGGAGCGCGGTTACGTGGCGCAGTCGCCTGGCCGCGCTGATCGCCGCCAACGGCTGCTGACACTGACCGAGCCGGGGGCAGCACTGGAGCGCAGACTGTTCGAACGCCAGAGGGAGCGCCTCGGCCCTGCGTATCGCGAGGCGGGCGCTGGGGCAGTGGATGGCTTCCGCCGGGTGTTGCGCGCCATCATGGACGACAGTGCGCTCGCCTATATCGATGCACATCATATGAGGGGCAATTGATGGCGGAGGACGCGCACATCCTGGTAGTGGACGACGACGCCAGACTGCGAGTGCTGCTGTCGCGCTATCTAGCGGGCGAGGGCTTCCGGGTCACCACAGCCGAGACCGCGTCCGAGGCCCGCGACAAGCTGCGCTTCATGCATCCGGACATGCTGGTGCTCGACGTGATGATGCCCGGCGAGAGCGGCCTGACGCTCACCGAGGCGTTGCGGCGTGACCAGGGCAGCGACGTTCCGGTGCTGTTGCTCACCGCGCGTGGCACGCCGGAGGATCGCATCGCCGGCTTCGAGGCTGGTGCAGATGACTATCTTGGAAAACCGTTCGAGCCGCGCGAACTTGTGCTGCGGATCCGGGCCCTGCTGCGACGCGCGCCCACGCCGGTACAGGAAGTGCCGCGCGGGCCGGTGCAACTTGGTGCCCTAAGCTTCGATGTAGGGCGGGGCGAGCTCACGGGTCCCGAGGGAAATATCCGCCTTACCGGCGGTGAAGCCGCATTGCTGGTGGCGCTTGCGCGCAAGCCGAACGAGGTTCTGTCGCGTGAGGAAATCGGTGCCGCACTTGGCATGGATGATTCAGGTGAACGCGCCATCGACGTGCAGGTGACCCGGCTGCGCCGCAAGGTCGAGACGGACCCGCGCGAGCCGCGCTTCCTGCACACGGTTCGCGGGCGTGGTTATGTGCTGAAGCCGGGCGCCTGACATGCCGGACCTGCAGCAGCCCGCGCGCATTGTGAACCGGAGCATCCGTAAGGTGCTGCCGCGCTCGCTGCTGGGGCGCAGTCTGCTGATGATCCTGCTGCCGCTCGTGCTGCTCCAGGCGGTCGCGCTGCAGATCTTCTATGGCAGCCATCTCGATCTCGTTTCTCGCCGACTGGCCAGCGCAGTTGGCAGTGAGATCGGTTTTACGCTGGAGCTGTTGCGCCGCTACCCGGAACCCGCCGATCGCGCCTGGATCCTGCAGTGGGCGAATAACCAGTTCGAGCTAGATATGAACATCGAGCCCGGCGCCAAACTAGCCACCACGCGTTCGCCTAATATCTTAGGCCCGATGGACGACGATCTTGCCCACTCGCTTTGGGAGAAGGTCCGCCTGCCGTTCTATGCGGACTGGGTGTCCGAGCCGCGTCTCGTGGTGGTCCGCGTGCAATTGCCGGACGGGGTGCTGAACGTCAATGCACCGCGCAAACGGCTATATGCCGGCACCATCTACATATTTGTTGTGTGGATCGTCGGCATGTCGATGCTGTTGTTCGGCATCGCCGCGCTGTTCATGCGCAACCAGGTGCGGGGGATCCGACGCCTCGCCTCGGCGGCCGAGGCGTTCGGGATGGGGAGGGACATTGGTCCCATCAAGCCGGAAGGCGCAACGGAAGTGCGTCAGGCGGCCACGGCGTTCAACCGCATGCAGGAACGGGTTGGCCGGTTCCTTGCTCAGCGGACGGAGATGCTGGCAGGCGTGTCACACGACCTGCGGACACCGCTGACCCGGCTGCGTCTGGCGTTGGCTATGCTGCCGGCGCGGGAAGAGCTGCGCGAGGACGTCGCCGAGATGACGGCCGACGTTGAAGAGATGGAGCGCATGGTCAGCGGCTATCTTGCGTTCGCGCGCGGCGAGGGGAGCGAGCAGGCGGAACCGGTCAACCTGTCGGCGGTTCTCGAAGAGGTCGCCGCCGGCGCGCGCCGGTCGGGGGCGGAGGTGGCGGTAGATGCACCCGCGACGCTCACACTGTCACTGCGGGTCAACGCGGTACGCCGAGCGCTGAACAATCTGGTGGACAACGCTCGCCGTCATGCGCACCGCGTCGCGCTGGCTGCCATGCGGCAGGGCCGGATGGTGTCCGTCACGGTGGACGATGACGGCCCCGGCATCCCTCTCGAGCGTCGCGAGAGCGTGTTCCGGCCGTTCGAGAGCGACGCTGCCGGCGGGACCGGTCTCGGCCTGACCATTGCCCGCGACATTGTCCGGGCGCACGGCGGAGAGATAGTACTGGAGGACAGCCCGATGGGTGGCCTGAGGGCCAGGATCAGACTGCCGGTCTAGCCCTGCTCAGAAAATCAGCCAGATCGCCAGACCGATGGCTATCCACGCTAGGGACCCGATCAGGCAGCCCAGCAACAATCCCCGCGCCGGAGCCAGGCCATCAACATTGACTTCCACCGGCCCGAGTTCATCGGCCGCGTCGATGGTGTATGCGTCGGTGCCAGCGTGCCGCAGCAGATCCAGCAGGTGTGGATTTCGGTAGTCGACACGCCCCGGGCGTCTCCGGTCTGCGCGGATGGCGGTCTCCAAGGAGGAGACTTCGCCGATGTCTCTTTCAGCCATTGCTGCCGATCGCTACTGTCTAACCCGATCGTGCCAAGAAACGGGTTAGAATTTGGTTTCAATCCAGCGGGGTGAGGCAATTGTTACCCATTTTCCCCGTCATATGGTCTCGTACTCTGCCGAGATCTCCTTGTTGGTATAGTCGGTCAGCAGTGCTGTCGAAATTATGCCGATAATCGCACATAGGAGAATGTAGAACGCGATCGGCCAGGCCGAACCATAGGTCGCGAACAGCCACGTCGAGATGAAGGGCGAGGGCCCACCTGCGATGACCGATGCCAACTGGTAGCCAATGGAACTGCCGCTGTAACGCAGGCGCGGGGTGAAGCTTTCGGCGATCAGTGCCGCTTCCGGTCCATACTGCGTCATGACCGGCAACAGCGAGACGGCGATCGCCGTGAACACGATCCAGGGCACCCCGCTGTTCAGCATGGCGATGTAGATGAAGCCGAACACGCCCATGAACGCGGCGCCGATGATATACATGTTCTTGCGACCGATGTGGTCGGACAGGTAGCCGGCGCAGACCACCCACATGAAGCCCAATACCGTCTGGCTGATGACTCCCAGCAGCACGAAGTCCCGTGAATATCCCAATACGCCTGTGGCATAGGTGAAGATCCAGGCCCCAACGATATAGCCAGGTGCCTGCTCCGGCAGGCGCAGAAGTGCGGTCAGAATGATCTGTTTCGGTTGCCGCTTCCACACTTCAAGTACCGGTACACGCTCGGTACGCTCTTCGTCCAGGATGCGTTGGAACACTGGCGTCTCCATTATCCCGAGACGGATCCATAGCCCGACGCCCACCATTACAGCGCTGAGGAAGAACGGGATGCGCCAACCCCAAACGAGGAACTGGTCGCCGGCGAACCAGCTGAAGAACAGCACGGCGCAGTTCGCCAGGAACAGGCCAGCGGGGGCGCCGAACTGCGGCCAGGCGGAAAGGAAGCCGCGGTTCTTGTTGGTGCGTGCCCACTCCATCGCCAGCAACACCGAGCCGCCCCATTCGCCACCAACCCCGATACCCTGGATCAGCCGGATCGCTGTGAGCAGCACGGCGCCCCAGATACCAATACTGTCATAACCAGGGACGCAGCCAACGGCGACGGTGGCAATGCCGGTTACCAGCAAGGTTACGATCAGAGTTGCCTTGCGTCCGATGCGGTCGCCCCAATGCCCGAAGATGAACGCGCCGATTGGTCGCCCGACGAATCCGATAAAGAATACGCTGAACGCCTCCAGCACGCCGACCAACGGATCGGAGTTGGGAAAGAACAGTTTGCCGAACACCAGCGCGGTGACGGTGCCGTAAAGCAGGAAGTCGTACCACTCGATCGTGGTGCCGACCGTGCTGGCGATCACCGCACGACGCAACTGCGCTTTATGTTCTCTTTCGGACATCCCACTTGGAGTGACGGCCGCACTGGCTGCTGTCATCCTGCACACTCCCTGACCATGTCGGCGCTCTATCCGGCGCACGTTATTCCTTGACGCCACCAACAATGCCGCGCTGCGACATCTGCATTCGGCCGAGCCGAAGCGAGCAGCAAACTATACTGTAGTTTTATGAAACCAAAGGTGGCTAAGGGTCTCCGTCACACACTCTTGAATGCGGTTTATCAAAAGTCACTTGGCCTTCTCAGCCAGCGCCTTCACCTCATCCATGGCCTCGGCGAAGCGCCGGTTGATCAGCGCAAGAGCTTCGGCGTTCGACTGCTGAATGAGGTCGCTGAGTTCTTTCATGTGCGTAACCGCATGCTGATAGGCCTGCTTCAGTAGTTCCGCCTGCTTGGCCGCCTTGGCCTGCGGCGCATCGGCCGTGGCAAGCTCCTTCATCGCATCGGTTATCTCGGCCATGCTGCTCTGCACGATCTCCATATGACGCCGTGCAACGGCTTGTGCGCCTTCCAGCGCGACCCGGTTGGCTGCAGCCAGCGTCTCGAGATTCTTTCTGTTTGCCGCAAGCAGCGCTTCCATATCCGGCACCGCCGGAAGCTTCATGTCGGCGAAGAACTTGGTGAAATCTATCGGGAACTGCGGACCGACTGCCATGGCTGCCTCCTTCTCCGATCGGGAGGCGGCAGGTTGCACGTGCCGGGCTGCGCGCGCAATCTGCTGCAATGATTACACCTCTCACATCACATACCGGCGCCGAGGTGGTCGGGATCGATCTGACCGAGCCAGTGGATGCCGCGTTGCGCGATCGGCTGAACCGCGCGTTCGTCGAGCACTCGGTTCTGGTATTCCGGGACCAGCACCTCTCGCCGAACCAATTGCTGGATGCGGTGCAGCTGTTCGGAGAGATATTCCCGCAGCACAACACGCGCTTCGCACTGCCGGAGTGCCCGCAGATCCACTACATCTCGAACCAGGATTTCTTCGCTGACGGCAAACGCTATATCCCTGGGGAAGGCTATCACACCGACCACTCAAACGCGGCTGAACCGCCGAAAGCGACGGTGCTGCACGCGGTGCAACTGCCCGATCACGGCGGGGACACGCAGTTCGTGAACATGCACCGCGCGTATGAAACTCTGCCACCGGCCACGAAGGCGCGGATCGGCGACCAGCGTGCGGTGCACGTGTATCAGAGCCGACATAGCGAACGGAAGCTGATGGGGCTGAGCGATGCAGCACGACAGAAGGTCCCGGATGCCGTGGCGCACCCGCTGGTACGCACCCATCCCGAGAGCGGACGCAAGGCGATCTACCTCAACCCGATCCGTACCGAAGGAATCGCCGGGATGGAGGAGCGCGAAGCGCTGACGCTGCTGGACGAGCTGCTGGCGCATGCGACGCAACCACAGCACGAGTATCGACATCGCTGGAGGCAAGGCGACCTTGTGATGTGGGACAACCGCTGTCTGCTGCACAAGGCGAACGGCGACTACGACATGCGACAGGTCCGCTACCTGTACCGCATCATGCTGAAGGGCGACGTGGCGACTTAGCGTCCCGCTGTTGCTGGCTATGCGCCCAGAGCGGCGACCTTTGGCGGGGCCAGGGTGGTGGCTTCATACGAGGACACCGGCAGCCACAGCTGAACACGAGTGCCCCGACCAGGCTCGCTCTCGATAGCGAGGTCGCCGCCGGACTGTTTGGCGAAGCCATAGACCATCGGCAGGCCAAGGCCGGTGCCATTCAGTCCTTTGGTCGAAAAGAACGGCTCGCAGGCTTTAGCAAGCACGTCAGGACTCATACCGGTTCCTGTGTCGCTGACCCAGATACCGACCATATCATTGGGGAATACGCTGTCTTCCAACCCCGCAGGGGGTCCATCACTGTTCGCTGCCTCGATGCGCAACGTTCCGCCCAGGGGCATTGCGTCTCTTGCATTGATGGCGAGGTTCAGCAGCGCCGTATGGAGGTAGGTCGGATCGGCGAACACGGGGGGCGTAGAGGGAGCCACGCTGATACTCAGCGCGATACGTGGGTCGAGAGTCCGCGACACGGCGGAGCGGAACTCGCTGAAGAACTTATGGAGATCGACCAGGCGCGGCTGCAGCACCTGCTGGCGCGAGTAGGAAAGCAGGTGACGAGTGAGAACCGCTCCATGTTCGGCAATGCGAAGAACTGATTCGACGAGCTCGTAGGCCGCTGCCTCACAACACTCATCCTGCAAGAGTTCT
>Ga0170475_106529783_pt1 | contig 11529 bp, 11 predicted proteins | sample Soicark_Litter_5_FD_111474 | JGI IMG/M metagenome (GOLD analysis project Ga0170475, IMG submission 111474) | Avena fatua rhizosphere microbial communities from Hopland, California, USA. Combined Assembly of 48 SPs | reverse complement strand
CTTTTCCAAAAATCACCTCGATGCTGGTCGCAGCGTTGTTCAACGCCTCGCCTGCAGCAGCGCATCTCGCTGAAAAGCCATCGATTTACACCGCCAAGCGGCTCGGTCAGCCAATGGCGCCGGCCATTGCAGCCTCGGCACCCGTTCTGGCGCCTCCGCGCCCGAGCGGCATCGCGCCCCCTGAACGGCTGTTGGCGCCACTGGACCGGAGCGGTATCGCGCGCGCACCGACGCGCCAGTCGCCGGAGGCAAAAGCCGGCGGGGTCAGCCACCTCGATGCGGTGGCCAGCATGGAGCAGTTTCTTGCCATCGCGCGGGTGTACAACGCCGATTCCGCCGAGCCGATTGTCCACACCATCTTCGCGATCGACCGCGCGCACGGCAACCGGCTCTACTTCATCAACGCCAACCGCTACGCGCTGCACGAGGATTTCCTGCGCGGACAGTTTCTGGTCGCCCATCTGGACGAGAGGACGATCAAAGGCTACTACCAGCGGCCCGACCGCCGCTTCCTGTTTGGCACCATCGGATTGCAACCGCAGCTCAAGCGCTGGACCTATGAGTTCTGGGAGGGCGACCAGTTGAACGAGGCTTTGGTCCAGCTGGCGGGCCAGCGCCTGGCGGCATCGTTTTTCGAGCCGCTGATCTTCAAGGCCAACTCGACCCAGCATGAGGCGGTGGCGCGAGCCGCCGGCGTCGAGCTGGTGACCGAGGCGGAGCTCATCGGCGGTCGCAAGTTCATGCCGTTGAACACCGGCCGCGCCCAGGGCAGGCTGCGCCTGATCGGCAGTCTGGAGGATGAGACGCAGGATGACATCCAGCCCACCGACATCGTGGTTCTCAAGGAGGTACCGCTGTCGCTGGCGCCTGTGGCCGGCGTGGTGACCGAAAGGCCGTCGACCGTGCTGTCCCACGTGAACTTGCTGGTCAAAGGCTGGGGCGCGCCGAACGCGTACATCAAGGATGCGTTTGAGGAGTTGAAGCATTACGACGGCCAATGGGTTGAATTGGCCGTCACCGCAACGCGTTACGACGTGACACGCCTGCCGGGTCCGGTGATGCCACTCCCGCCGACTCCGGCGACCGTCGTCGGCACGCCGGACTTGACTCGACAGGAGCTGCTGCCGATGACGGGCATCTTCCCGCATGGCCGGAACGCTTGCGGCAGCAAGGCAGTCAACTTGTCGCGCATCGAAGCCGCCCGCCGCGAGGACGGTCGGCGCAAGCCTTTCAGCAGCGTGGCGCCTGTGCCGGATGGGTTCTGCATTCCCTATGCCCACTATGCCGAGTTCATCCGGTCGCGAGAGGCTCAGGCTTCGATCCAGCGCTGGACCGCGACGCCAGGGTTCGAACGCAGTCGCAGCATTCGCCGCAAAGCCCTGGCGCAATTGCGCGCCGAGCTCGCAGCACTGCCGCACGACCCGGCCAGGTCAAGGCGCTGGCTGCGACAGTGGCAGGCCCAACTGTCCGGCAAGAGCGTGTTCGTGCGCAGCTCTTCCAATTCCGAGGACCTGGCGAATTTCAGCGGTGCCGGCCTGTACACCACTGTGCCCAATGCCAAGACTGACGAGGCCTTGCTGAAGGCGGTGAAGACGGTATGGGCCTCGGTCTACAACGCCGAGGCTTATGAGGCACGGCGGGCTGCCGGGGTCCGTGACGACCAGGTGTTCATGGGTGTGTTGGTGCAAGTGGCCGTCGACTCGGTGGTCTCCGGCGTGATGATCACCCGCGATCCCTTCGATGCCCGCCATGCCAACGCGACCTATGTGTCTGCCAAGCGAGGTCTGGGCATCAAGGTCGTCGAGGGGCAGCGCATCGCCGAGCAGTCCATGCATGACGGCTGGAGTGGCGCGGTGCGTCGCCTGTCACGTTCGGGCGAGGTGTCGGAGTTGAAGCTGGACAGCACCGGTGGGGTCGTCGATGTGCCGCTGGTGGCGTCGGTGGCCAAAAACGAAGTGCTCAACAGCGCCTCGGTCAAGGCACTCGCCGCCGTGGGACAGCGGTTGAAGGCGCTGTTCGGCCAAGTGGACCAGGACATCGAATGGGCAATCGACGCGACTGGCAGGATCGTCGTGCTGCAGTCGCGACCGTACGTGGAGCGCAAGGTGTTGTGAGGACCCCGGATGTGAGAGGCCTGTCGTCCGCCATGTCCATGCACCGAGAATGTTTGAAACATGCGTCGAGCAATACCCTTGCCGATCGTCGTAGAGTCATCTTCTTTGCTTCACATCCGAACGATCATGGCAACCAACACCGTACGACTTCACCGTGTGCTCCGCGCAGCCCCCGAGCGTGTTTATCGCGCCTTTCTCGATGCCGACGCGATGGCCAAGTGGCTTCCGCCCTACGGCTTCACCTGCAAGGTCCACCACATGGAACCTCGCGTGGGCGGAACGTTCAAGATGTCGTTCAGCAACTTCTCGAGCGGCCACGGCCATTCCTTCGGCGGCGAATACCGCGAACTCGTGCCGAACGAGCGCATCCGCTACTCCGACAAGTTCGATGACCCGAACCTGCCCGGCGAGATGGAGACCACCGTGATCCTGCGAGCGGTGGCGTGCGGGACGGAACTGAGCGTCGCACAGGGAGGCATTCCGGAGGCCATTCCTGTCGAGATGTGCTATCTCGGGTGGCAGGAGTCGCTCGCGCAACTCGCCACGTTGGTCGAGCCCGTGATCCCCGATTGACGTGAACTGCCTGGGGCGGAGAGCCATCAGCCCAAGGCGAACTGGGCGGTCATTGGGGCCAGGCTGATGTTGAACGCCGTCAACAAGGAACCGAATTCGTCGCTCAACAAAGTTTCGAATTCGGATTGCCTTGCCGCGGCGATCCGGTCAGCCGGGGAGCGGGAGGTGGCGGGATGAACCATGAGCAGGTCTCCAGACCGCGCCGCACGCAACCATTCGATCAGCCAATCGCGATAACGATCTCGGGCACACCCGAAGTCGTACACGCCCAGCAGTCGCTGGTTCTGGTGGAAGCCGGCTGCCTGCGAAAGCATGCCGAATCGGTCACCCCCGAGAAGCTCGATCAGCTGAGGCTTCAAGATTGGCAGGCCGCGTGAGAGCGGGAGCGATCGGGTCACGCGCAGCCAGGGGCGCCGTTCGGCATAGCGACGGGACAACTCCTGCACGAGTTCGTCGCCGATGACGGGCAACTGGTGCACATGCTGGTGGCCATCGACGTACGACGGGACTCGTTCGATCAGCTGTTCGAAGCGATCGAGTTGCGCGCAGATCTCGTTACGAATGGCGGCCGCATCGGCTCGCCTCAGAAGGGTTGCGAGGATGAGTGAGGGAAGTGGGCGTGGCTTCGTTGCGAGCAACGGAAACTCGGTGAAGTCGAGGTGAAGGCCGATGTCGATGCCCTGGTCGGCGAGCCGCCGCAGTGGCGCCTGCCATCCTTTCCAAGCCGTGGCGCCCACGAGGCATCCGATCGCCTGCACGCGATGGGATTCGGCCAACGCCATCGCGGCCTGGTTGACGCCCGAATGCAAGCCGAAGTCATCGAGGCAAATGCATACTGTGCGAAGAGCGCTGCCCTCAGCTGCGTCGGTGAACTGACCCATGTTTTTGCGCCGTCTCGTCAAATTCGTCACCGCGGGCTCCCTGGCTGCAGTGGTGCATTGGTTCGTTGTCGTTGCGCTTGTTACCCGCTCGGGCTGGCACCCGGCGCTGGCCAACGTCCTTGGATGGTTTGTTGCATTCCACGTTTCTTTCGCGGGCCATCACAGGCTGACCTTCAGCGGACACGGTGCCTCCACCTTGAGCGCTGCGGCTCGGTTCCTCGCCATATCAGCGAGCGCGTTCCTCCTGAACGAGGTGGTGTACGTGCTGCTGCTGTGGTGGACACCCTTGCCTTATCAACTGGCGCTGGCAATCGTGCTCGTTGGCGGGGCCGTCATGACTTATGCATGGAGCCGCCATTGGGCATTCCCTGCAAGCACTGACCGTCCGCTGGGACAACCACCCGCCACAGAGTCACGCCATGGCCATTGAAGACAGCGGTCGCGTCCACACGTGCCGAGAGCTCCTTCAACGACGCCTCCGGGCCGACCACCCAGTTCACCGGCGAACGACACAGGGCCGCGGAAAAGTTGTTGGGCGTGATCAACACGGAAGCGTTCTGCCCTTGCGCAAAATGGGCCGCATCAGCCAACTCCTTGCGCCAGTTGTCGCGTTGCGCCACCTCGGGGTTCGACCAGTCATCGACGACTGCCACGGGTGCCCTCAACCGCGCGTAGAAGGGCAGGTCGAATCGGTAACCACCGACCAGGAAGATGGGCTCGTCCGGCCGGTGCCGGGCGGCCAGCATTTGTCCCAATTCGCGGGAGGTTCCCTGCGGGTGCCATGAGACATATGCAATCAGGCTGACGCCCAGCAAGGCGCCGAACGCCAGCGACGCACGCCACCAGCGCAGGCGTGCCGGCGAGGTGCCACGGCTCGCGGTTACGCCAAGGGTGGCCATCAGCGCAAGTGGAGGCAAGGCCGGGAGAATGTACCCGACAAGCTTGGATCGAGGGATTGAGAAGAAGGCCACCACGACGATCAGCCACAGCCAAAGCAGGGAATGAATTGCGCCTCGCCGTGACGCCTCCAAGGCGTGTTCTCGGGCTGCGCGCACAAGCCACGGCGACCAAGGGAGCATCAGCACCAAGAGGATCACCGGATAAAACCAGAATGGCCGGACGTTGTTGAAACCTGAACCGGCGAATCGCTGGAAGTGCTGGACGACAAAAAAGTAGTCCAGAAATTCCGGGTAACGGACCTGCATCGCGACGAACCAGGGGGCCGCAATCGCGAGGAGCAAGAGTGCGCCCCCCCACGACCAAAGCCCTCTCAGATCTTTCCATTTGCGCCTGCTGATCAGCCATGCAACGATCACCGTGGCGGGAATGACGAGGGCAATCAATCCTTTGGCAAGCAAAGTCAACGCGGCCGCAGTGTATGCGCCATGGAGATGCCACCGGACGTTGAGCCCCTCCTCCAGCGCCAGCGCGCAATGGGCAAGCCAGAGGATGGTGACGGTCAATCCACCGGCAACGAGCATGTCCATGTTGGCGAACTGAGCGGCGAGAAAGTACAGCGGCTGCAACAGCAACGCTGCCACCGCGATTCGCGCCGATCGCTCATCGAGCCATTTCCTGCTGAACAGGTAAATCGCTGCAGCGCCCGCCGTACCTCCGATGAGTGGTGCAAGCCGGGCAGACCATTCATTCGCACCCATGGCGCTCATGCTCAGCGCCGTGAGCCAATAGAAAAGGGGCGGCTTGTGGAAGTAAGGCAGGCCGTTGAGCGTCGGCGTCAGCCATTCGCCTGAGCGCATCATCTCCCAGGGCACGCCAACGTATCGCCCTTCGTCGGGCAGCATGAGGGGGCGAGCCCAACCCGTGGCGCCCAGCCACAACAGCGCCACGGCGACGACCGCGCAGGCGCTTCGAGCGCGGCCCGACCCGCAAACGCTCATTTGTGCACCACTTTCATCCCGGTCCCGAAGGACCGTTTGACCACGAAGAGCGGGCGTGCCTTGACTTCTTCGAACACGCGGCCGATGTACTCGCCCACCACACCGAGCGATATCAACTGGATCCCCGCGAACAGCATGAGACTCACCACGATGGTGGTCCAACCGTTCACCCGCTGACCGTTGATCAAAAAATCAACGGTCAGGTAGCCGCCATACAGAAAGGCCAAAAGCGCAAGCAACGATCCGATCACGCTGACCGCGCGAAGGGGCCAGTTCGTGAATGACGTCAAGCCGTCGAGTGACAAATGGATCAACTGGAACGGATTGAAGTTGGTCTTGCCATGCCCACGTTTCGCTGGCTGGTAAGGCACTGGGACGGCGCTGAAACCGACCCACGCGTAGAGTCCCTTCATGAACCGGTTGCGCTCCGGAAGTGACAAGAGGGCGTTCACCACCGTGCGGTCCATCAGCCTGAAGTCGCCGGCGCCGGCCGGTACCTCGAAACGCCCGCGCCCATTCAACATGGCATAGAAGCAGCGTGCGCCGAGTCGCTTCAGCGGTCGTTCATCGCTACGGTTCTCCCGCACCGCGTAGGCGACGTCCGCTCCCGCGTGCCAATGCTGCAGGAAGACGGGGATTAACTCAGGCGGATGTTGCAGGTCCGCGTCCATCACCACGATCGCGTCTCCTGTTGAGGCATTGAGACCGGCCGTCACGGACGCTTCCTTGCCGAAGTTGCGCGAGAGCTGCAGAACTTGGAACCCCGGGTGCTCAGCCCACTTCGACATTACCGATGAACTGTCGTCCGTGCTGCCATCGTCGACGAGAACGACCTCCCAGGCACCAGCGCATTCATCCAGCATGTTGCAGAGCACAGGCAGCAGCAACTCAAGGTTGCGCGCCTCGTTTCGACAAGGCAACACGCAAGAAACGGTTGGAGACGGTTCGCGCGCGAGGGTCGCTTTTTCGGTCTTCAGGGCGCCCGGCACCGCGGCAGAAGCAACATGGCCGAAGGACTCGAAGTGCAGGCGATTGGTGCGGAGTGGAGTCATGCGGCGTTCTTCCGTTTATCAACTCAACGAAGCATCTGAAGGCGCGATCCTTAAAGCATACTTAAGGCGTTCCGAGCAAATGCAATTCCCACCACTGTCGAGGGGCACCTAGGGAAATGTTTGTGCGGGTTCAGCACGGACGGCACCGTTGGATGGGTACGGTGCACCGGTTCGCCATCTCCTATCTTGTCGGCATGACAAGCCAGTGCCGTGTCACAGCCCGCCGCTGTGGAAGCGTTGGCCGCCGAGCAGGCGTCGGTTTGCACCAAGACGCTCGCTCGGGTCGCCGCCGTTGGTGCTGAAGGCGCCCGCCGCGTGGCCGGCCAGGCGTGAAGCAATTCACGACGTCATGGCCGCCTGGCGTGCTGGGTGCTCCAGCCCGGCCAAACGACCTTGACTCAGCTGCCACGCAGCGGCTATATAGGGTGGCTAACCGGAAAAAACCCGGCTAAGAAGAAGCCATGCAGTACGCTCCTCTTGCCTCACTTCGACATCGCCTGGATGTGGGCGGTCCGGTGCCATTCAACATCCGCAATCCCGATCACACCCTGTTGCTTGCGCGTGGGCAGCTGCTGCGCGATGAAAGCCAGCTGGAGGCCTTGCTCGATCGCGGCGCGATCGTCGATGCCGACGAGGCAAAAGGGCCGCGGGCGGAAGTGTATGAAGCGCCGCCTGAAGCGCTGCCGGCGCTGTGGAACCGATGTGTTTCGCGGGTCGGGCGTACCCTGCGCCAACCCGACCCGGCGGCATTCGCCGAGGCACTCGACGATGCTGCGCAACCCGTGCTGGCCCTGATCGAACGTGACCCCGACTTGGCGATCTTCCAGCTGGTCCGGCCGGACCCCGACACCGAGATCCCCTATGGCGTAGCGCATTCGGTTCATTCCGCCATTGCAACCAACCTGGTCGCTCGCCGGCTGGGCTGGGACGCGGCAAATGCCGAGCTTGTCTTCAAATCGGCGCTGACCATGAACATGGCCATGCTCGAACTGCAGGCTCAGTTGGCCACCCAGGTGACACCGCTGACGCTCCTGCAGCGCGAAACGATTCGGCAGCATCCCCTTCGCACGGTGGAGATATTGCAGTCGGTCGGTGTCGATGATCCGCTGTGGCTCGCCGCGGTCGCACAGCATCACGAGGTGCCAGGGGGGGGTGGGTATCCGCACGGCATCAAGGACGTGGGCGAACTGGCTTGCTTGCTGCGCTGTGCCGACATCTACACCGCCAAGCTCAGCCCGCGCGGCAGCCGCAGCGCAGCCGGCGAATCGGGCCGGACGAGAGATTTTCCTGCAGGGCGACAGGACCCCGCTGGCCGCCGCGATGGTGAAGGAATTCGGCATCTTTCCTCCCGGGTGTTTTGTCGCCCTGCATTGTGGCGAACTCGGGGTCGTCATCAGGCGCGGACCGACCGCCAGCACGCCAGTGGTGGCAGCGCTCACGGCACGCAATGGCGATGCGATGCTCGAACCCGTGCGGCGAGCCACCGAGGTGGCGGAATATGCCATCGTCAAAGTCATCAGCGAGAGCAGCCTGCGCGTCCGCGTTTCGCCAGAAAGGCTGGCAGCGATGGCGGCGCGTTGAGCAACCGGTTGCGCGGCGCGGCTGTTGAGTTTCCCGACGCATTCGGCCTCGTCCGGCGCTCAGGGGCGGTCAATCACGGTTTGTCTCACCGCACGGGAGAAACCTGCGTGTGTGGGTTGCCATGATCAGATGATTCCAATATCATAGAATCATGGAATCGAAAGACGTTGTCCGCTCCCTGTCGGCGCTTGCCCATGACTTGCGGCTGGAGGTGTTCCGAGCGCTCGTGGTGGTCGGCCAGCAAGGCATCACACCCGGCACGATGGCCGAGCACTTGGGCGTGCCGGCTGCCACGCTGTCGTTCCACCTGAAGGAACTGATGAACGCGGGCCTTGTCTCCCAAGAGCGCCTGGGCCGAAACCTGATCTACCGCGCGTCGTTCGAGCACATGAACGCGCTGCTCAGCTATCTCACGGCCAACTGCTGCCAGGGCGAGGCGTGCCTTCCGGCAGCCACTTCCTGCTGCTGAGGGCTGCCATGACCACCCACGTCCTCATCCTTTGCACCCACAATTCCGCGCGCAGCGTGCTCGGCGAAGGCATGCTCAACCATTGGGCCCTGAAACTCGGCAAGGACGTGAGGGCGCACAGCGCCGGCAGTGCGCCCAGCGGCCGCATCAACCCGTTCGCGCTCGAGGCGCTGCACAACGCCGGCGTCGACACCACTGGCTACCGCAGCAAATCGTGGGACGAATTCAGTGCCGACGGCACGCCGCCCCTCGGCATGGTCATCACCTTGTGCGACAGCGCCGCGGCCGAGCAGTGTCCTGTGTTTTCCGGCGGCAAGGGCGGCCAGCCGGTGATGGTGCATTGGGGCTACCCCGATCCCTCCCAGGCTGAAGGGGGTGACGATGGCAAGCGCCGCGAATTCGAACTCACCCGGCAAGCCATCGGCTACCGGATGCTGCAGCTGCTGCAATTGCCGCTGGAGGCCATGGACAACACCGAGTTGCAGCAGGCGCTGGTCGCCATCTCGAAGAGCTGACATGGACATGCCTCGCAAACTCGCAAGCGAAGCGCTGGGCACCGCGCTGCTGCTCGCCGTGGTGATCGGATCGGGCATCATGGCCGAGCGACTGGCGGGCGGCAATGTCGCGTTGGCGCTGCTGGCCAACGCCCTGGCCACCGTGGGCGGCCTGTACATCCTGATCGAGGTCTTCGGCCCGATCAGCGGTGCGCACTTCAACCCGACCGTCAGCGCCGTCATGGCTTGGCGTGGCGAGCTTCCGAAGCCCGCGCTGCTGCCCTACATCGCGGCGCAGTTGATCGGCGCCATGCTCGGCGCCTGGCTGGTCCATGCCATGTTCGATCTCCCGATCTTGCAACTGTCGACCAAGCTGCGCAGCGGCACCGGACAGTGGATCGCCGAAGCGGTGGCCACCGCCGGGCTGCTGCTGGTGATCCTGCGCGCGCCGGCCGGCCGGGCCGCGCCGATGGTCGCGGCCTACATCGGCGCGGCTTACTGGTTCACCGCATCGACCTCGTTCGCAAACCCGGCCGCCGTGTTCGGCCGGTTGTTCAGCGACACTTTCGCAGGCATCGCGCCATCCAGTGCGCCGGGCTTCGTCGCCGCGCAATTCGCCGGCGCCGCCATTGGTTTGGCGATCCACCACGCCTTCGAGCCGCGGGTACGCCCGGCCGGCCATCCGAACGCCATCGAGGCGTCGAGCGATGGGGAACCCGTCGCGAAGTAGTCCCCTGCATGGCCATGGTCACGACGAGCTGTCGACGGCCTGCTTCCGAACGGAAATAGCGATATGTCGCTGAACAACGTTTCCCTGCGTCAGGCCGGCAAGGCCGACTGGCCGGCCATCTCGTTGCTGCTTCAGTCCAATGGATTGCCGCTCGATGGTGCGGAGGCCCACATCTGCCCACCTTCGTCGTCGCCTCCCGCGAAGGCGAGGTGATCGGGGTGATCGGGTTGGCCGGTGTCGAGGTCCATGGCGACGTGGCGTTGTTGCGCTCGGTCGCTGTCTCGCCAACCTGCCATCGCCAAGGCATCGGCCGGTCGCTCGTGAGCCTGCTGTTGCGGGAGGCGAAGCGCCGCGGCATCCGTGAGGTCTTCCTGCTCACGACCACGGCAGCCAACTACGTTCCGCGTCTTGGCTTTGCCCGCCTGTCCCGCGAACAGGCGCCGCGTGCTTATCTAATCAGGTCCGGCCATGGGTTGCCAGCAAACCAGATGCGGCTCTGCGTTATTTCAAGTTTCCACGCTCAACGCGTTCTCGCACCCATCGCCAAAATGGTTTCCACCGGCGGATTGTTCAACACAAGTTCGCCATTGATCTCGAAAATAGGGAACCCGTATTCCTTCGTCGGCAAACCGGCCTGCCGGACCTTTTCCCACAGCTCGTTCTCTCTGGACTTGTCTTCATCAATGAAGTATTCGACATGAGGTACGCCCAGTTTTCTGAATTGAGCCTCTTTCTGCTTGCAATATCCGCAGGTGGTTAGCGAGTACATCGTGATGGTCTGCCCAGGATCCCATTTTCCGACCATGATTTTCATCTCTTTCTGGTGCTTGTATTCCGGGTAGTAGTTGTAGAGCTTGTAGGCGCCAACAATAACCATAAGCAATAAAAATATTCTCATTTTCTGAGATTGGAATTCAGCGGCCGACGCAGCCGGTCCGATGGAATGACGGGTTCGGCGAAGGTGTGTATCTGGCGAGGCTCATCAAGATTGGTAATCTTCCATCTGACCCGGAAAAGGGGAAGTCCACGAGCGAGACTACACGAGCGCTGGTGGCGCGGGTAGGTGTCGACTTGGTCAAGCGCGTGATGAACTCCGCATCCGCTCCGTGCCTGGCACGCCTCCCTAAAAGAGGGGCAGAGGGACGCCCATTGTTTCGCCAGCATGGCAGGCTCGGCTCGGATTTCAAAAACGGCGACCCGCTCATAGTCGTTGCTGTTCATTTCGCCACCCGAGTTCGCCAATGCCCCTCCGTGGTGGCTCGCCTGGAAGGTCGACAGGCGGATCAAAACCCCAAACGAGAGCGCCCACTAACGCAGCAGCGAACTGGAACTTTCTATCCAGTTCGCCACGCAGTTCGCCACTCAAAATTTGATCTGATTAGAAACCTGCTTCAGCCCAGGCGCAGATCAGGACCTTTTTGCGCTGCAATCGCTGACCTCGCCGGGGGATTGGACCGGTGTCCAACGGCGCGCTGAGGCAGGTTTCTCTCCATGAACCTGAATAGAGTCGTGGTGGCTTTATGCGGTGAGCGCATGTGCCGGTGGGGTCGAGTCGGGCAGTCATGCGTCCGAGCAAACGCAAAGCGCTCGACAGGAGCCGTGCTGTGGACGCGATGGTCGACGAGATCGAGCGGTTGAAAGCCAGCATTAGAGCCAAGGTCAAACACCCGTTCCGCGTGATCAAGCGGCAGTTCGGCTACACGAAGGTGAGATACCGCGGGTTGAAGAAGAACACCG
>Ga0170475_104454695_pt1 | contig 11530 bp, 6 predicted proteins | sample Soicark_Litter_5_FD_111474 | JGI IMG/M metagenome (GOLD analysis project Ga0170475, IMG submission 111474) | Avena fatua rhizosphere microbial communities from Hopland, California, USA. Combined Assembly of 48 SPs | reverse complement strand
CTCTGCGCCATGTACGTGGACAAACCGCTCGGCGGCGTCGAGTGCGTGCAGACTCTGTCGCGGCTGAACCGCATGTACGCTGGCAAAACGACCTTCGTGCTCGACTTCGTCAATGAACCCGACGAGATCCTGAAGGCCTTCCAGGAGTACTACCAGACCGCCACCTTGCTCGACGTGAGCGACCCCGATCACATCTGGCTGCTGGAAGAGAAGCTCAAGCAGTCGGGCATCTTCACGATGACCGAAGTGACCCACTTTTCCGAAGTCTTCTACATGAAGAGCAAGAGCCAAGCCGCGCTCAGCCATGTGATGAAGCCAGCCGTCGAGCGCTGGAGCAACCGCTACAAAGAAGCCCAGCAAGATGCCGCAAAGGCGAGCGTCATCTTCGAACGCACCAAGAAGACGAACGACCCGGTGCTCATCGCCAACGCCGAGGGGGAGTTGAAGGAAGCGCGCAAAGAGCTCGACTTCCTCGGCGGCTTCAAGGCCGACCTCCGCAGCTTCACGCGCTACTACGAGTTCATGAGCCAGATCATCGACTACGACAGCACCGATCTGGAAAAGCTCAGCCTCTACGCGCGGCACCTTTATGGGCTGCTCCGGGAGAGCACGCCGGAGGACGATCCGATCGACCTCTCCTCCGTGGAGCTGAGCCACTACCGCCTGAGCAGGCTCAAACAGGGCGACCTGCTCCTCGTGCGTGACGGCCAGCAGGGCCTCCAAGCGGGCTCCGACGTGGGCACCCGCAAAGCGCGCGACAAGAAGGAAGAGTTCCTCTCCCAAATCATCGCCCGCCTGAACGACGTGTTCGTGTCGGACGGCCTGACCGAAAACGATCTGCTCGACTACGCCCGCACGATCACCAACAAAGTCAGCGAAAACGAAGCGGTGATGCACCAAATTCGGAACAACTCGGCCGAACAAGCCCTGCTCGGCGACTTCGCCAGCGCCGTCGACAATGCCGTCATGGAATCGGGCGACGCGCACCAAAATCAGATGAACCAGGTCCTCGGCAACAAGAACGTCGCGGCCGACTTCGGCCGAATTGTGTTCGATTTGCTGCTGGCCCAGATGAAGACTGGTGAGCTCGGCAAGGGGCCACCGAGTTCACAGCGCCGGTGAGCTGCCTCGATATCCAGCGAACGAGCCATGCCCGCGTCGCGGCGCAGGTATCCCGCTGCGGCAAGCTTCGGCCGTATCGCCTTGGGTATGCTCGTGGCGCGGATGATGGAGGTAACGTACCATCGGCCAACGCCGATAACCCTCGTCGACGAGGTAAAGGGACACGTGTCGGATTCTGAAAGGACGTAGGCGTGAGCGACGTAAAGACAATCGCCGAGTGCGCTGAATCGGTGTGGGCTATTGGCGATCTGCTGCGGCGGGATCTACGGTTGGATGAATACAATCGCGTTATCCTTCCCCTTGTAGCGCTCAAGCGTCTTGAACAGGCGGGAACAACTAAAGGCTTGAGCGCAGCCACCTTGATCACCTCGCCTCGAGGTCTGGCGCAATCCGCTTGGGCCTCGGTCCCGACCGAACTTGCTGACCTGCTCGATAGCCTCGACTTTGGCAGCACGATCGACAGACTCGACAATACCGTCAAGACGCGCCTGGCGGACGCAATCGGAGCTTTGGATCTGGGTCCCGACCGACTTTCAAACAAAGCCGCCTCCGACCTATTCGAGCTCGCCGCCCGAGGACTGAGCGCGGAAGGCGGGGAGCACTGGACCCCTCCCGACGTAACGCGCCTGGTCGCCCAGCTGGTGCGCGCGGGGGACGCAAGGAAGGACGGTGGCGCAATCGTGTACGATCCAGCGTGCGGCCTGGGAGGCAGCCTCTTCCAATTCGACGAACATGATGTCGAGGGTCCGCGCGTCACGCTGTGCGGCCAAGAGTCAACCAAACGGCGATCGGGGTTTGCAAGCTCCGCGCGCTCATGACAGGACACGACTCATGGCGCTTCCAACAGGGCAACACGCTCCTCGGAGACCATCACGCAGACGTCAAGGCCGACTACATCGTGTCTTGCCCGCCGTTCGGCTTGAGTTGGCAACGCGAACTTGACCCAATTCGGACCGAGCACCAGTCACGAGGTCAGGCCGGACGATTTGGACCAGGCCTGCCTCGAGTGTCGGACGGCTCACTCCTATTCCTGCTCCACATGTTGTCGAAGGCCAAGCCGCGGGATGAGGGCGGAGCGCGCATCGCGTTCATTTCTGCCGGGTCCCCGCTCTGGGCGGGCGGCGCGGGAAGCGGCGAAAGCGAAATTCGCCGGTATCTATTCGAAAATGACTGGCTCGAAGCGCTCATTGCCCTGCCTTCTGGCTTGTACCCGAACACCGGCGTACCGACATATCTGTGGATACTGAGCAACTCGAAGGCGACTGAACGCAAGGGGCGGGTTCAAGTTCTGGATGCAACGAACTTATTCGAACCGATCCACCGCGCGCAGCGACGCGAAGGGCGACACAGTTGGATGAGCCCGGCGAACATCGCCGAAGTCGTGGAGCTGTACACGGCTCTGGAGGACGGCCCCCTCGCCAGGAGCTTCGACACGACAGATTTCGCCTTCCGGGCCCTGACCATCGAGCGCCCCCTACGCCAGTCGTTTCTAGTGACCGAAGACTCGCTCGTCAAGCTGCAGGAACATCGTCAATGGCAAAGGCTGGTGTCGAGTCGTCCGACCGAAGCTGAGTCGAGTTTGCGCGCGCTGCGGACGCTCGCTGGGGAGGAAGGCTGGTCCTGTCGGCATCGGTGGCGCAATGCCTTCAAGAACATTCTGATAGCCGAGAACGCGAGGGTGTCGGCGCCAATCGCACAGCTCATTGAGAGTTTGGTGGCGACGACCGACCCACAAGCGTCCGTCTGCATGTCCGACGATGGCCCAGAGTCAGACCCGCGGCTGAGAAGTCGGGTGGACCTATTGCTTGATCAGGGCATCGATGAGTACCTCGCCCGTGAAGTCCTCCCAAGCAAGCCAGACGCTTGGGTATCCGACGACCAGGTCGGCTACGCCATTCGACGCATTGGCCACCTTGGCTTCGCACTGAGCCGAGAACTGTCCAAAATCCAGGAGGAGTATCAGCACTGTGAGTTGCTGCTCATGAACGACGTCTGCAGGCAGATCGGCCGCGAAACCCCTCAGAACGGGCACGCGAAGACGGGGGAGAGCGCTCTGACCCGGGTACTCAAGCGATTTGGGGTTCGTGCGGAGCCAGACTCCGAGAGAATCCTCCCCGATTACTTGGCAATGTTCTTTGCAACCGATCTCGGCACTCGATTGCTCAGTGCGCTCAGCATGGGCGGCGTGGTAGCGCACATTGACCCTGAGGACTTAGGCAAGCTCACTGTGCCAGTGCCTACTCTGGATGAGCAACGTGGCCTCCTCACGGCCAAGGCTCGACTGGAGGACCTTGCCGCAATTCTTAGGCGAATTGAAGCTGAACTCGCCGCGAACCCTCGCAATCTCGCGCAAGTAAACTCGACGATTATACCGGTCCAGCGTGTGCTGGGGCAGCTTACCGAGGCCGACGAAGTGCGGGAGAGAATTCGAGCGGGAGAATCAAAGCGGGTCGAATTCAAACAGACATTCTCTGTCGACGTCGCGAAGCAAACCAGGGAGAAGTACATCGAAGAGGCAGCTCTGAAGACCGTGGTTGCCTTTCTGAATTCGGATGGGGGAGACTTGCTCCTCGGCGTTCAAGACTGTGGAACAGTTGTGGGCCTGGATTCCGAGATCGACGCGCACCACAAGTCCAACAACGACAAGTTTCTACTTCACGTAAAGAACGCTTTCGCGTCCCGGATCGGCGCTCCCAGCTTCCCGCTGATTGATCAGCGCTTGGTTGACCTCCACGGGAAGGTCGTTCTCTGGGTACGGTGCGAACCATCGAAAGTCCCCGCCTTTCTCGATGAGGAGAAGTTCTTCGTCCGAACCAATCCAGCGACGGATCTGCTGACCGGGCGAAAGATGGCAGACTACATCTCGGCGAGGTTTGAATGAAACGGTGAACGCTTCGCTCTCGTCTAGTCCGGGCTCGTCTAGTTGGTGAAGGTGCCTGGCCACCGGGCAGCCTGATCCGTGCCGAGGCGGCGAGGCGAGGCGAGCGAGCAAGCGAGGCTTGGCTCTACGCCGCCAAGCAAAAAGGAAATCGTTGCCCACCGCGCCCAACAGCACCTAGGCTAGTGATAGCGCCCGCGGCCCGGGCGCTGGGCGCGGCCCCCTCTCAAGTGCCGGGTGGAGTTCTTTCTCATGGCGGTAACGCTCTTCAAAGACACGACCTACAACCTCAACGGCCTCCTAGAGAACATCAAACGAGGTGAGATCGCGCTGCCTGACATCCAGCGGCCGTTCGTGTGGGCCCCGGCCAGAGTGCGCGAACTCTTCGACTCGATGTACCGCGGATTTCCCGTTGGCTATTTGCTGTTCTGGGCGACTGGGGCGGAAGCTGGCGCGCGAAAGATTGGCGAAACGACCAAGGAAGCAGCGCCACGATTGCTGATTGTAGATGGCCAGCAGCGACTCACCTCGTTGTTTGCCGTGATGACCGGCATCCCCGTACTCCGAAAAGATTTCACCGAGGGACGCATCAGGATCGCGTTTTGCCCCTCTAACAAGTCTTTTGAAGTCACGGACGCGGCGATCGAGAAGGATCCAGAATTCATCGCCGACATCACGGAGGTCTGGCGTTCATACCGAGAAACCACCAAGCGCTACTTCGCTCGTCTCGCGGAGCATCGTGGCACCGCAATTCCCGATGATGAAGAAGGCGTACTCGAGGCTTCAATCGACCGATTGCGCGACCTCCAGCACTACCCGTTTAACGCGGTCGAGCTCGATGCGTCTGTCGATGAGGAAGCGGTCGCGCAAGTATTCGTCCGCATCAACTCGCAGGGCGTAACGCTGAACCAAGCGGATTTCATTTTGACCTTGATGTCCGTGTTTTGGGAACACGGCCGGCGCCAGCTCGAGGCCTTCTCGAGGTCTGCATCCGCGCCGAGCAAGGGCGGGCCGACACCATACAACCATTTCATTGAGCCGCAGCCAGACCAGTTGCTCCGTGCGGCGGTGGGGCTGGCGTTCCGACGCGGTCGCCTGCAACATGTCTATTCGTTGCTGCGCGGGAAGGACCTCGAGACTGGTGCCGTGAGCCCCGAGCAGAGGGAGCTACAGTTTGGCCGTCTGCGTGAGGCCCAGGATGCGGCACTCAGCCTCACAAATTGGCACGAGTTCCTCAAGTGTCTGACGCGCGCGGGGTTTCGCAGCGGTAGGATGATCTCTTCCGAAAACGCCCTAATCTACGCCTACGTCCTGTGGCTGATCGGACGACAGGATTACAAGGTGGAGCTTCCGCGCCTACGCGACGTAATTGCACGGTGGTTCTTCATGGCCCACACGACAGGGCGATACACCTCCTCGCCCGAGAGCCAACTCGAGAGCGACCTACTGCGTTTTCGCGACATTGCTTCGGGCGATGCTGATGGTTTCTGTGCCAGGCTCGAGCGCGAAGCAGCGACGGTGTTTACAAGTGACTATTGGACTATCTCGTTACCAAACCGTTTCCAGCGTTCTGGCGGAAGATCGCCAGCCATGATCGCATACTGGGCGGCGCTGAACTTGCTGGATGCCGAGCTGCTGTTCTCGACGACCAAAGTTGCGACCCGTTTTGACCCGGGCGTTACGACCGTTCGCAACGTCGAACGCCACCACTTATTCCCCAAGCAACACCTTGCCAAACTCGGCATCGCGACGCCAGCGCGGGTCAATCAGATCGCAAATATGGCCTTCGTGGACTGGGTCGAGAACGGCGAGATTTCGGACGACGCGCCATCGAAGTATTGGCCCGTCATGAGTGCGCGGGTCGATGCAGATCGGCTCAAACGCCAACGGTACTGGCACGCGCTTCCGGTAGGTTGGGAACAGCTCGAATACGATGACTTCTTGGAGAAGCGTCGCAAGATGATGGCCGAAGTGGTGCGCGAAGGGTTCGCGCAGCTAACAGGCGGAACATCATCGGTGAAATCGGACGCGGTGCCACTGCAGGAGCTCATCAAGTCAGGGGAGTCGTCAAGCCTGGAATTCAAGTCCACCGCCAGGTGGAACGCGAAATCGAACGCAAAGGATCCTCGACTCGAACACACGATCCTGAAGACGGTCGCCGGCTTCATGAACTCCGAAGGTGGCGTACTTCTGATCGGTGTCTCGGATACCGGTCAGATCCTGGATTTGGTCGAAGACTACGCCACCGTCAGCAAGCAAAACCGAGACGGCTACGAGCTTTTCTTGGGCACCTTGTTCAAGGCCAACCTCAGCGGCGCAGCTCATACACTCGCCCGCGTATCGTTCAGTGGCATCGATGGGCGAGACGTCTGCCGCGTCGACGTGGCCGCGAGCGGTTACCCGGTGTACGTGAAACCCGCCGAGGGAAAAGAGGCGAGTGAGTTCTGGGCCAGAGTCGGGAACAGCACGCGACAGTTGGTCGGCGCGGAAATGGATCAATATCGGACGGAGCACTGGGAGTAACTACTTGACGCAACGGCAGCCGTCCTGAACCGCTGGTTCACCAGTGAAGTTGACCGCCTTCAAGCGCGGCTTGCACCGGTGAACTTGACCGAATGCCCGTGGGTTCCCATGCCCGCCAATAGCGTCGGACAAGCGACCACGCACACATATGCAAGAGCTCGCTCTACCGGCAACGAGGCGTTACCTATCCCCCAATGACCTCAACCCCGACCGTTCAACTAGATACGCAAGCGAACTCCGGCCCCAAAAATGACCATAGCATCACAAGATCGCATCGGCAAAGTGGCGCTAGACTCCCCCAGATTAGTCTCCAACAGATGACCAGATGACACCCTCGATTTTGCAACCACCGCGGTTCCAGCTCGAAGACTTCCATCGAGAATTCGAGCATATGCCCGGCGTCGCTAACCTTTCAACTAGCGACACATCCCCCTGGGGCTGGCACGAAGCGCTTCAACGATGCCCGGCGATCGGGCATGCCCTCGACTCGACGCGCTGGCAGTATCCCGACACGGAGCGCGAACTAATTCCGTCGATCGCGCGGCTGTATCGGGCCACCCCCGAAACCGCGCTACTCGCGACCAACGGCGCAGCTGAGGGGATCTTTCTGGCGTTGAGTGCTGTCCGGCACACCAGTGCAGGACAGACAGTAGTCGCCGTGCCGACACCCGCATATGGGGCATTCGCTGGGGCGAGCGAACTTCTGGGCTACCACGTCGAGCGCTATCGCTACGAAGCCAACTCTGACTGGCACATCGACGAGGCCGAAATTCTTCGGGCCGCCGGATGCTGCGATGTCGTTGTGATCAACACGCCTCACAACCCCACGGGACATATGATGGCAAGCGATCTGATCGCTGAAGTGGCAAGTCGACTGCAGCGTCGGAACGGCTGGCTGCTTCTGGATGAAGTTTTTCAATGGGCCCACGACGGTCCTCTCGAGCCGATTTCGTCGAACGTCGTCTCCATTCGAAGCTTATCCAAGCTCTACGGGTTGCCTGGGATGCGCTTAGGCTGGATCGCAGCGCCGGAAGCCTTGGTCGACGTGATCAGAACGCTGCAGCAGTATTCCACAGCGGCGATTGGAGCATTGGCGTCGAAACTGGGCTGTGCAATATTGCCGAGCCTCAAGTCATTCGCAAGACCGGAACTCCTCGAGTCGAATCGAACGAGTTTGCGCGACTGGGCCTCAACTCATGCGGACGTGGTGCACGTGGTCCCGTTCGACCAGGGCACGACAGCCATTATCGAGTTCAAATCGCGACTTGAAGAGCGCGAAATCTTCGAACGGCTGCGGCTTGAGGGGGTCATCCTCGCACCGGGGAAGAGATGTTTCGGTGAAGGAGGGCCGCGACCTTGGTTTCGTCTCGGATATGGCGTCGACGAAGGAAGTCTTGCTGCGGGCTTGGCGGCTATCCAACGGACGCTACCAGCAATCGGAGTCTGAAAATGCAGCCAATAATGTTGGGATTCTTGCAATATAAGCCCGAACACAAGCGCTTCGACGATGACGAACCGTGTCACGTGGCAGGTCGGTGCCTACTTGATGGGATCGAATTCTTACGCACTACTCCACGCTGGTCAGCGAGGTTCGGCGTCTTAGTCAACGCGCACGCTATGCGGCTCTGTTGGCAATACGTGAACGCGCTCAAGAACGACGCGGCGATCGATGACCTGCGAGGCTTTGTAAACGAAACGTACACGTACCTCGTTTCCCGACGAAATAGCTCGAGCCCCTACTACGGCGAGGACTTATGGGACTGGGCATACATCCTCGAAGCGATGGTCGCAGTGGTGCCGGACTTCGAGACGCAACCGCGGTTTGAAGCGCTTCGAAATGATCTAGGCGTTTTCTACAAAACCATCACTACGAGGCTAAGCACAAAACTCTACTTAGGCATCGGCGGAGAGTGGTACGGCCCCGCCGTTCCTACCGCAGCGTATCGCCTTCTCAATCTTGCACGAGCGCAGTTGTCTGACCAACCTGACTTGGACAGCACACTGGCGGCGCTCAAAGCGATGGCCCTCGAGCCATTGAAGGACGGGCAATACTTCGAAAAACCCTCGGAGCCGCGGTACGCAGCCTGGCACCTGGGGCAGGTCGCCAGTGAATTCCAAGGTGACTCGGCGGGCATACGTTCCGCCATCTCGGACCTGCACCCAATCCTGACACTCCAAGACCCTGCCGAACGGACATACGCCCTCGCCCGTGTCCTTCAAGGGCTTGGCCCCTTAGAGCCGGCGGGGCGCGAAGCACTAAAGGCCGTCGTGGCGTGCGAGACGACCACGAGGCCACTTGGCACCGGTATCTTGGCGGACAACGTAAAAGCTTCGTTGAACGTCCTGGAAGGCATCTGGTTCGGCCTGGACCAGCGCGATCTCGTCGAGATCAACTCGATGCTGAACGCGCTTTTGACGGCAAGGCGTCGTTCAAATCGAGTCGGAATCTTGGTCGCGCTCGATCGTGAACAAGACGCCTGTCTCAAGCAGTTCCGGGATCATGGCGCGACCATCACGCCAAACGGCGATGTATTCGAGATTGACCACTCCCAATATCAAGCAGTTGTCGTCATCGGGAAGTCGATTTTGGAGTCCGCGCACGCTACCATCGATCTCGTGCGAAAATTTGCGGTAACACGAGTGGTAGTCGTAGGGATTGCGGGGTCCCTCGGCACCGCCAATGGGACAGGAGAGTTCACGGGCCCGGACAAGGGAGATGTTGTAATTGCCACTTCCAATGCCGCATATCGCGTTCGCGAGAAAGCGCGAGTGGAGACGAAGACCGCTGCGGTTCCGTTTGCGCACCGAACATGGTCAATCCTGCCGTGCGACACGGCGATGTTCGCGCTCGCTCATCGGGAACCGGCAACGCCGAATTTCTCTCTAGGTGAATATAGAGGCAGGCGCAGCCTTGTTCACGAGGGACTCATCGTAACCGGGAACGGCATCAAGGATCATCCGGAGGAAAAGCGGAAGGTCCTGCAAGAGTGGCCAGGCGGATTAGCAGTTGCCGAGGAGGGCTTTCCGGCTGCCCTCGAATGCCACGACCACGGGATCCCTTACCTCGAAATCCGTGGAATTTCCGATCGTGCCGAGGGTGACAAGTTGCTGCAGCAGGGCAACGCAAAAGACGAGGAAGAGGACCAGCAGTGCGCCGCTAACAATGCGGCGAAGGTGGTGGTGCACCTAGTGAGTTGGCTCTTTACCCCCAACACGATGCTCCCCGCATGAAGAACCTTGGCTGTACGCTCGAATGGGCCCGCGATGCACCGCCACGGATCGCCGGGCGCTTGCATTTTACCGGGGCTCCTGGAAGTAGAACGGCTCGCGAACTCTAAAGATTGTTTCCTGTTGAAGCGAAAGGCACTCTAGCTGGCCAGCGAAGCGTGTTGGGCCACAGGACTCACACCATGGTATTGTTGCGACGATGCGCGAACCCAGCGCGACTGACTAAGCTGAAGGGCGTGATTTGGAAGACCTGGTCTACAGAGGCGCGACAAAACCTCAGGCAATTGGAATGCCTTGGCCACCGCTTGCCGGAACCAAGTCTCGACGACATTCCGGAGGTGCGATCGTACCCCGCGACTTACTCACTTCCTCTTAACTCAGTTCCCGACCGCGCACTCCGAGAGTGGGTTCGCCTTACTGCGGTGGAGCTTCAGGCGTGGCGCTCCCCACGACACCTGACGCTTCTTGATCGTATTCTAGACTCATCGATATCAGGCCGAACATTGCATCTCTTCTTTAGCCTACTTCGCGCAGAGATGGCTCGCACCGCACATCCGTCGTGGCTGCCGCTGCACCCGCCGACCCAAGAAAGGCCGAACGGCACAGAATTTCCACTTCATTGTGACTTATGGCAGCCCGAAACGCTGATGAATGTCTACGACGCTGTTGCGTCCGATCAAAGCGGCGAGTCCTTATTTCTTCACATTGACAAACTCATTGCAATATTGGAGACCATTCACGGGGTGCCACCTACCCACGCGCACAAAGTCCGGTCCGCGCTGAGAAACCCGCTGTCGCACAATGCGTACGACAAGTTCTACGATCTGCTTCACCACCGAAGGCATCCGTTCCGAGGGGAACTACAGAAGCAAATGCACCACGCAGCGCTCTCGGTATTCCTTGATCGTGGTCAGGGCTACGTCGTTCACGATCGAACCTGGCTGCATGGACATGCCACCTGCAATCAGCGCATTACCGGCCAACGGCTGTATCGCCTCGTTTTCGCAACGCGCTCACAGCAACGTATCACCTCGCTTCACCCTGATCATTGATCACATATCCGAGCTTTGGAAGGCGGGAGGCAACCGTCTGCGTTTTGAACACACTGGATCGAACGGATGCAACGATGCAACGACGGGTTAGAGCCAACGGTTTCTGAACACTTGGAGCGCGCCTTCCTCGACGCGGGACCTGTCGATGAGCCGATGAGCGGAGCAAGACTGCGTATGAGCTTTTTTCGAGTTCGCGGTCAGCAAACTCCAGCCACGCGCGGTTCTTGGTTCTAGTGATGTCTACCGAAGCTTTGTCTCAAGAGGGCCGACGAGGAGGTAGCTTTTTTGACCGAAGTCATCGAATCTCTTGAAAAGACTGCGATCTCGGCCGCCGCGAAGAAGGTCTAGAAGAACGCAATCGGCGGCCTGAACAGCAAGTCAATCGCGTCACAAGCAGCTGCCCAGATGAAGTCCCGTGAGCTGAGCAATGCGGCGAACAAGCTCGAGCCGATCGCTAAACACATGCTGCTGAATCGCCAGCTCTCTGAGCTAGCGCTAGCCACTTGCTTGCCGGCAGGACGGCGAAATTCGCAGGCCGGTGGTGTTTCCCGGTCACGGCGACCAAGTCGTACGAGTGCCCGTCGCCTGTGAGCGTGCACCGCGATCCGCCTGGTGCCTGACGCTCGTTGATCCGTTGATCGACCTATTGACCCAACCTCCCGGACGAATCCCCCCCGGCGGCTGGGGCGTCGGGCGTCGAAACCCCTTGCGCCGGGCCCAATAGGCT
>Ga0170475_102937273_pt1 | contig 11530 bp, 12 predicted proteins | sample Soicark_Litter_5_FD_111474 | JGI IMG/M metagenome (GOLD analysis project Ga0170475, IMG submission 111474) | Avena fatua rhizosphere microbial communities from Hopland, California, USA. Combined Assembly of 48 SPs | reverse complement strand
TTCGATGTCAGGCATCAGTCAGGCAGATTTGCCAACACGGTCTCGACCCCCAGGTCAGCGAGCTGAGGCCGTTGCAGAACACGGGTCCAGCGCCCGGTCGGCGCGCACTGCGACGGATTCGAATCGCTGGAGAACAACGTAACGGTCGGGCATCCGGCGGTAGCGATCAGGTGCATCGGCCCGGTATCGTTGCCCACCGCGAACCGCGCCGCCCGTGCCAGATCGCACAGATCGCCGAAGCTGGTCTGGCCGATCAGGTCGACGCCGCCCGGAATGTCCGCCGACAGCCCTTGCTCTGCCTTCGCACCCAAGATCACACAGCGAATCCCGCGGTCTGCGAGACGCTGGGTCAGCGCTTGGTAACATGCCGCCGGCCATCGCTTGGCGAGCCGGTCGGGCGAACTGCCTGGCACCAAAAGCGCGAAGTCGGGCGGCAACCTGAAGCGCGCGATGTCGCCCGTGCACCACGACAGATCCGCCGGTGGAAATTCGCTGATCCCGGCCTGCCGCAACTGGCCCTGCTGACGAACCGTGTCATGCAGGATATTGCGCTGGGGATCGCGATCCGGATGGGAACAACCAAGTGCAATTCCAGACCATTCCGGCCGATGCTTTGCCGGGAACAACCAAAAATAGCGAGACGACCGGGTCGATGTCTGCAGATCATAGACTCGATGAAAATGTCCTGCCTGAAGGATGCGCGACAGCCGGCGGGCGGTTGACAGGTCCCACCAAGCTGGACGTGGATCGGTCAGCACAGTGTCGAAATAGGGGAACGTCCGGAGCCAGTCTGCATAAATGGCACTTGTCAGCACGCTGATATGGGCTTGGCGATGATGCGCGCGGATGGCGGCGAATGCGCCAAGCGACAGGATAATATTGCCGAAGGCTCCCAGCTTGATGATCAGGATATTCTCGGTCTCCGCCCGCTGTGGAAGCCCCGTCTCCGCTGTCGCCTGAACCGACCAAACCATGATCCTCAGTATCAGCGTGAGTGGGGACCGGCAACCGCATGGCGATCGCCTCACTGAGATCGCGCCGCGATGTACGACCAGTCCTTCGGCAGCGAGGCGAACTTCACGTCAGGGCAGGTTCAGGCAGTCGGTCTTGACCCTGGCCGGCTCGACCGAGCCGGTTGCCAGGTCCGCATTGTCAACAACAACAATAACCGCTCCTGCGTGAAGCCTGAATGGCTCGGCGTGCACCTTCAGGCCGGGAAATAGGCGGCCCAATGCCGCGCGATGTCCAGCCGCCGCGTCACCCACACACCATCAAACCGCCCGACATGATCCAGCAGCCGTTGCAGCCCCGCCGCTCGGGCAGGATGACCGATCAGGCGCATATGCAAGCCGATGGACAGCATCTTCGGCTGCGCCCGGCCCTCGGCATACAGAAAGTCGAACGCGTCGCGGCAGTAGTGAAAGAAGTCGTCTCCGGTCCCGAAAACGCCACGGCCGAACTTCGAATCATTGGTGGACAGGCTGTACGGAACCACCAGATGCGGCGTGCCACCGACCTTCGTCCAGTATGGTAGGTCGTCATCATAAGCGTCTGAATCGTAAAGAAAGCCGCCCTCCTCCACCAACAGCCGACGTGTGTTCACGCTTGGCCCGCTGCGGCAGTACCACCCCAACGGGCGCTCACCCATGGTGGCTTGCAGCGAGGCAATCGCACGGGTGATCCGCTCGCGTTCTACCGCCTCCGTCATCTCGAAATGCTTTTCCCAGCGCCAGCCGTGACAGCACACATCATAGTCTGCCTGCTTGATGGCCTCCGCGGCCGGTTTGTTACGTTCCAGAGCCAGCGCACAACCAAAGATCGTCATCGGCAGCTCCCGTTCCTGAAACAGCCGCAACACTCGCCAGAACCCGGCGCGCGCGCCATAGGCGAACATGCCCTCTGCCGCCAGATCGCGCCCGACGACGCCAGGACTGGCGCCACCATATTCAGTCAGCCCCCACTCCGAGGCTGGATCTCCATCAGGAACAGACGGCTCTGACCCTTCTTCAAAATTCAACACAAAGTTGACCGCCAGACGCGCCTGGCCCGGCCAGTTCGGATTCGGTGGATTGGCACCGTAGCCGATCAAATCACGATCCATCTGCCTCATCCCGCTTGGTGATGCCGGCAGGCTACAGAGCGTCAGCCTCCATTGCGAGATAGCGCTTGCGCATTGACGTGCGCGGGCGGGACGTCGAAAAGCCCGCTCATGTCTGACATTGCCGCGCCGTGGATCATCAGCGAGGGTATGGCCGGGTTACGCTCCCAGGCGTTCGGTCTGGCCGAAGCCGCCGGGATTATAGCCGAATTCCGCGAGCTGAGGCCTGCTGCACCGTGGAAGTGGATCACGGCCAAGCTCTGGCCCAATCCGCTCTCCGCCGTGGCCGACGCCGTAAGGGCGCCACTGCCGTCGCTGGTGATCGGCTGCGGCGGGATGGCCGGGTCGGTGTTGGCCGCATTGCGGCGAAAGTCGACACATGTCGTGCAGATCCAAAATCCGCGCATCGATATCAGCCGCTTTGATCTGATCATCGCCAACCACCACGATGAGCTGACGGGGGCGAACGTCATTGTCACCCGCACCGCCCTGCACCGGGTGACGCCCACCCGTCTGGCGGCGGAGGCGGCCCGGTGGCGCGAGCATTTTATGCCCTACCGGCGGCCTTTGGTCGCGGTGCTGCTCGGAGGCAATAACGGCCGGTTCCGCCTGGATCGCGACGCGGGTGCGCGGCTGGCGGCCAACCTCGCGACAATGGCCGAACGTGATAAGGTAGGTGTCGTGGTCACCCCGTCCCGCCGCACGGACCCGGCCGTCACCGAACTGATCCGCGCCGCTTTGGCTTCCTCCGGTGGCTGGGTGTGGGACCTGCAAGGCGAAAATCCCTACTTTGGTATGCTTGCGCTGGCCGATCTGATCATCGTCACCCAGGACAGCGTGTCGATGATTTCTGAAGCAGCCGCGACGACGGCACCGGTGATGATCGCCTCGCTTCCCGGCTCCTGGCGGCGGCAGGGGCTGTTCCTGGACCCGCTTATGAAGCAAGACCGCGTTCGCCCTTTCAAAGGCCGGTTTGCGACATGGAATGTGTCAGCCTTGAACGACACACCCCTCGCCGCTGCTGAAATGCGACACCGGCTAAAACTGTGAGCATGGCCGGGTTGGGCCAGACGTCCGAAGCCCTTGATTCTCGGGAACAACGCTAGGATCAGCATGCTGCGAATCCAGACCTTCGACGCCACGGCCGGCGGCAATGTTATCTACAAGGCACTGGCCCATCCGTTGGCCGCGGAGGCGATCGAACGCTTGTACGCGCGCTTCGCGGGTCCCGTGGCACTCTACGATCCCGACGGTATCGCCGAAGCGCTGATGGCCATGTATCCGGCGGTATTTGACAGCCTGTTCGTCCACGACGTTGGCGCCGTGGGAGAAATTCGCGGCGGACACACTACCCGCCCCTTGACCGAAATCGGCCGCAGCGGCGCGCGAACCGTCCTCATCGCCGCGTTCGACGCGCCCCGGATCATTGCCCGCATTGCCCATATGCTGCCGACCGACGCGACGGTGTTGACCCTGGACGATGTCCGCCTGCCAGACGCCTTGCTGACCAACCGCGCCCGCTATCTGGACAAGCTGAACTTCGCCACCAACTTCGCGTTCTTCCGCGATGCCGACGGCATGCACACAAGAGTGGCTTCAGCCAACTACTGGGCCACTTATGGTGCCGCTCAGGTACGCCTCTGGCTGCGCCTGTTCGATGCGGATGGTACGGTCCTGGCAACCTGGGAGCAGTCTTTGCCGGCCGGGCCAGGCGGCTTCTCGATCGAAAGTCAGCAGGTGCGGGAGCGCTTTGGCCTGGGCCCCTTCACCGGCCAGCTTTTCATCCATGCCATCGGCGTCGCCGGCCATGACGTGGTGAAATACGCGCTCGATACCTACGCGTCCGACAATGGGGCATCGTTGTCCTGCACGCACGATGCGAACGCTTGGCCGTCGGATCGCTTTGCCGGCCTGCCTGCGCCGCGCCCGAACGAGAAGGTCGTGCTGTGGCTGCAAAACAGCCACGCGGTGCCGATACCGGCCGGTACGATCGCGCTGGATCGCATGGGGGCGGACAAACCTGTCGCACTGGACGCCGTCGTCGCGCCGTTCGCCACCGTGGCCATGGACGTCGCCGACTATCTGCCGGGCCTGCGATGGCCGGCCCAGGTGGAATTGCGCACCGAACGGCACGTGGTTCGGCCGCGCTATGAGGTGACGCAGAACGACCGTGTGCGAATCGCCCACGTGAACGTCGAGCGCGACAATCTGCGCAATGATCCGGCCATCCGGACACTGCCGCCGGAGATGGGACGCGGCTATCTTCTCCCCTTCCCGATCCTGCCTGCTTCACGCTTCCGCACCGTGTTCCAGCCGACGCCGATGTCTACGGGGCAGGCCAATCTACCGATCCGGCTCGACGTTTTCGCTGCCGACGGGACCAAGCGGGCGGAGCGCTTCCTCGGCTGCCTGCCGCGCGATCATGCCCTCGCAATGGATATGGATGAGTTCGGCCTTGAGCAGGGCCATGCCGAACTGGTCTATGACTTTCGTGAGGGCGGCGATGCGGATGGCTGGCTGCACGCGTTGTTCCGTTACGAGGACCGGCAGTCCGGCCACGTCGCCGAATCGAGCTTCGGCGCCCACATTTTCAATACCGCCATGACCTATCGCGATGAACCGCAATCCTACTCCGGTCCGCCGCCCGGCCTCTCGACACGCCTGTTCCTAGCTGGGCGACCGGACCCGGCGCAGCTTCGCCGCACTGATCTACCCGGCCTCCGCGCCATGGCATGCGAAATCCTCTACGACACTGCTGCTGCACGATAGTGCGGGCATGCGGTTGGCCGAAGCATCGGCCTCCATCCCCTGTTGCGGCTCCGTCATGGTCTGGCCGCACGCGACATTTGATACGGCGGCGTTGGCGGCTGCTGGACCGGATGGCTATGTCCTGATCCGTGATCCCACATGCCGGTTGTTCGGATATCACGGCCTGATGGATGAATCCGGCGGATTTTCGCTGGATCACATGTTTGGATTCTGAATATATTGCAATAACGACATGCCCACGTATGTTGCGTGTCACCAGCGCATATGTTGTCCGGATCACACGGCTGCGAACTTTTTCCGAAAGCGCCTGAATAGGGGAAACAACCTTCATTTTCCAGTTGCGGCGACCAAGAAAGATGCGGCAAGAATATGGCGTTTTCGATCACGAAATCGTGATACCACGAAAACGTGTATCTAGCGTCTGTGAACGCTTTGCCGCGTTCTATGGCAACCACAACATGAGGAAAATCATGTCGCACTCCCCGCCCCTGGCGGTCGAAGAGCACGTGCACGGCGAGACGGTCTGGGTCGCGGTTCGCTCGCGTGGCGCCGACTGGTCCTGGCTGACACCGGATGAAGCCTTCAACTCGCCCGTACTTGGCTCGAGAAATACAGTCCCGTGCCGCAAGCGGCGGAATAGGATCAGTTCTGCATTCCCCACCGCCGCACCGTGCGGATTTCAATCGTGCGGAACACGACGTTCTCGACCAGCAGCCCGATCATGATGATGGTCAGCAGGCCGGCAAAGACCTCGGGGATATCAAGCTGGTTTTTACTCTCGAAGATGAACCACCCCAGCCCGCCCTTGCCTGACGCCACGCCGAATACCAGTTCGGCGGCGATCAGGGTGCGCCAGGCAAACGCCCAGCCGATCTTCAACCCCGCCAGGATCGATGGAAACGCCGCCGGAATCAGGATTCGCAGCACCAGCGGCAGCCCCGACAATCCGTAGTTTCGCCCGACCATCCGCAAGGTCTGGGAAACGCCACGGAAGCCGGCATGGGTATTCAGCGCCACCGCCCATAGCACTGAATGCACCAGCACGAACACCAGGCTGCCAATCCCAAGTCCGAACCAGATCAGTGCCAGCGGCAGCAGCGCGATCGCCGGCAGCGGGTTCAACATCGCGGTCATGGTTTCCAGGAAATCCGTGCCGATCCGCGTGGTGATCGCCAGCACCGTCAGGATAAATGCCAGCACAACCCCTGTGCTGAAGCCGATCGCCAGCACCTGAAGCGAGGCCCATGCCCGATCCGGCAGGACGCCGGAGACCACGCCCTGCCACCAGGCCGTGATGGTGTCGGTGAATGTCGGCACCAGCAGCGGGTTATCGAGATGCCGGGCGTAGACCTCCCACACGACGATCAGCACCACGATCAGGCCCGTCTTTCGCACCCATACCTGGTTGTACAGCCGCTCGAAGACCGTCAGCGGCTTCTCGACAATGCCGAAATCCTGCGCCCCGCGCGGTGTCTGAACGATCTCGGGACGCAGCGTAGTGTCAGACATGCTCTTCTTCCTCCACCCGGTCGGCAAACAGCATGTCATGAATCGGCGCTTCCAACGCCGCCGCAGTCGCGGGATCAGCGTTTGCCGCCACGCTGTTCAGTTCCGCCTTCACCTGGCCGGGATGCGGAGACAGCAGCAGGATGCGGTTGCCGATCCGGACCGCCTCAGGGATCGAATGCGTCACGAACAGCACGGTGAATTTCGTCTCCTCCCATAACGTCAACAATTCTTCCTGCATCCGCTGGCGCGTCAGCGCGTCCAACGCGGCAAAGGGTTCATCCATCAGCAGGATATCCGGTTCCATCGCCATCCCGCGGGCGATGGCGACGCGCTGCTTCATCCCGCCGGACAGGGTGTGTGGATACGCGTCGGCGAAGCGGGTCAGATGCACTTTCTCGATGTACTGCATTGCCTTGTCATCGGCCGCCTTGCCCTTGAGCTTGCCCGATGTCTGCAGCGCGAACACGACATTCTGCCGGACGGTCTTCCAAGGCAGAAGCTGGTCGAATTCCTGAAACACCATCATCCGGTCCGGACCAGGCCGGCTGACACGCTGACCCTTCAGTCGGATCTCGCCCTCGGTCGGCGCCATATAGCCGCCGACTGCCTTCAACAGAGTGGATTTGCCGCAGCCAGAGGGTCCCAGCAGAATGAACCGATCGGACCGCTGCACGGAAAAATCGACCCGATAGGTGGCGGTGACCAGATGATCACGCGTTTTGTATTGCAGCGTGACTCCACGTACATCCAGCAACGGCGGCGGTTGGGTCGTGTCCAGCATCCTGCCCCTTGGCGTTCTCGTTTTCCCGGATCACCACCATACAGGCTTGCATGGCGCACGTCTTGTCCCCAGGCTGGCCGCGTTTGGGGGAGAAAGCCATGTCAGACCTTCGTGCCATCCTGCGCAGCCACATGAAGGAAAAGCTTGCTCAGGGGCAGGTCGTCGCCTCGATGACCGTGCGTTTTGCCCGCTCAATCGAAATCGCACAGATTGCAAAGACCGCCGGCTTCGACACGCTCTATGTCGATCTCGAGCACAACACCCTGTCAATCGACACATGCTGCCAGATCTGCATCTTCGCCCAGCAGATCGGCATTACCCCGCTTGTACGGGTGCCGGCCAACACAGCGGAATACATCGGCCGCGTGCTGGACGGCGGCGCAATGGGCGTGATCACGCCACATATTCGCTCCGCCGCTGAAGCGCGGGCGATGGTGGAACTGGTGAAATTTCCGCCCTTTGGGCATCGGTCCGCCGGGGGGGCGCTGTCGCAGTACCAATATCGCAGCTTTCCAGCGAACGAGACCTACGCTGCAATGAACAACGCGACCTCGCTGGTGGTGATGATGGAAACCGTCGCGGCACTGGACAATGTCGAAGAGATCATCGCCACCGATGGTGTGGATATGCTGCTGATCGGCAGCAATGATCTATGCGCCGAGATGGGAATCGCCGGGCAATATGATCATCCCAGGCTGAAAGATGCCTTTGCTCGGTCCATCGCTGCAGCGGCCAGGGTCGGCAAGCATGTCGGCATCGGCGGACTGGCATCCCGAGACGATCTCATGACTCAGTTCGTGAAAATGGGCGCCCGCTATGTCTCTACCGGGACCGACATGGCGTTCCTGATGGGCGCCTGTGCCCAGCGAGCGGCGTTTGTCCGCGCCATACAAAGCGATGCGTGACGACGCGGCCTACCGCCTGTCGAATCGAAACTGTCGGACACAATGACCGACCAGGCTCTCGATTGACGAAAACACCGTGGCACCCGCTTCGGTCAAACGCCTGGTTTTAGCGGCCAGCGTGCCGGACTCCCCATGCACCAGGGCGCCGGCGTGCCCCATGGCGATACCTTCCTTCGCCTCGCGACCCGCAACCAGTGCGAACAACGGCTTGCGCCTGCCAAGGCGGACATAGACCTCGGCGCACTCCTCCTCCTCGGTGCCGCCGACTTCGCCCACCAGCACGATCCCCTTGGTGCGAGGATCGTTGAAGAACACCGGCAGCATGTCGGCGAAACGAACTCCTTTGACCGAGTCGCCGCCGACTCCGACCCAGATGCTCTGTCCCAGCCCCTCGCGCGCCAAGCGATAGCCGACCTCGTACGACAGAGTGCCGCTTTTCGACATGATGCCGATTGGCCCGGGCTTCAGACAGACATCCGGCAGGAAGCCCAGCTTGCACTCACCCGGCACCGCCAGGCCCGGCGTGGATGCACCGACCCAGGTCGCGCCGGCGCGCCGGACCGCCCGCCCGATCCTCATCGCATCGTGCACCGGAACCCCCTCGGCCACCGTGACGATCAGCTTGATCCCGGCCGCCAGTGCCTCCTGCACCGCGACCCAGGTCTCTTCCGGCGGTGCCATCGCAACGGAGGCCACCGCGCCCGTTGCCAAAACCGCCTCGTTGCAGGATGCAAACACCGGCACTCCGGCCGCCTCGGCAATGTCATTTCGCGTCGATGTGCCACCCACGATGTTGGTGCCATACGAGCGCATGAGGGCCGCATGGCTGCGCCCCATCCGCCCGGTGATGCCCTGCACAATGACCGGCGTCGTGCGTGACAGCGCCCCGATCACGAGGCCGCGCCCACAATCGCATCGATCCGCGCCAGCGCTTCTTCCAGATCCTCGGTTACCAGCATGCCGGGACGCGCCGTGCCCAGGATCCGCTTGGCCTCTCCGGCGTTCCGCCCCACCAGGCGCGCAACGACCGGCACCTTCAACGCCGGAGACGCCTGGATCGCCGCGGCCAGCAATCCGGCAAACTCCGCCAGGTCAGTGATCCCGGCAAAGATATTGACCAGTACCGCCTTCAACGACGCTCGCGCCGTGATCCACTCCAGCACGCGGATCAGGCGGGCCGGACTGCCGCGCATCTGTCCGGTGCGAATGTCGCAGAAGTTCAGCGGTCTTGCTCCGCGGGCGGTCAGCTCGTCGATCAGCATCATCGACAACCCAGCCCCGGTGGTAACCAGCCCAATCTCGCCCTGCGGATCGAGTTCGACATAATCGAAGCCCTCGGCGATCTTCCGGCCGGCATCGACATAGAGAGCCGGCCGAGCCGCCACCATCGCCGCAATGCGTGGCTGACGCCCGATGGCATTCAGGTCGATGACCACCTTGGCATCACCGGCAATGCAACCGCTCGCCGATACGAACAGCGGGTTGACTTCCGCCAGTGCGAGTTCATGCGTCAGCAACACTCCACCCAGCGTCTTGCCGATCGCGGCGATCTGATCGCGCCACAGATCCGGCTCATCGCTGACCAGCTCCGCCAACGCCTCGGCAACAGCGCCGGGATGCGGCGGGCACAGACTTCCCCGTGCGGAGCTGGACTGCTCGATCTCCACCCCGCCTTGCGCGGAATAGAGCACGCGCAGGCCGTAATTCGCCGGGTCGACCATCACCGATAAATAACGTTCTTGGCCGATGGCCACTGCCTCGACCAGACAGGCGTCAATACGATGTCCGTTCAATCGGCCGTCGAGCATGCCGGCAACGGCCGCTTCGACTTCCGCGCGCGTACCGCAACGAACAATGCCGCCCGCCTTGCCGCGCCCACTGACCGGAACCTGCGCCTTGACCATCCACGGCCCATCGCCGGGCAGCGGTGGCACGCGATCCGTCACCACCACACCGGCGGGAACCTCGATGCCGTGTTCGGCAAACAGCATCTTCCCGTCCGCTTCGATCAGCAGCATATCAGAACGTTCCCAAACCCATTATACCGTCCGCAAGATCGAATTCGCCCACGATCTTCTTGCCGATCAGGTCGCGCAACGTCTCTGACGCGCCGCCGCCGATCGAACCGTAGCGTGCGCCGCGATACAACCGGGATACCGGATACTCGTCGGTGAAGCCAAAGCCGCCATGCACCTGGACCGCCTCGCTGGTCACCCGCAACGACATTTCGTTGCAGAAAATCTTCGCCGCGGCTGCCATGAACGGATCAGGGAACGGGTTGGCGGTCAGGCATGCGCGATACAGCAATCCGCGCCCGGCTTCGATGTCCTTGAACATATCAGCAAGCTTCCAACGGATGCCCTGGAAGTCAGCAATCGGCTTGTTGAACACCGTGCGTTCGCGCACATAGTTCACCGCCTCGTCGAACGCACCCTCGGCAAGGCCAAGCGAGATCGAGGGGTTCAGGCACCGCTGCGTATTGAACGCCGTCAGCAGCTTGCGGAATCCATCTTCGCGGATCACCAGATTTTCCAACGGCAACTCGCAATCGTTGAATTGGATCTCGTGCAGATTCTCGCCGCCCATTGTGTGGTAGGTGCCGGTTACCTCGAACCCGTTGGTATCGGGTTCGAGCAGAACACAGCCAATTCCTTCCCGTCCCGGCTTCCCGTCCACCCGCGTGAACACCACGAACATTCCCGCTTCACGCGCCCGGCTGATCAGAGTCTTGGTCCCTTTCAGGATCACCCGATCACCCACGATGCGGGCATTGGTGCGATAGTTTGCCACGTCGGTGCCGGCATGGGGCTCAGTCATGCAGACCGCCAGCATGCAGTCGCCGCTGACCACCGCCGGCAAGATGCGCTCCCGGATCGACGGCGGAGCGTAGCGCGCGATCACCCGCGTCTGGACCCCGGCTTCACCCAGCACCGCCATCGCCGTGACGTAGTCAACCTTGGCGATTTCCTCGAGGATCAGCGCCGTGTCCAGTATCGGCAGCCCCAACCCGCCATATTCCTCCGGCACAGACATCCCAAGCACGCCAAGTGCTGCAAGCTTCTTCATGTTCTCCCAAGGGAACGTGCCGTCCATCCAACGCATGGCACTCGCCTTGAATTCGGTCTGTGCGAGCGAACGCACGGAGGCGATCATTTCCCGCTGCTGTGCATTGATCTGGAAGTCCATCTTGTCGTCCCTTCGGGAGCACCGGACTCCGAGTGTAGCCAGGGGACGGGGATGCGCAATATTCGTCGACAAGTGCACCCGCCAGCATGGACAATGCCCTATCGCGACCGTGCGGCGATTATGATATCCTCAATAGATGGACGCTGCAGTGCGTATCCCCTTGGTCATGACGGTATCGGAACCCGAGTTACGGGTTTGAGGTGAGGCTAAACCCTTGTCGCCTCTGCACTCCTCTTCTTGAGTCGGCACCATCAGAGGTGGGGAGGTGTCGATGTTCGACCG
>Ga0170475_102646603_pt1 | contig 11534 bp, 1 predicted proteins | sample Soicark_Litter_5_FD_111474 | JGI IMG/M metagenome (GOLD analysis project Ga0170475, IMG submission 111474) | Avena fatua rhizosphere microbial communities from Hopland, California, USA. Combined Assembly of 48 SPs | reverse complement strand
TTCAGAACACTCAAAAGAGATGGAGTGACTTGTATCTTCTTTTGAAAAAATTTACACTAAAAATAAGAAAAAATGAAAAAAAAAAAAACCTGATCAAAAGGGTTCGCGTTAGGCATCTCTCTAATTACGTTCTTCCAGATAATTGAGAATTCTTTATCCATAACAAAAAAGAGTGGTAATGATACAATTTCGACTTGGTGACAACCAACTGTAAAGGTTTTTAGAGTAGGCGGTACATAGAGATTTTCAGGGAGATCCAATGGCAATGCTTGAAATGCAAGGACAATATATTCTAGGAGATGGTTTCGTTCATCGATATTTGTTAATTTTGACATTTGAAGAAGTGTCTCTAATCCATAGTTTTCAAACAATGCAGTTACACATTGTCCAACACAGGTGAAAAATATCGACTGGAAGGATCCAAAGATCACATCAGTGATTGGAAGAAATGTTTTACAACTTTGGATGGATTCGCAAGCTTCTTGGAATATTTTATCAAGGTAGTATGATCCCCAAATTGTTGCAAACTTTTCCAGAATGAGATCCAACAGATACTTTTGATTTGGATCTTTGAAGAAGTCGACCAAGGCTTTCTTCTTGAGCTGAATCATTGTATGTAAGGCATTCCTTGTTGGAGGACTGAGCGGCAGGGCTTGAGATCCTTGGAGATTCTTGAAGTTGAAGTTTACTCCTTGATTCAAAGCAGAAAAGAATTTCGTCTGATATTCCTTTCCGAAATCTTCTTTTGATAAGTGCTTTCTGAGTCCAAATACAACTTTTAACCAATTTCTTACGTCAGAACTTTCAATTATTTGGGCTTGAATCATTGAAACTCCTAGTGAGTCAATGTAAACAAAGTCCCAGTCTGATTTATAAACAGAAGAATAGCTCGCAGAGGAATTCATCCATTCAGGTTGTGAGTGCACAATCAAAGCAATAGCACAACCTTCTTTCTTATGATGGTGAACGATTTTAATAGGTCCATCAAAGAAACCAGGGCATTCAAGTTTGTCTTCTCTGTAGAGACCATTTTCTCTAAGGGCAACGAAGGATCCATCATTTCGGCTCTTGAGCAGAATTTCAGATTCAGTTCCAGAAATTTCATCGAAAAATGAATAGCTTCCATCAATCGAAGCACATTGCCAGCCCATTTCAGCACTGTATTCGTATTTTTGTTGTCCATTAAGAGTATTCGTGAAGAAGCAAGGTCTTGGATCAACGAGTTGAGGGATGACACTCTCTGCATCAATACAAGAGCATAAGAAATTGAGTTGATGCTTTGAGACCACTGACATGTCCACTGACATTAATAATAGTTTCTTCTGCTCGTTTTTAAAGAATTGCTCAACAAATCTTTGGCATTGGAGCCGAGAGGTTATAGAGGAAAGAGACTTAATCTCAATAATCTCATTTCCATGTGGTACATTTTGAATTACCAATTCTTGCAACTGCTCATTAGTATCAATCTGATACAGCTCAGCAGTTGTTCTGGTATAGATAATCCATTTTGTATGTTCAGGGTTAGGAAGTGTTGGGAGACAAGTTGCCTGAAATAATCGATTTAGAAAACGAAGGATGCTAAAATGTTCCTGGTTGATAAGATATTCGAGGAGGTATGGTTTTGGTAGGAGCTCCCTTTGGAGGTAGATTGATTCTGGGCGTGCGAGTTGGAGAAGTCGCTTATTTGCTGCTCTGATAAATTGACGAGTTTGTTCTGTTGGTGTTCCATCAACATAATCAAGTTCACTTGTTTCGAATCCCAGTTCACTTCTCAGTTTAACAGAGAAAGGTTTGGGAACAACTGGTCTATCTGAACCGAGGACTATGGTCTTTCTGATAACAGATATAGCAAGAGAATCTGTTGTATCGTTCTGTACCAAGCTGTAGAACGATCTCGGGTGCATATACTCAACAAAATGATTCATTCCGTTTGTCATATTGGACAAGATTGGATCCATGATATCAGGCCTTGGTGTCATCTGAATTTGTTGTTTTATAACTTTTTCGATATCGAAGATATATTTTTCGAAACGATTCAAGAATGGTAGAGCGGTCTTTGAAAGTTCTTCCATGGATATCATGATAATAATTTTAAAATCAGGGTGAACCGCACAAGGTCTACTAAATGACCCGATAGCTACATTTGCATAATATTGATATCGTTTTCCATCATCAACTAATACACGAGAAAAGTGTCGATTAAAGACATCATAGAAACTGCTCTGGATTGGTCCAGAGTTGAGCAGGACAACCTTGTTTCCTCTTTCCATATGTGACTTGATGTCACTGATCAAGTGACTTTGTACTATCTGGTTTGAATCGTCATAAAAATCACTAACAAATGCGACATGTGTTGTCTTCCTATTAAGAATGCCAAGTTCGAACATAAAATGTAGCGCCGATTGTACATTTGTTGGATCTACAACAATAATATATCGATCAGCTGAGTGATTCGGATCTTCGCGGTTATCTTGGGAGTCATTAATCGATTGTTTCAACAAATCGATAGTGTTGTAAGCTTCTAAATCAATAGTGTCATTAACAGGAATATTTTTGAAGAAAGATTTCACGATCTTCTTAAAATTGTTGTAAGAAACTCCACTGAAATTTCTTTTGATTGAGTCAAGTATGACATTTGGAAACGCTGAATAATATGGGAAATCTTCCTTTCCATGGCGTCTGAGGTAACGAAAGAAATGAATGAAATCTCTTAAATGGAAGAGATTTTCTAACGTATCAGCATGATCGTTGATTTGATGGAATGCATCGCAACAGGCTTGGACCATTTGGAGAGTTGGAAGCGGAGGTTGTGGTAACCTTGCTGCTTGGATTGTCAATGCAAGTTCATCTTTTGGATCGACTTCTCTAACAGGAGTATATTCAGGATGAGGATGTAAAAGACAACCTAAAGCGAGGACGATCAAATCATCCTTCGATGCTTTCGATTGAAAGACTTGAATACCTCGATTTGTCTTTGCTGCATCAAGTGTATGATTCGAGAGAATAACACAACCAGCTCTTGGATGATCGAGGTAGTAATGGATGACTTTGAGAGGATTCGCAGCCTCTTTTGTAAGACCTGCTTCATCAAGGAAGACCACACATTGTTCTGTTTCTCCCATTCCTCCTGCGATATATTTTTGTTGCTGATCGATAGCACTATCGAACACGGATTGAATTTCTGTATCAGTCGAGTATGAGGAACATTGGTAATGGAATCTGTGGATAGATCTGAAATTCTTGAGATCTGGACAGAGCGATCCTGCTCCTTTCATATTGTCAGAAGCAATGCTGAATGACAGAGTTTTTGAGCAACCAGGTGGACCGGTAATAATCAATGGTAATGTTGTTTGCATACAAACAACTAAACAGAACAGATTTTCTTGTAACGATTGTGTTGCAGCAATTCCTTTTGGAATTCCTCCAGAATCACTCATTCTTCTGAACAAATCCTGCAAACATGCCTGGACGAAGGGTTTGAACTTCTGGGTACAAGCAGGGAGGAGACGATCAACGTGCTCACAAAATTCTCTTCTTAGAAATCTTTCTTCTCTTTCTTTCGCTCTGAAAGAAGTTGGCAATCTGAAAAAATATGCCACAGCAATAGCCAACCTCAATGGTCTCCATAATGGACTATCTTGACTTTTCTCTCCTAATGAGCTGAAGAGCGCATTGGTTCGAAAAAATCTGAACAACCGAAGGACTCTCATAAAGTCTCGGATAGATACATGTACTCTGGGAATTTTGCAATCTGCCACAAAGGACTGAGACTCCAAGAAGACATGGGAAACCAAGGTTCGATCAGCCTCTCTTTCCAATCCATCCTCCTTTTCAAGTAACGCAAGCATGAAATCTTTTTCTTGGTTTCTTGATAAAGACGCAAACTCTAGCTTGAAGTCATTCATCGATGGAGGAAGTTCTCGAACTAAAAACGCAGGTTCCTCTTCGGCAAAATCAACACCGGCAATTGGACGATTTTCTTGACTTAAAACAGTTGCTTCTCCATGAGGATTCATTGCAGCAAGCCATACAATATTTTCAGGAATAGGAACTCCATCAATGGTTCGATCAAAAAGGCTTCTTTGATGACACCAAGAATGTTTGGAGTATTAATTTCATCAATAAATATTACAATCTTCAATTTCAACCCTTGGGTTTCTTTGATAATGTCGTTGACAATGGATTTAAATTGAGCTGAGGTGAAACCAGAGTGCATTAAAATCTTAAAGAAGAACTTTCTTAATCGCATTCCGTAGGCTTCAGCGAGGTATTTCATGAAGTCTTGAAGGTTTTGGATAGGTCCTTGATGTCCTTCTTTTTTAGTATCAACATTCGATTCGAGAACAGATCGAACGAAAGGAGAAGGATCCAAATTTACATGCAAAAGACGGAGTCTTTTCATATTATTCACTGATTCTGCGGTGTAGGTTCCAATTAAACGTTTTCTTAATTCATCAGGACAATCGGCTAAAACATCATGGACAATTTGAAGCATCTGCTTTTGTGTCCTTCGGCTTGAGTCAAGGATTCTTTTGTATTCCAGTTTTTTAGGAAGTTGTTGATCAGTAAATTCACCAAGAATAGCTTGAACCAACTTCTTCATTTCATTACGAAAATCAGGTATGAGATTGTCAGATGAATTACGAAGTTCGGCATAGATACGAAGGATCTCAGTCTTTCCGACACCAGTATCTCCACATAAAATTGTACTCATTCCAGCTTTAATTCTTTCAGTGAGAATAAGAAGTTTGAGAGCAAAGTCATGAGAAAGCACATAATTAAGTCTTTCAAGTCCAGCAGCAACGAGAGAAGTATTCTCGAGTTCCAAAGGAGGACCTAATGAGGCTCTTAAATTTTCTCTTGGTTCATTCTTTCGTCTAACAAAACCAGCTAAACTAGGAGTGACTTCTTTTGGCACATCAGAAAATTGATAAATATCAATCGTATCTGATCCGAGCACAAAGTATCCTTTTCCATAATCTGCCCAATCCCGAACAATTTCAGGATTACAATAATGATCAACTTCTTCAACAAGAGCATAGAATAGATCATATAAAAATGTCGGCTTATCGTGAAGAATTGTTCTTCCTCCTCCAGAGGAGAGAGTAGCAAGTTGGTTATAATATCTTTGAAGAAATCTACATCTAACATCGAGCAACCGAATGAAGTTTGCCCGGTGAATCTTTTGGGGTTGCACGTTTGGGCAAATTCCTGTTTTAGGTGCCCAGGTTTTTTCTAATAATCTGAGACATTCTTGAGGATCTACAGGATTTCCAAGAATGAGTTTGTTTGGTTTTCCAGTTTCAAATGCTTTCAAAAACAAACAAACATTTTGTACAATAGGAGTATTGACCTTGAAAGGAATATGGGGACCAACGGTTTCTTTCTTTCCGACAAGTCTGAGAATTGGGAGCCAAGCTAGAATTATTTCTTCAGCTTGCTTCTGACCAGGAATCTCAAAATAAAATTTCCATTTAATGTGATCTGAGGTGAGCATCGCTCCAGTTTTTCGATCTAGAAAAATCTTGTTAAAAACGAGGTCCCACAGAACTGCAGATAGATAAACCAGAGGTTCAAGTGCGCTTGAACGATGTTGAGGGCTCATATCAATCGCAGAAATATTGAAGTGAATCACAATAGTTGATGGCAGTTGTTTTCTTTTTTCGAGAACAGATTGCAAACGAGACAGCAACAGTTGAGCAGTAAAATCCTCATGAACTCCAAAATTCAAAGCTTCAGAACCTTCTTCTTTCTTATCAACTTCGATCCACTCCTTAATTAAGGTCGTTTTTCCATCTCCAGCAAGACCTGTCACATAGGTAAATGGATGAACCTGATTTATCTTAATCTGTTTCGATAACCTATCTCGAAACCCTCTTTCATCGGTCCACACAAGTTCATGTTCTGGGGAAGGCATAAAGGAGAACATATCTATTCCTGTGGGTTGGAGGAAAACTAATTGGAGCTGATGCATTCCAAGATTTGATTTTGCTCTTTCTGATTGGAAATTAATGATGTGTTCCTTCTGATTTGTTCCAAATCTATCAACTGCCCAGATAAGGAACACTTGATTTGTTCCATCAGTCCACGTTGTACGTTTCAAGAATAGATCGAGATCTTTCGAGGACATATCAGGATGAGCGTAAAGAACATGTCGGAAGGATGGTACATCGGCCAGGAGTGATGTAACAGCAAGATCCTCTACAAAGAAAGGGAATATATCTCTATCGAACTCCTTTCCTCCAATTTCAAATGCTTTAATGAGTTCATTCCTTATCGTTGGTTTTCTGATTTTATACTCTTGAAGAGGAGGAATCTTTATTCGTTCCTGAAGTAACCCAATAAATTGACTTGCACGAGACAGGGAGAATTTTTCTGTTACTCTGGTAAGGCAAAAATCAAATGCAGCTTGTAGTTTTGAATTGTCTGCCTCTGGAAAACATGCACAAGCATATGGAAGTAAATTTTGAGTTTTCAGCCAATCCGCAACGAAAGGCTTTTTCCTGTCATTGATTGACATATGTTGCATAAATTTTAAGAGTTGAGCACTTGATAAATAAAGCAGTCTTGGTGTCTTCGAATAAGCTTCATCTCTTGTTGAAAACCATTCACGTTTAATTTCTTTTAAAGCCTCAATACGGTGTTGTAATAGAGGAATCTTTAAATTTTCAATAACGTGTTCATCTCCTTGAAAATCAGGATGACCATCTTCTTCAAGAAAGCATCGTAGTGAATGTATTTCTTCAACGAGATTATATGTTTGTAAGAATTCCTCTAATTGATTCTGCAAGCTTTGTTGGATGTTATCTGTTCTACAAAATATAGCCCCTCGAATTAGATCATCAAGACTGTCAGCCACAAAAGAAATTTCTTGCCCTTTTTCTCGGAGTTTGTCATTGTCTTCATAAACTTTTGCGAAAGCCGCTAGAGACTTTCCATCTGGATGGTTCAAGAGTTTACTGATAAATCTTCCTGAGGTAAGAATTGCTTCAACATTTGGAAAAATCACTTCCGCTGATAAGCCTGAAACACTGCTAAACCAGGTTTTAATTCGAGCCATTTGGTTAATTCCTGTATCGAAGACATTTAAGCGCTGTTCCCATTCCTCGACTGTTTGTCCCGGTTGAGTTTTTGGGATTCCTTGAAGGATCTTGTCAAAAGGTGTATCCTTGGTCTTGAACGGTTTTGCAAGTTGAAGAGCAATTCTGAGATCAGACAAGACTGACATTTCAAAGTTTTGACCTTGTAATCGACCACAGACGATATCAATTCTTCCTGCAACATCAACTGTATTGAAGAAATGGACCAGTGCGAGACATTTGGTAACTTTTGAGAAGTAGGATAAATGGAATGGTTCGATTTGAACCTTCTTCCCTTCCACAACAGTTGATAACGCGGATTTGATACTAGCCAAAGTCTTATTTACTTCATCCAGTGATAATTTTGCAAAATTAGCTACAGAATAGGAAGGGTTTTGTGAGATTGAGATTAAGGTTTGGACTGGAGCTTCTTCAACACACTTCATGTGAAAAACATCACGGAGAGTTGTAATGAGAGCGGGTATATGAGTTAAATAGTGACTTAATTCAGTTACAGCCGCAAAAGCTTTAATTGGATCGATTCCCTTCAGTTCTGGAACTCCTGGGAAGGCTTTGTGTAAGACAGCGTTTACATTTTTTAGACATTCAACCATGTTGACAGATCGATGTCTTACTCGTAGGGAATCGAAAATTTTCTTCACAGTTGTCATGTTCAAAACATTCATTTGATCTTCTTCTCGGAGGACTTTTCTCCAGAACTCCTTGACTTTGTTCATGAGCTCTTCAATTTGCTCTGGTTTGAGATTATGTGGAAGATTTCTGTCTTCAAGTTTCTCTGTGATTGCCATTTGAACCATCAGATCAGCCTTTTCTAGGACAACTGTAAAAAGGAACTTCTTCATTGGCTTGTTCATGTTAATTAGAACATCAAGCTCTTTCCAAAGTTCTTGAAGTCTGTTGAGAGGCAAGAAAGGACACTCTACTCCACGACATTTTTCAGTGAGTAAGGCAGAATTAATATGGTTAACGTGAGGGATCAGAATGGTTTCACAAAGAGCGATTCTTTTCTTGCATTTTTTCATTCCAAAGAGTAAATCCTTACGGATTTGAGCCCAGTTAGGTAGTTCCATTTTGACACCACATTGTGATAGAAAATCTTTCAAAGTCTTGAATTTTGCAGCATAATGAGGACATGGTCCTTCATGACATTTGTCGCATTTTGTCCATTCATCTACCTCTGCAAACGAGACGATTCCTTTTTCAATTGCAGCTATCTTTTCTTGATAAGTTTGAACGATTTGAGCTATGAGATCTTTTAGCTCAACAATTGCATCCTTATATCGATCATGTTGGTCCTTGCACACAACATTCGCATAATAAGCAAAGGCAGGAAGTCCCCTTGGGAGAAAGAACGGAGACTGGGAGGGATAATTTTTCAAAATTTCAATAAGGACAATGACGATTAAAAAGGAGAAGCCAATTCTCGGTCTAAGTTGATTCGCAGGAGGGGGTTTTGTTACTAGATTAAACTTCACTTCGGCCCAAGTAACTGCTTCTTCTGCTGCTCGTTGACGGTCGATTTCACGACCAAAAGCCTTAGATACAAGACCAGCTAATGAGCGACACATCACAACAAATAAAGGCTGTAAGGATTCTTGTTGAGACTCCTGTGCCTTCAAAAATTCATAAAATTGAAGAGTCAAGATATCATGTATAGCCTTCCCTGGAGGAAGAAGTGCTTGGAATACCTCAGGGAGAGGAAGGAACTCAAAGAAGTCGATGAGCTCAGGTTGTGCTTCCAGAACTTTACAGAATTTTGGACAGTAGAAAGGAAATGCAACGAAGTGTTGGATTTCTTGAAGTCCTCTGTGTGGTGATTCCTGTAGAGCTTCAAGGACAGATTCGAAAGGTTCCAATGTAACACTTTGAAAAGAATTGAGATGATTCTGAGGTAATTCGTAAAAATTATCCAAAAGCTCGAAATGTAATTTCTTGAGAGGTTTATGTGAGAAAAGAGGACACAAGATATTCATAAAATCATAGATTTTACAAAGATCAGTTTGGAGTTGAGGAAGGTTATCAGCTAGAAGGTCATAAGCTTTAATTGATTCGATTCTTTCAAGAGCAGAATAAGCATCTGAGGAATGGTATGGAATTTTTGACCAATATGATAAGGCATCAGAGACTGCTGTTGTAAATTGATACCCAAGCTCTGGCTCAGTCATAAAAGGCATTTTGAAAATAAGATCTGGTCTTAATTGGCCTCCTTCTTTCTGGAGATCATAGAACAATATCTTCCGAACTTGATTATTAAGAAATTGTTGAAGAGTGAAATCATGGGGAAATGATTCACTGAGATTGAATAGCTTAAGTAAGAGACGGGTGTCATTCACATATCTCGAGCCATCTCCAGGAAACACAACTCGTGCTCGCTCATCAAACCAGTAATCCTGAGAGAACCAGTTAAGAATCAAAGACAACCAGTGACTTCTGTCTTCAACTAACTGAAGGAGTTGTTCAGACGATTGTAAAAACTCATCTGGATGAAACGTTTTGGGAGGACGAGGGAGAATAATACGAGACGCAATACTTGAGTTGACTTTGATTGACATTTTAGCTAGTCTTGAAACTATTTTTAGGGTTTCATCGTTGTCTTGATCTAGATATTCACCCCAGACATGTTCAATTCTTTCATTTGAACAACCTTTCAGAACATAATGTAAGGCTGTAAATAATATCATTTCAGCTGTTGTTTTGTTTCGCTGAGAAATGATTATCGAATGATGAATTTGGTTTAAAATTTCAGGAACAGGAATCGCTTCACTAATCTGATCCATGATCACAACTGAATTCAAAGTTTCAAAGATTTCTCCAATTCTAGTTTGACAAAAAGTAACAAGATCGATTGGGGCCTTAACACGAAAAGCAGTGGAAAGTTGGCTAAACATCCAATAAATAAAGAGGAAGTCACGTGTGACCCATGCCAAGTTGGGAGGAAATGTCATCATTTGATATAAATCTTGAAAGAGGAGCGTAAGATCCGCTTCGATATCAGTTTTATGTTGATATTCTCCCAAAGTTTTATGGAACAACAAAAACTGCTCTTTATCTTTTGATACTTGGATCTCTTGATCCGAATCACCCAACGATTGAAAACAAGCACTAACTTGTTCATAAAAAGGGCTACCTATAGGCTCTCCTTCGAGGAGCTCCAACATAGCCAACTCATCTTTTGGTGCTTTAACTCCAAAAGTAAATCGTGGAAATTTACCCTCGTATTTGACTTCGTCGTCCAAAGCTGGAATTAAAGGAACTGTTGGAATTTGTGGGATTTGGGGAATTTGTGGCACTGTTGAATCTATTGGATCTGTTGCGTCTTTAGGACTTAATGGACCTTGAGGTATGACTGAACTTATTGGATCTGGATGATCCGGATGATCTGGAAGTAAACCAATCGGACCTAGGGGATCTAGTGTTGGATCTGTTGGTTTGATTGGTTCTATTGGTATTTTTGGAATTGGTTGGATTTGTACATCATCGTCACTACTTCCTACCAGGATTTTTTGTGGTCTTTTCTTAGGTTTCGGAGGAGGTTGATTAACGACGCCTGGCAATCCAGGAATCGCATCAACTTTAGGTTCAGGTACTTGAACTTGTTCTGGATGTTGAGTTGGTTGCTCAACGGGTTTTTCAGGCACTGGAAGCTGTTGTTCGGGTTCTGGCTCTGGGAGTTTTTGAGGATTTTGAGATTCTTTTGGACCTCCTAATTCTTGTTGAGGTGCTTGAATCACGGGTGGTTCAGGGACAGGTAAATCATTTTTCGGTGGGTTATGAGGAGGGTGGGCTACGGCTACTGTTGGCGTTTGGGGAGGTTGGGCTGGTGGTTGCACGTCAACCTTTTGAGGTTCTGGGAGTGGTTCTGAAGGGATGCGAGCTTTTTCTGCTACTTGTTCTAATGAGATCATCTCCTCTGAACCTTCTTCATCATCTACAAAAACAAACTCATCATCATCTTCTTGCTTCCTCTTTGACAAAATTTGTTGAAAACCGACATAATCAATTTTAAAAACAATTTGAGTAAGAAGATCTTGAACGACTACTTCATCCATTGGCAAGCCAGAAAGAGGTTTTAAGGGTTTAAATCCTTGCTGGGACAAAAAATCAAATATGCATTTCAGATTTTTGTCGTGTTGAGTTTTGGTTAGTTTGTTGGAGGGAGGATGGGGAATCACAGCTTTGATTTCAAGAAAGAGTCTACAAGCGAAGTCACAGAAGACGAAACCAGGAGCCAAAAAAGCTTTTACAATAGTTGATCCATCTTTTTCTGCAGAAAGTGCAGCTTTCTTAGTTGTTGGATGAACAGGACCTTGTAAAAATGGGAGAATCCAATCACGTAATTCCTCGAGCGTCAAGTCTAACATGACTGCATCCTTTGGCGGGCCCTCAGGTTTTTGAGGATCCATTATTGAAGAAGCGAATCGATTGTGTTCGCTG
>Ga0170475_109615801_pt1 | contig 11535 bp, 11 predicted proteins | sample Soicark_Litter_5_FD_111474 | JGI IMG/M metagenome (GOLD analysis project Ga0170475, IMG submission 111474) | Avena fatua rhizosphere microbial communities from Hopland, California, USA. Combined Assembly of 48 SPs | reverse complement strand
GCCGCACTCTCGCTGGCGGGTGTGGCCCTCGTGCTGTCACATGGCCGCCCGGCCAGGCTCCTCGAGCTGCACTTGGTGCCCGGCGACCTGTTGATGCTGCTGGCTGCGGCCCTCTGGGCGTGCTACAGCTGGATGCTCGCCCGCCCTCCGGCGTCGATGCAAGGTGACGCTCGGCCGGCATGGAACTGGGCGGAGTTCCTCGTCGTGCAAGTCCTCTTCGGTGGCCTGTGGGCCGCGGGTTTCGCCGGCATCGAACACGTCTTCTTCCAGCCTGAGCCGATCGTCTGGTCGGCCAAGCTGCTGTTCGGCTGGGCCTACGTTGCCCTTGGTGCGTCGATGGTGGCGTACTGGCTGTGGGGGGTGGGGGTGTCCGAAGCCGGGCCCTCGATCGCTGCGTTTTTCATCAACCTGACCCCACTGTTCGCCGCGCTGCTGTCGGCCGGGCTGCTGTCCGAACCACCGCGGTGGTACCACGGGGCGGCGTTTGTTTTGATTGCTGCAGGGATCGTGGTCACATCACGCGCGTCGAAGACCTGATAGGGGCCCCGTCGCGCAACCCCTACTGAAGCGAACCCATGGCCCTTGAAGAAGCTGCTCGTTCTTGTCACGCGGTCGGGCGCCCTGACTTGCATATTAGCTAGATATTAGCTAGATTCGACGCATGAGCCAGCAAATCATCGGCATGCACGAAGCCAAGTCCACCTTGTCTCAGCTCGTTCAACGGGCGGCGGCTGGGGAGACGATCCTGATCGGCCCCCATGGCAAGCCCGAGGCAAAACTCGTGGCTGTCGATGCGCCCACTCGGGTCAAGCGTCGAATTGGCATCCTCAAGGGCAAGCTCCATGTGCCCGATAACTTCGATTCCGAATTACCGAATGACGTGCTGGACTCGTTCGAGGGCAAGCTGTGAGGCTGTTGCTCGATACGCACGTGCTCTTGTGGGTGCTGGCCGGTAGCGACAGGATCAAGAAGATTTCGGATCGCTTGATGAGCGACGACAACGAGATTTACTTCAGTGTCGCCTCCCTGTGGGAGATTGCCATCAAGTCCGGGATCGGCAAGCTCGACGCCAACGTCGTTGATGTGCGCAACGCTGCGGCTTCAAGCGGCTTCGTGGAGCTGTCAGTGCTCGGTGCCCATATCCAGGCCCTGGCCGGCCTGCCGGATCATCACCGCGACCCCTTCGACCGCTTGCTCGTGGCCCAGGCTGCATCTGAGCCAATGGTTTTGTTGACGGCAGACGAGAAGGTGGCCATGTATGGCAACCACATCGAACTGATCTAGAGAGTGCGAGCAAGAAGCCCAGGTACAAAGATGCGCAGAAAGAGCGCATGCTGCTCCTGGCGCCGGAGGGCGAACCCACAACGCCCCGTCGAGACCCGTCGAAACCGTTGAATTGAACAATCATGAAAAACTGGCTCAAAGGCAACCGAGGCTTCCTGATTTTCATCCTGTTCTTCGGATTCTTCCGCACGGCCATGGCGGACTGGAATCCGATTCCGTCTTCTTCCATGCGGCCCACGCTTGTCGAAGGCGACGTCGTGCTGGTCAACCGGCTCGCCTATGACGTCAAGGTGCCGCTCACCGACGTGTCGCTGGCCAGGCTCGGCGAACCGCAACGCGGAGACGTCATCACGTTTACATCCCCGCAAGGAGGTCTCAGGCTGATCAAGCGCCTTGTCGGGCTGCCGGGCGATGTGGTTGAACTCAAGGAGGATCGGCTGTTCATCAATGGCGTTGCCGCGGAGTACAGCAATGCCACTGAAATCGATGAAGCGATCGGGCCGCAAACGTTGCGTGGCGTGCAAGCGATCGAACATATCGGCGGGACGGCTCATCCCGTTCAGTTTCTTCCGCCCATCCCGGCAAAGCGAGACTTCGGACCGATCATCGTCCCGCAGGACAGCTACTTTTTCCTGGGCGACAATCGGGACAACAGCATCGACTCCCGCTACATCGGCATCGTGCCTCGGCGCCTGCTCGTCGGTCGCGCGCACCACGTCATTGTGTCCGCCGACATCATTGGGAACTGGCTGCCACGCATCGATCGGTTTGGCAAGTCCATAGAGTGACCGAACCCCCGAGCGCGACCAGACTGTCCGCGCGAGGGACCTTCCGGTCAAGGCCATAAACGAAGGACTGGAGCCTCATGGAACGACGATCACTGCTGCTTTGCATTAGTGCGCTTATCGCGGGCGCCCCTTGCCATGCCGAGACGCAAAGGCCCGAACCGCCCAAGCTCGAACTCTTGTTCCAAGCGTCTCGGCCCTCGCCGGTCGGGCCAGGGTACGTGCAGTTCGTCGGCTACCAGGACACGCGTTGCCCATCGAACGTCGCCTGCGCGGTAGCCGGAGAAGCACATGTTTTCCTGTGGCTCACGGACCAAGGCAGCAGGGGGCGGGTCGTGACGCTCCCCTGGACGGGCAGTGCATCCGCCTGGGAACGCGCGGTGCGCGCTGGCAAGTACGAGTACCTGCTGGTCAGCCTGGAGCCCAGGCCGATCTATGGCGCCAGCGTCGATCCGTCGGCATACAAGGCCGTCGTCGCCATGCGCCCTCGCAGACCGTAGATGCAAGCGCCAGCCTCGAATAAGGCTCGTTCAATCTCGCTCACGGAGTTGCCCCCAAAGATTGGACGGAATGTGCAAGGGCGCTGGACCTTGCAGCATCCGTCACTACTACTGATGCACGATGCGCCGTACGGCTGGAAGTTGTGCGGGCTATCCAATCAATCGCACTTCGGTGGCCTGTGACCACACGACTTGCCATGTTCCACCCCGCTTTTCGTAGAGATCGGTGTGCCAGTACTGGGCTCGTGGAATGTGGCGAGGCCCAAAGGTGACCTCCATGCTCGACTGGTATCGAAGGGCAGCAACGTTCTCGTACAGGCGTACTTCGATTTGTAGGGGATCCCAGGCGTTGTAGGTGAGCATGCCGGCCGCAATTGCACCGAGGTACTGATCCTTGGAGAAAGTCATGCCGACTGGTGTGATGAGTTGAAAGTCGGCGGCGTGAAGAGGTCCAGCCAGTTCAACGTTTCGTTCAACCAGGGCCAAAAGTCTCGCTCGCTCTATGGAACGTAGCGCATCATTTTCAGTCCTGTGGGGTGCGTCTTGTTCTTTGGGAATGTCAGACATTGAGTACCTGCGAAAGACTCTGGCGGTCAATCAAGGCGATCAACACGCGATTGCCGAACACAGCGCCTCAGAGAGCGCCGGGATAGCTGCCGCCATCCAGCAAGATGTTCTGCCCCGTCAGGTATCCCGCATGCTGGCTGCACAAAAACGCGCAGACCGCACCGAACTCCTCGGCGGTGCCGAAGCGTTGCGCAGGGATCGTGCGGCGGCGTGCGTCGGAGGCGGCGTATTCATCCTGCCCGGCTGCCTTGGCGCCGGCTCGCAGCGTGGCGCGCAGGCGGTCGGTGTCGAAGGCGCCCGGCAGGAGACCGTTGATCGTGACGTTGCGCGCGGCGAGTGGGCTGCGCGCCAGGCCAGCGGCGAATCCGGTCAGGCCGCTGCGTGCGCCGTTCGACAGTCCGAGCACGCCGATGGGCGCCTTCACGGCGCTTGACGTGATGTTGACCACGCGGCCGTACCCGCGGCTTGCCATGCCGTCCACGGTGGCACGCATCAGCTCGATCGGCGTCAGCATGTTGGCGTCGAGGGCCTGGATCCAGGCGTCACGGTCCCACTCGCGGAAATCGCCGGGCGGCGGCCCGCCAGCGTTGTTGATGAGGATGTCGACCTGCGGGCACGCGGCAAGCGCCGCCGCCCGTCCGGCTGCCGTGGTGATGTCGCCCGGCACAGCCCGAACTTCTCCAGGCCCGAGCGCCCGCAGTTCTGCTGCCGTGGCCTCCAGCGCCTCGGCACCTCGTGCGGTGATGACGACGTTGACGCCCTCTTTCACGAGCGCCGCGGCGCAACCCTTGCCCAATCCCTTGCTTGCGGCGCAGACCAGCGCCCACTTGCCTGTCAAACCCAAGTCCATGTCGTTTCTCCAGCGTGTCAGTCGGGGCGCACGCGGGTCAGCGTCCAGACGCCTCCCATCACGAGCACCGTGCCCGCAGCTACCCACATCGTGAATGGTTCGTCCAGGATCATGATGCCCATCAGGATGGTGGACAACGGCCCGATCATGCCCACCTGGGCCGCCGCGCCCGCACCGATGCGTTCGATGGCCATCATCACCATCACCACCGGCGCGAACGTGCACAGCGTGGCGTTGATCACCGACAGCCCGATGACCTCCGGCGCCACCATGGCCGCCGACAGCGGGCGCAGCACCAGGAACTGCACCAGGCACAGCACGCATGCCACGGTGGTGGCAAGGCCCGCCAGGCGCATGGCCCCAAGGCGACGCACCTCCTCCCCGCTGAAGGCGAGGTACAAGGCATAGCTCAAGGCGCTGGCGAACACGAGCAAGGTGCCCAGTGCGGCGTCCGCACCCATGCGGGTGACCTCATGGCCGAACACGAGCACGACGCCGGCGTAGCTGATGCCCAGCGAGAGCACCTGCCTGCGGCCGACCCGTTTCTTGAACAACACCACCCCGAGCGCCAGCACCAGCGTGGGATTGAGGTAGAGGATGAGGCGCTCGAGGCTCGCGCTGATGTACGCAAGGCCTGCGAAGTCGAGGAAGCTTGCGAGGTAGTACCCCGTGATACCGAGGAAGACGACCATGCGCCAGTCGCGTCCGGTGAGCGCCGGCTTGCCGCGCCCGGACCACCACGCGAGAAGCACGAACAGCGGCAATGCGAACAGCATGCGGTACATGATCAGCGTGACCGCATCCACCCCATGGCGGTACGCCAGTTTCACGATGATGGCCTTGCCGGAGAACGCGATGGCGCCGAGCGCAGCGAGCAACAGGCCCGGCCAGGCAATGCGCTGATGCGGTTGCGGTTGTGTGGCGAGAGCGTCTGCGGCGGCGGAGGAAGAACCCATCACGGGCATTCTATGGATGCGGGTTCTCCGAGGCTACTCGTCGGGAACCGGCGCGGCAGGCGGGTGTATCAGCACCTCCAAGGCCGACCGACCGGGTGCCTTGGCGAGGCACGAGCGGGCGGCGCGGGCGTTCAACCCTGTCTCAATTTTCGAACCGGAACAGAACGCACTGTGGGTGCCGCGAAAAGCGTTGCAGACTGCACTGGGTTTCCATGCAACGGTACATCGCAAAGTTTGTTCGCGCGCCGCACGCGGCCCTCGGGTTGTCGGGTGCAGCGTCCGCGCGGTTTTCAGGCGGAGTTGCCGTTTTTTTCGACGCCTTGGCCGCGACCTTCGCGGGACCGTGCGGCGGCGCGGTGGCAACGACCGGGGCCGGCGCGGGAGGAGGCGGCTCGACCGCCGGCATGGGCGCCGGCGCAACCGGCACAGAGGCAGGCACCGCCGCGGTAGGCGTTTCGGAAATAACGGGCTCGACGGGTGCCGATGCCTGCGTTGGCAAGCTCACCGGCACGGAAGCCTCGGCCATCCGACGCGGCGCGTCGGCGGAAGCCGGCTCACCGACGGGCACCCCCAGCCACGTCGCCACCTGCCGCGGATGCTCAGCCGCATACCAGCCGGCCATGCCGACACAAGCCAACAGGCCGAACAACGCGGCTGCCAGCCGCCCTGGACGCTTGCGAGGTGCCGGCACGCGCTTGGCCGGACCGGGCATCGCGAACGTCTGCGGGCCGAGACCGGGCTCCCGAGGCATGCTGCGACCGGGCAATGGACTGAATCCCGGCGGTTCAGCAGACAGCATGGGCTCCCGTTCATTGGCCCACGGCAGCGACGACATGGCCATGGCGATGGCCGCTGCGGCAGCGGCATCCACCCCGGTCTCGGGGCTGTTGTTGGGCATTGTCTCGGCCTCCTCCGGAGAGGCCCCAGGGGCGGGCTTCGGTCCGGGCGCCTGCGGGTTCAGCGTCGACGTGAGCACTGGAGGCTCTGGCCGGGGCGCGACCGGTGCCGGTGCCTGCGCTGGTGCCGGTGCAGGTGCCCGGATCATGGGCGGCACGTCGGCGGCCAACAGACGCCGGAATGTCGCCAGATCTTGCGGACGATTTTCGGGCCGCACGGCCAACGCCCGGTCGATGGCAGAGAGAAAGGCAGCCGACGGCAGCCCCGTGGGGGCTCGGCCCGGGCTCCGGCGTGACAGGCCCTCGGCCAGCGGGGCGTGCACATCGTTTGGACCGAGCACGGCGGCCGACAACGGCGGGCGCCCGAGCAGCGCATGATGCATCACGGCGCCGAGGCTGTAGATATCGGTCCAGGGCCCGACCGGCATGGCACTGCCATGGCCGAACAATTCGATGGGTGCGAACTGCCGGTCGACGTTGTCGGATACCGTGCGCTGCGCCGCCGGCGCGGCGCACGACAAATCAAAAAGCACCGGCCGTCCATCACGTTGCACCCAGATGCTGTCGGGCGACAGACCGAGGTGAAAGACACCTGCCGCATGCATCGGTGCCAGTGCGTCGCACAACGCCAAGAGCAGGGCGCGAAGTTTTGCCTCATCGACCAGGCCGACATGCCGCTGCGACACCGCAAGGGTCTGACCTCCGTAGAGCGGCAACATCAGGTACGCCGTGCCGCGTTCCTCCCACAGCCGCAAGGCGCGACCGATGGAGGGGTGGTCGAACCGGGTGAGCCAACGCGCGCTGCGCAGGAAGGCCGCGAAGGCCGCTTGGCGGGCGGACGGATCGCTGCCGTTGACCGGCTGGACCTCGCCGGCATCGCTGCGGGCCGCCAGGCCGTGCGGGAAATGCTCTCGCACAAGCACCTGTCTCTGCAGCATCACGTCATCCACGACATAGAGGATGCCGCCGTCGTCCTGCGCAATGGGCTCCACGATCTGGCAGCCGCCCACCCACACACCGGCGTGCAGCGGGTCTCGGTCGAGTTCGGAGATCGTCGGCATGGTGCTGGGGCCGAATTCGCGGAAGGCGTCCATCTTGGTGGGCATCGATCAGGCAGGAAGTGACAGGAGCCCCGCAGGCAGAACAACCACCGTGCAGGGCGCCGGCCGATTCGAGCAAGCTGCGTGCCCGGGTCACTTGGCCGCGCATCGGGCGCTGTTCCCCGGTACGGCATGGCGCAAGAATGGCCAACCATGTCGGCCGCCGGCCGTTCATGGAATCAGCGAATCGCCGCACCCTGTCCCGGCGGCTGTGGTCGGCGGCAACGCGACGCGCCATATAAAAATTTACAAGCCAGGACCTGCCCTGATCGAGGACTTAAATTGTCCCCACCCATTCAGCCGAACCATCGGTTCGTCATTCCGGATAAGGAATTTTCGAATGACCGTGTGCCAGGCCACTGGCCCGGTCAGGACATCCGCGACCCAACACTGAACTTTTGTTCATGTTCAGGTACTTCATAGGCTCCATGGATGAAACGACATCCGCGCTTGCCTCGGCCGTCAGGTAAATCGTGCCACCGTTCACCGTGTTACCGGCACCAAAGTACTGTGCCGGACGCGGCCATGGCATGACCGGAAAGGACAAAGCCGCCGGAGGGCGGCTTTGTGCGCGGACGGCGGGTCGTCGGTCAGTCGGCGTCCTGGAACGCTTCGTCCCGCTTGTTTTTGATGGACGGCAGCAGCACGACCACGATCAACATCAGCGATGCGAGCAGCAAGCCGGCCGACAGCGGGCGCGTGGCGAACGTGCCCCAGTCACCACGGGAAAGCAGCAGGGCGCGGCGCAGGTTCTCTTCCATCATGGGGCCAAGGATGAACCCGAGCAACAATGGCGCCGGCTCGCACTTCAGCTTGTAGAACAGGTATCCGACGACCGCGAATATGGCCGTCATGTAGACGTCGAAATTGTTGTTGTTCAGCGTGTAGGTGCCGATGCAGCAGAACAGCGTGATGGCGGGGAACAGGAATCGGTACGGCACGGTCAGGAGCTTGATCCAGATGCCGATCATTGGCAGGTTGAGGATCACGAGCATCGCGTTGCCCACCCACATGGAGGCGATGAGGCCCCAGAACAGCTCAGGGTTGCTCGACATGACCTGCGGGCCCGGCTGAATGCCCTTGATGGTCATGGCACCGACCATCAGCGCCATCACCGCGTTCGGAGGAATGCCGAGGGTCAGCATCGGAATGAACGAGGTCTGTGCGCCTGCGTTGTTGGCCGACTCCGGGCCCGCCACGCCGCGGATGTCGCCCTTGCCGAAGCGGCCAATCGGGCCCGCAAGCTTCTTCTCGACGGTGTAAGCCGCGAAGGAAGCGAGCAGCGCGCCGCCACCGGGCAACACACCAAGGATTGAACCGAGCGCCGTACCGCGCAGCACGGCGGGCCAGGCTTGTTTGAAGTCCTGCCGCGTGGGCCAAAGACCTTTCACTTCCTTCGTGAAGACTTCGCGGTGTTCGGCCGGTTGGCCGAGGTTGGCGATGATCTCGCCGAAACCGAACACGCCCATCGCGATCACGACGAACCCGATGCCGTCGGTGAGTTCGGGGAAATTGATGCCGGTGAACGGCAACTCGGAGTAGCGCGGCACGCCGGAGATCACATCGGTGTTGATCTGCGCCAGCAGCAGGCCCAGGACAATCATCGAGATGGCCTTGACGAGCGAGCCCGAGGCCAGCACCACCGCGCCAATCAACCCCAGCACCATCAGCGAGAAATATTCGGCCGGGCCGAACTTGAATGCAAGTTCGGTCAAGGGGGGCGCGAACGCGGCAATGATGATCGTGCCGACGCAACCCGCGAAGAAGGAGCCGAGGCCTGCCGCGGCCAAGGCCGCGCCGGCGCGGCCTTGGCGGGCCATCTGGTAGCCGTCGATGGCGGTCACCACCGAACTCGATTCACCCGGCACGTTGATCAGGATGGCGGTGGTGGAACCACCGTACTGCGCGCCGTAGTAGATGCCGGCGAGCATGATGAGGGCAGGCGTGGCGTCGAGCGAGTAGATCGACGGCAGCAGCATCGCGATCGTGGCGACAGGACCGAGGCCCGGCAGCACACCGATCAGCGTGCCAAGCACGCAACCGAAGAACGCGTAGACCAGGTTGTTCAGCGTGAAGGCGACGCCGAACCCCATTGCAAGGTTGTTGATGAGATCCATGGGCGGCTTTCTGGAGGCGTTCGAATCTAGCGGCGGGGGACGGTGATCAAACGGGCCATACCGGGATGGTGAGGCCCAGGCCCTTCACGAACACGAGCCAGGAGAAGATCGTGAGCACGATGCTGTTGATCGCCACGCCCAGCCACTTGAATTCATCACCGGCCAGGCTGACCACGAAGATCAGGATGGGCACCGTGATCACGAGCCCTGCCCGCGGCAGAAGCGCGCCGAACAAGGTGATGGCCAGCACAATGACCAGCAGCGGCCGCCAGGCGATGTGGCCCACCGGATCGCCGCCTTCCACTTCGATGGTGAGCGACGTGAACACCACGATCGCGCCAAGGACGGCCATCAACACACTGAGGATCATCGGGAAGTACCCCGGGCCGGGCCGGGCCGCGGCACCCATGCTGTAGTCCGTGGCGCCGAACGCGAACGCGAGGCCGACCACCAGGAACATCAATCCGGAAAAGAAATCCTGTTGACTCTTGATCTTCACGAGCACCCCCTCACTTGTAACGTTGTGCAATTCTAGGCAGCATGACCCGACGGGCGTCTGTGGTTTACACGTAGCGGCTGCCCGCAACGCGGCGGCGCTCAAGCTTCCCACATGGGCGTGGAGCGCAGCACCTCCTCCGCCGTGGTCACGCCCTCGGCGATCTTCATCGCACCGGCCAGCCGCAAAGGTCGCAGACCATCCTTCAGCGCCTGCCGGCGCAGCCCGCCCACGTCGGGCACGGGGGTGATGGTGGCGCGTGCCCCGTCCGTCACCTCCAGAAGCTCGTACAGGCCGGCACGGCCACGGAAGCCTGTCATGCGGCACTCCAGGCAACCTACTGCCTTGTACGCGCGCACCTTGCCGCTCAGGGTCCACGGTTTGATCAGCATGTTGAGCCCGTCGGCAGTGACCCCTTCGTCAGGCTGGCGGCAGGCGACGCACAAGGTGCGCACGAGCCGCTGGGCCAGCACACCGATCACCGTGGCCCCGATCAGGTAAGGCGGCACGCCCAGGTCGACGAGCCGGGTGATGGCCGATGCCGCATCGTTCGTGTGCAGGGTGCTGAAGACCAAGTGACCGGTGAGGGCCGCCTGGATGGCCATCTCGGCGGTCTCAAGGTCGCGGATCTCGCCGACCATGATGATGTCCGGGTCCTGCCGCATGAGGGCGCGCAGGCCCTCGGCGAACCCGAGGTCGATGGCCGGCTGCACCTGCGTCTGATTGAACGCCGGCTGGATCATCTCGATGGGGTCCTCGATGGTGCAGACGTTCACCTCGTCGGTGGCCAGCCGCTTCAGCGTGGAGTAAAGCGTGGTGGTCTTGCCTGACCCGGTCGGGCCGGTCACGAGAATGATGCCGTGCGCGCGCGCGGTGAGGGCCTCCCACCGATGCGCATCATGGGCGCCGAAACCCAGCGCATCGAGTTGCTTGACGGTGGTGTCGGGGTCGAAGATCCGCATCACCATCTTCTCGCCAAAGGCGGTAGGCAGCGTGGACAAGCGCATCTCCACTTCGTCGCCGTTCGGGTTGCGGGTCTTGATGCGGCCATCGAGCGGGCGGCGACGTTCGACGACGTCCATTCGGCCGAGCAGCTTGATGCGGGCGATCATCGCGTTCATCACACCCGGCGGCAGCTGGTAGACGGTGTGCATGACACCGTCGATGCGAAAGCGGATGACGCTCAAGTCGCGCCGTGGTTCGAGGTGGATGTCGCTGGCGCGCTGGTCGAACGCGTACTGCCACAACCAGTCCACCACCTGAACGACGCCTTGGTCGTTGGCATCGAGCTGCTTGTTGGATCGGCCCAGTTCGACCAGTTGCTCGAAGCTTGCGGAGGCGGCCATCTCGCCTGTCTTGACCGCGTTGCGCACGGATTTCGACAGCGTGTAGAACTCGGTGGTGAACTTCGCGATTTCTACCGGATTGGCCACCACGAGCTTGAGCGTCTTGCGCGTGTGCGCCTCGATCTCGGGCACCCACGCCACGTCGAAGGGTTCACTGGTGGCAACGATCACCTCGTGCGCCGCCACCTGCAGCGGCAGCGAGCGCCGCCGTTCGGCATAGTTGATGGACATCACCTCGGACACGCGGCCGACGTCCACCTTCAGCGGGTCGATGCGCAGGTAGGGCAGCGCACAATGCTTTGCGAGCCATTCGGTGAGCAGCTCGGTGTCGAGGGCCTTGCCGGTGCGCGCATGGTTCAGGCCCGCGCTGCCAAGACGCACGAGGGGATGCTGTTTGCTGTCGGCGGCGGCGAAACGCTTCTCGACGGTGGTGTGATCGCCGTCCGAGATGACGCCGTCGTCGCGCAGCCACTTCAACAGGCGCCGCCATTCGAGCCGACCCGCGGGGTGGGAACTGGGGGGTTTGGCAGGGGCTTTGGAGGCGGCAGTGTTCATGTCACGGAAGTGCTGGGGACGGCCGGCAACGCACGGAGCATGCGCAACCACTTGCGGGCGGGCAGATCGAACCGAGTTTCGAT
>Ga0170475_114246331_pt1 | contig 11538 bp, 8 predicted proteins | sample Soicark_Litter_5_FD_111474 | JGI IMG/M metagenome (GOLD analysis project Ga0170475, IMG submission 111474) | Avena fatua rhizosphere microbial communities from Hopland, California, USA. Combined Assembly of 48 SPs | reverse complement strand
GTGATCCTGATCGTCCTGCTGATCGACGAGCGGCCGGAAGAAGTCACCGACATGCAGCGCTCGGTCAATGGCGAGGTCATTTCCTCGACCTTTGACGAACCCGCGCAACGGCACGTGCAAGTGGCCGAGATGGTGATCGAAAAAGCGAAGCGGCTGGTCGAGCACAAAAAGGATGTGCTGATCCTGCTCGACTCGATCACGCGGCTCGCGCGCGCATACAACTCCGTCATCCCGCCGTCAGGCAAGGTCCTGTCGGGCGGACTCGATTCCAACGCGCTTCAGAAGCCCAAGCGCTTCTTCGGCGCGGCGCGGAACATCGAGGAAGGCGGCTCGCTGACGATCATCGCACTGCGCTCATCGACACCGGCTCCCGGATGGACGACGTGATCTTCGAGGAGTTCAAGGGCACCGGCAACATGGAAATACATCTCGACCGCAAGCTCACCGACAAGCGCGTCTTCCCATCCATCGATATGCAGAAGAGCGGCACGCGTAAGGAGGAGCTGTTGCTTCCTCGCGAAGATCTGAATCGCGTGTGGGTGCTGCGGAAGGTGCTCAACCCGCTGTCAGCGGTGGAAGCGATGGAATTGCTGCTCGACAAGATGGGCAAGACGAAGTCGAACCAGGACTTCCTCGCCTCGATGCAGAAGATGGGCTGACGGCGGCTTAGGTTTTACGCCCCGCCCGCGTGGCGGAAGCCAAATTCTTCATCTGTCTCCAGGCCACCCCGGCTGTCCCGTCCGGATTCATCTCCGACCGACGAGACCTCGTGTAAGAACCATACGCAACGCGTGTCGTGCTGAAGACGCCGGCCGCAGAGTTTCATTCGACGCGGCCGCCGCTCGCGCGGACGCACCGTGATGTCGACGTCGACTGCCGGCACGCCTTCGGCTTCGCAGAGCGATCGCAACGCGGCGAACAGCGCGCCGCGATCGGTGATAAACAGCATCAGCGGCTTGCCCTGGAGATGATGCTTGCCGATGTTGAGCAGCTGGGAGGCCGAGTCGTTTCCCTTCTCGATCACACCCGCGCGGTCGGTCCACAGCGCGGCAATCGGAACTGCCTGCGCGAACTCATCCATCGCGCGCTGCGCTTTCTCCACTGTGCCGCGCACCGAATTCAGCTCGTCTACTTGAGTCTGCAACGCCTCGTTCGCAACCTGGAGTTCCTCCAAGGCCGTCGAGAGCTCGGCCAGCGCTGATTTCGCGATCGGCGATGGTTTGTCGGCGAGACGCTCAGCTCTGCGCTGGAGATCAGCGAGACGTCCTACGGCCGTGGCGGTCCGAAGCGTGAGGTTATGAAGTGTGCCCACAGCGAGGCCCCTAGATCCGGTGTATTTGGAAAAGCTAGCCGAGCGGCCAGTCTATACTCATTATCGGTCAATGATCCGGTATCGTCAAATTAAAGTTAGACTTGCAAAAACGACCAAGGACGCGCACATTGGAGGCACGAAAGATGCAGTCATCGTGCCGTGGCCACACACGACATCATTGTAATCGGCGCCTCCGCAGGGGGCGTTGAAGCCATCAGCACCCTAGTTGCTGACCTGCCGCGAGATCTTCGTGCGACAGTGTTTGTCGTGCTGCACCTCGCGAAGGGGCGCAGCATGCTCCCCGAGATTCTCACGCGTGCCGGACGCCTGCCCGCCAGTCATCCCACCGATGGCGATCGGCTTGAATATGGCCGCATCTACGTCGCGCGCCCCGATCATCATCTCGTGCTGGAACTAGGAAAAGTGCGCGTGGTGTACGGTCCGACCGAAAACGGCGTGCGGCCCGCGATCGACCCACTGTTCCGATCGGCCGCGCGCGTCTACGGACCACGCGTGGTCGGCATCGTACTGACGGGCGGGTTGGACGACGGCACCTCGGGACTGGCGGCGGTGAAGGAAGCTGGCGGCATCGCGATCGTGCAGGATCCGGACGAAGCGTTTGCGCCGAGTATGCCTCGCAGCGCGCGCGCCTTCGTCAACGTGGATCACGTACTGCCGGTTCGGGAGATGGGCTTGATGATTTCCGAGCTGTCGCGCGAGCAGATCGAACCGCAGGTATTGATGCCCGGCGCCCATGTGACAGCTCTCGAATCGGATCTGGGACAGCCCCCTCTCGCGGTGCACGACGACGATCGGCCGGGCAAGGTGTCGATTTTTACCTGTCCTGAATGTCACGGGACGCTGTGGGAAGCCGACGATCGCGGGATCGTGCGATTCCGTTGCCGCGTCGGTCACGCCTACTCCGGCGAAAGCATGCTGGCCGCTCAGACCGATTCAGTGGACCGCGCCTTGTGGATTGCGCTGCGATCGATGGAGGAACGCGCGGCACTCACTCACCGGCTCGCCGAGCGGGCGCGCGCACGTCGGCACAACTGGGTCGCGCGCGCCTTCGAGGAGCGCGCACTCGCCGCCGACGGTCATGCCGCGGTCATTCGCGAACTCCTCGTCAATCGTGCCATCCTGCACGAAGTCCCCGACGCGGAGATGGAAGCGCCGGAAGACGCGGTTGTCCGTGAGAAATAGCAGAACGCTCCGCCGATCAGTTGCTCTGATGCGTCTCATCCATCAGGATGATCACACCGGTTGTCGTGCCTTCTGAGGAATGGAGCGGCGTGACCGAGATCAGACAATCGATCGTCCGTCCACGCCGGGTGAGGGAGGGCATTGTCTTTTCCACGGCCGGCTGCTCGCCAGTCATCACTGATTTAATTGGCTGCGCCAGCTGCGCGACCGGTAGACCGATGTCGAGCGTCAGGAACTGACTCCCGACGGCCTCGTCGCCACGCACGCCCCACAGATCTTCGGCCCGCGAGTTCCAGACCTGGATGCGATATTCGCGATCGAGCACGGCGACGCCCGACCGAAGGCTGCTGAAGACCGATTCGAGATAGGCGTTCATCAGGTCGGAGTCCACGTTCCGAGTACGCAGCTCGTCATTCATCGTCTGCAACTCTTCGTTCGTCGATTGCAGCTCCTCGTTCATCGTTTCGAGCTCTTCATTGGTCGACTGCAGCTCTTCGTTGGTGGTCTCGAGCTCTTCGACCGTCGACTGCAACTCCTCGTTGGTGGTTTCGAGTTCCTCGTTGGTCGACTGCAGCTCGTCGTACGCCGCCTCCAGTTCGTGTTTCGATGCGGTCAATTCCGATTGCAGGTGGTGGAGCGAGGTCGAGTCGGAGAACACGATGCGCATGCCGAGCAGCGCGCGCGCGTCGTCGAAGATCGGTGCGACCGTCACATCGAAATAGCGCGGATGCCCCGCGACGAAGTGGTGCACCTCTTTCAGGACGACCTCGCGCTGATCGAGGGCCACTCGATCCAACGCGCTGCGAAGGTCCGCCGGACGGTACGACACCTCCAGTTCCTGGAGCGGGCGGCCGAGATCGGTGGGCACGAGGTGCAGCTGTTCACGAGCGCCCGCACTGATCGCAACGAGTACACCGGCCAGGTCGACGATGAACTGCGGCGTAGGGTCGGCCTCGAACGCCGCGAACCGCAGGCGCAAATTGGGTGCGGAACCGTTCGACATGGGGTCACGTCCTGGATGCGCCGGCGGTCCCATCCGATCGCGATGGTTCGCCTTCGCAATCACCCGAAAAATCCGGCGCTGAAGATCCACCGGAATAAACATGGCGGTATGACTGAAGAGCATTTCGGCGCGGCCAAGCACGAGAAATCCGTTCGCATCGAGTGAAAATGAAAAGCGGCTCAGGATCCGCGCCTGCGCGTCGCCGTTGAAATACATCAACGTATTGCGGCAGAGCAGCAGATCGATGCGCGAGATCGGCGCGTCCTGCAGCAGGTCGAGGCGCCCGAACATGACCGCGCGCCGCAGGTCTCGGTTCAGCGACGTCGCGCCACCCTCGCCGGTGAAATACTTCTCGCGAAACCCTGGCGGCAGATCCTCGAGATCGCGTTCGCCGAACGTCGCCCGGCGTCCCTCCTTCAGCGCTTCTTGATCGACATCGGTCGCGTAGATCTTCACCCGATCGCGTACCGCCTCGGTCCCGAAGCGTTCAGCGAACAGCATGGCCAACGAATAGGCTTCCTGGCCGGCGGCGCACCCGGCACTCCACACGCGCAGCGGTGTCGCGCCGTTACGTTGGTCCAGCAACTGCGGCAGGATGACGGTGTCGAGATGCGCCCACACGTCCGGGTCGCGGAAAAACCCCGTGACGTTGATGAGGATGGTGTTGAAGAGCGCCTCGAATTCCTCCGGATGCAGCTCGAGATAATCGAGGTAGGCATCGAAGCTTTCGATGCTGATCGCCTGCATGCGCTTCAAGGCACGGCGCCGCAGGCTGCTTCGCTTGTAGGCGGTGAAATCGAACCCGCGGGTCACCCGCAGGTGCTCGAGCAACTGTTCGAAACTTTGGTCCTCGGATCGTTCCGCCATCGGAGCGCTAGCGTACCACGGCGGACGCCGCAGGGAGCCGCTTATGATTCGGCAATCGGGAGCGAGATACAGAAGCGCGCGCCCTTCCCGGGTCCGTCGCTGAAGGCCTGGATTGAACCGTCGTGCAGTTCAACGATCCCGCGCACGAGCGCGAGGCCGATACCAAACCCTTCACCTGAGCTGTCGTGGCCACGCCAGAACGGCTCGAAGATGCTCGCCAGGTCCGATTCGGTGATTCCCTGCCCGGTGTCCTCGACGTGAATCTCGGCAATCGTACCGTTGAGTGTCAAAGAAACGTTCACGCAGCCGCCCGAGGGGGTATACCGAACCCCGTTGGTCAGGAGATTGGAAAACGCCTGCTGCAGACGTCCCGCGTCGGCCACCACGATGAGTGGAGCGTCGGGTAGCGAGCATGTCAGGTGTACGCCGGCATTGCGCGCGGCAGGGTCGATCGCATCCACTGCGTCTTCCAGGAGCTGCCGCACATCGATCGGCACACGCGCGACGCGGATTTTCTTCAGCGCCAGACGAGACATGTCGAGCAGATCGTCGAGCAGCGTCGACATGTGGAGCAGCTGCCGCCGGAGGACGACGCGCGCGCGTTCGGTGGCCGCCGGCGACGGATCCGCGTCGAGGAGCGACATCGCTCCCATCGCGGCGTTGAGCGGCTGCCGCAGTTCGTGCGAGAGCACGGCGACGAAACGCTGGTTCTCGCGTACGGCGCGCGCACTTTGTTCTTCGAAGAGCGACAGATCGTTCCGCGACAGCGCCGCTTCGTGGGTGTCGGCGCGCGCGCGTATCGACTCACGCACGCGTTGCGCGCGCTGCTGCATGTCGGCCGCGCGCTCGTGCGCTCGGCGCACGGCTTCGCGCGAGGCCTCCATAGTGGACCGGAGATGACTCGCGAGTTCGGCGGTGTCTTTCACGGGGAACTCCGCCTTACTGTACTGCTGCCCGACTCACAGAGCAAGTGAAGTCGACGGTCACGTTACGCAGTTGTAATACCAGGATCCGGCAGCGGCACCGGCACGGTTCCCTCGGGATCCTTGGGCGGAACGCCACCCATGATGCCTTTGAGCTCCTCGGACTCGATGACTTCCTTCTCGAGCAGCCGCTCTGAAAGTGCATCGAGCGTTGCACGTCGTTCTCGAAGCACGCGGCGTGCCGTCTCGTGCGCCTCGCCGAGAATCCGCTTGACCTCCGCGTCGATCTTGAGCGCGGTTTCCTCAGAATAGTTGCCGCGCTCGGACGCGAACCCCATCTCGAGAAAGACGGGACGCTGGTGCCCGTTGTAGTTCACCGCACCGAGGAGATCGCTCATGCCAAATTCGGTGACCATCGACCGCGCAATATCGGTCGCGCGCTGCAGATCGTTCTGCGCGCCGGTCGAAATACGGCCGAACGCAATTTCCTCGGCGCTGCGGCCCGCGAGGAGAACGGAGAGCTGGCTCAGAAGATCCTCGCGCGTGAGCAGGTAGCGATCCTCGAGCGGGAGCTGCATCGTGTAGCCGAGCGCGCCAAAACCGCGCTGCACGATGGAGATCTTGTGCACGGGATCGAGTCCAGGGAGAACGCTCGCGACAATCGCGTGCCCCGACTCGTGATACGCCACAATCCGGCGCTCCTTGTCGCTCATGACACGCTTCTTCTCGAGACCGGCGATCAGGCGATCGATGGCTTCGTCGAAATCTTTCATTTCGACCGCCGATTTGTCTTTCCTCGCCGCGAGCAACGCGGCCTCGTTGACGAGGTTCGCAAGATCGGCGCCAGCAAAGCCTGCGGTACGCGCGGCGATCACCTTCAGGTCCACTCTGTCGGCCAGCTTCACCGACTTGACGTGAATGCGGAGAATCTCCTCGCGCCCCCGCACGTCAGGTTTGTCCACGAGCACCTGACGATCGAAACGTCCCGGGCGAAGCAGGGCAGGGTCCAGCACTTCCGGACGGTTGGTCGCGCCCATGATGATGACGCCTTTCCGTCCGTCGAACCCATCCATTTCCGCGAGCAGCTGATTCAGCGTCTGCTCCCGCTCTTCATGACTGCCCATGGGTGTCTGAATTCGCACCTTCCCGAGCGCATCCAGTTCGTCGATAAACACGATACACGGTGCCTTGACCTCGGCCTGGCCGAACAGATCCCGTACGCGTGCGGCCCCGACGCCGACAAACATCTCGACGAACTCCGAACCGCTCAGGCTGAAGAACGGCACCTTGGCCTCTCCAGCAACGGCTCGTGCCAGCAGCGTCTTTCCGGTTCCGGGAGGGCCGACGAGCAACACGCCCTTCGGAATTCGTCCACCGATGGTCGTGTATTTTTTCGGGTTCTTCAGGAACTCGACAATTTCCCGGAGTTCATCTTCCGCTTCGTCCACACCAGCGACGTCCCCGAACCGCACCTTCACGTCGTCGTCAGCATAGATTTTCGCGCGGCTTCGCGCGAACGACATCACGCCCCCTTCGGCGCCGCCCATACGACGGAAAAAGAAACTCCAGAGTGCGACTAAGAAAATGATCGGGATAATCCAGCCGACGATTTCGGCAAGCCATTTATTCGCCGCCTCACCGGTGAACTTCACGCCGGCTTTTTCCAGATCCTCGAGAAGCTTCGGATCCTCGATGCGAACCGCCACAAATGGGTGCGTGCCTTTCGGCCCGCCCTTCATCGTGCCGCGGACACGATCCTCGGAGACGACGACCTCCTGCACGGCGCCCTCGCGCACCCGCTGCTTGAACTCGCTATATGAGATCGTCTCCCCGCCTGCCATCGAAAAGTAGAAGGCCTGACCCAGCGCGAGAAGCAGGAATACGGCGAGGACGTACCACATCGCGGAGCCCGGCCCCGTGCGGGGCGGCAGCTTGCGGTCGCCGGCGCGCCGCGCCCGTCCTGAGGGCTTGCCTGAGGTTTGATCTGCCATCTACGTCGATCTTATCAGGCAGCGCTCAAGCCCTGCGCGACAACATTTCTGATGGCTGGGGTCAGGCCGCGCCACAAGATTTCTCAGGTGGCTTCCGCCTTCAGGCGGAAGATCATGCATGCACCGCCTCCTCGGCTTTCGAGAACTCCAGCTCGCCCCGCGGCGCATCGATGCGCACTTTCGATCCTTCACCAAACTCTCCCTGCAGCACTCGCATGGCGAGCGGATCCAGCACGCGGCGCTGAATCACCCGCTTCAACGGCCGGGCGCCATAGACGGGGTCATAGCCCTCCGCGATGAGGAGGTCCTTGGCCCGATCCGTCAGCTCGACGTGAATCTTGCGATCCTCGAGCCGTTTCATCAGTCCACGAAGCTGGATGTCGATGATGTGACGCATCTGCTCGCGCGTCAGGGCATGGAACACGATGATCTCGTCGATGCGGTTGAGGAACTCCGGACGGAAGTGCTCACGCAGTGCGTCGAGCACCTGCCGGCGCGTGCCCTCGTCGAGCACGTGCTCACCGCTGCGCGACATCGAGTCACGAAGCGCCGCCTCGGCGATGAAGTGACTCCCGACGTTGGACGTCATAATCACGACCGCATTCTTGAAATCCACCGTTCGTCCTTTACCGTCAGTCAGCCGCCCATCGTCGAGCAGCTGCAGCATCACGTTCAGGACTTCGGGATGCGCCTTCTCGATCTCATCGAAGAGCACGACCGCATAGGGGCGACGGCGAACCGCCTCGGTGAGCTGACCTGCCTCTTCATACCCGACATATCCCGGTGGCGCGCCAATCAGCCGCGACACCGTGTGCTTCTCCTGGTACTCCGACATGTCGATGCGGATCATCGCCTGCTCATCGTCGAACAGAAACTCGGCGAGCGCGCGGGCGAGTTCCGTCTTACCTACGCCAGTCGGACCGAGGAAGATGAAGCTGCCAAGCGGACGATTCGGATCCTGAAGCCCGGCGCGCGCGCGGCGCATCGCATTCGAAACCGCCGCGATCGCTTCGTCCTGTCCGACCACTCGCGCGTGCAGCCGCTCTTCCATCCTGAGGAGCTTCTGAATCTCACCTTCTATCAAACGGCTGACCGGGATATGAGTCCAACGGCTCACCACTTCCGCGATGTCTTCTTCATCGACTTCTTCCTTCAGCATTCGCTGGCCCTTCTGCAGCTCCGCCAGGCGCACTTCCCCGTCGCGAATCTGTTTTTCGAGCTGCGGCAGCCGGCCGTACTGAAGCTCCGAGGCTTTGGCGTAATCGCCCGCCTGCTGTGCGCGCTGCATCTCGAGACGCACCTGCTCGACCTCTTCCTTCAGCTTGCGCGAGCGCTGGATCGCATCCTTTTCCTGTTGCCAGTGTGCGGCGAGCTGGTTCTTCTGTTCCTTCAGATCCGCCAGTTCCTTTTCGAGCCTGTCGAGTCTCTCCTTCGACGCTTTGTCAGTCTCTTTTCGCAGCGCTTCGCGCTCGATTTCGAGCTGCATGATGCGCCGGGATACCTCGTCGAGCTCCGCCGGCATCGAGTCGATCTCCATGCGCAGCCGCGACGCGGCTTCGTCCATGAGATCAATCGCTTTGTCCGGCAGGAATCGATCGGCAATGTAGCGGTTCGACAACACCGCGGCGGCAACGAGCGCCGAGTCCTTGAATTTCACGCCGTGATGAATCTCGTAGCGCTCGCGAAGTCCTCGGAGGATGCTGATCGTGTCCTCGACCGTCGGCTCCCCGATCATGACCGGCTGGAATCGCCGTTCCAGCGCCGCATCCTTCTCGATGTACTTCCGATACTCATCGAGCGTCGTCGCGCCCACGGTGTGCAGTTCGCCGCGCGCGAGCATCGGCTTCAGCATGTTCGAGGCGTCCATAGATCCTTCCGCTGCGCCAGCGCCGACGACGGTGTGCAACTCGTCGATGAAGAGGATCACCTGTCCGGCCGAATCCGCCACCTCTTTCAACACGGCTTTCAGGCGTTCCTCGAATTCGCCGCGGTACTTGGCGCCGGCCACAAGCGCGCCCATGTCGAGCGCGACGATGCGTTTGTTCTTCAGCCCTTCGGGCACATCCTGGCGGACAATGCGCTGCGCCAGGCCTTCGACGACGGCGGTCTTGCCGACGCCCGGCTCGCCAATGAGCACGGGATTGTTCTTGGTGCGGCGTGACAGCACCTGAATCACACGCCGGATCTCGTCATCACGACCGATCACCGGATCGAGCTTGCCCTTCCGCGCGAGATCGGTGAGGTCGCGGCCGTACCGTTCGAGCGACTGATAGGTCGCCTCGGGATTCTGGCTGGTGACGCGCTGCGATCCGCGGACCGACGTCATCGCCTGGAGAATGGCGTCCTTCGCCATGCCACGCTGCTCGAGGAGCCGCACCGATGGCGAACGAGATCCCTCCGACGCGATCGCGACAAAGAGGTGCTCGGTGCTGACGTACTCGTCCTTGAGACGCTCCGCTTCGGATTCAGCGGTGTCGGTGACCTTGCGAAGCCGCGCCGAGAGACCCGGCTGCGCACCACCATGCGCATGCGGCAGCTTGTCGATCTCGGCGCGCACGGCGGTCGCGATCACCGCCGGATCGACGTTCATCTTCCTGACAATCTCTGGAACGATACCTTCGCGCTGCTCGACGAGTGTCAGCAGCAGATGTTCCGGCAGGATCTCCGGGTTGCCCTCGCGATCCGCAAGCTGTTGCGCCCCAAGAATCGCTTCCTGCGCTTTCTCGGTGTATTTGTTGATGTTCATTTCAGTAACCAGCTCCCAGCTTCCAGCTTTCATTCCAGTTTCCAGTTCCCAGTTCCCGCTTCCAGCTTTTCGGCTGCACGTGTGCGAAGCGGGAAGCTATTTTTCAAGTTTCGCCAATCCCTCATACAACGCGCGCTGGTCTTTCGTCAGCGAGCGGGGAAGCTGGACCTCTACGGTGGCATACAAGTCGCCCCGGTCGTCGGCTTTTCCGACCGCCGGCATCCCGTGTCCCTTCAGCCGAAAGACCTGACCGCTCTGCGTCGTCTCGGGAATCTTGAGCCGCACCGAACCTGTGATCGTCGGAACCTGTGCCTCTCCGCCGAGCACAGCGGTCGTCACCGGCACAGCCACGTTCGTATGCAAGTCCATACCCTTGCGTTCGAACACGGGGTTGGGACGGATTCGAACGCGCAGATACAGATCGCCGGACGCTCCGCCATTGGCCCCCGACTCTCCTTCGCCAGCGGCGCGGACCCGTGAGCCATCCTTCACACCAACCGGAATGCGAGCGTCGACGCTGCGCGCATGGCCTCCCTGCTTGATTGAAATTCGCCGCGTCGCGCCGTGGTACGCCTCTTCGAGCGTGAGCTCGACTTCGTGCTCGATGTCGCGCCCCTTTTGTGTCCGCGGCGCTCGCCCCTGACGCGCGCGACCCGCACCGTCACGCGGGGCTCCACCGCCAAAGAACGTTCGGAAGAAATCAGAGAACGGATCTTCGTTGCCGAAGAGTTCGTGCATCTCCTCTTCGGTCATCGTGCGGTAGCCGCCGGGACCGCCCATGTTGATGTTCCACGCGCCGCCGCCGAATGGATTGCTGCCGCCGCCGGGAAATCCTGCGCCCTGCTGCTGCGCCTGTTCGTACATCCGCCAGTTCGCGCCAAGCTCGTCGTACTTCCGGCGCTTATCAGGATCCCCGAGGACCTCATACGCCTCGTTGATTTCCTTGAAGCGCGCTTCAGCCGTCTTGTCGCCAGGATTCACGTCCGGGTGATGCTTGCGGGCGAGCTTCCGATACGCCTGCTTGATCTCTTTTTCTGAAGCAGTCTTCGAAACGCCGAGTGTCTGGTAGTAGTCCTTGAATTCCATCAATAAACGTCAGTCTCGAGTGTCCAGTTCCCGGTTTCCAGTTTCGCGTTGAGCCAGCAGCATCACAGTCCAATCGTCTCGCTGATCCGCTTCAGTTCCAGCGCAATCCTCCGCCGTGCATCGCTGCGACCGGCATCCTGATTCAGCAGTGGCCTCAGCCTTTGCACGGACTCGGCAATCGACAAGAGCCGCTGCACGCCGGCCAGGTTGATCCCCGCCTCGTCCACGAGGTGTTTGATGAGCCGCAGCCGATCGAGTTCATCGCGTGAATAGACGCGCATGCTCCCAATCGTGCGCGACGGCGACACCAAGCCCAGGCGCTCATATTTGCGCAGCGTCTGTGGGTGCATGTGGAGCAGCCGCGCGGCGGTGCTGATAAAGTAAAGATCCGTCTGCATGGAAAGTTG
>Ga0170475_107361189_pt1 | contig 11541 bp, 8 predicted proteins | sample Soicark_Litter_5_FD_111474 | JGI IMG/M metagenome (GOLD analysis project Ga0170475, IMG submission 111474) | Avena fatua rhizosphere microbial communities from Hopland, California, USA. Combined Assembly of 48 SPs | reverse complement strand
GGAGACAACATTGAAGCAACTACATTGCGTGAATCACTTCAATGCAAGACGAATTCTGCGCCTACTTGCGCGGTGACGCAAGCATTTTTTTGTGCGTCGCACCATTTAAATGAATTTAATTTTAAAAAAATACAGATCAAGAAGTAGTTTTACTGCAAAGACCTGCTGAAACTTCCCAGTAAAGGGCTACAGTCGCGGCAGCGGTTGCAAACATTCTTTGGCGCAAAGCAGGCAATGCCAACCCGGCACCATTTGCCAAAGCCTAAAAATTCCACAAAAGAATCAGTCACCTGTGGAAAACACGTAGTGGTTTACACCAAGTGAAGTCGCCACCAGCATGACTTGATAAGTAGACCCCTGCTCGCACCGACACCCAGGCCCGATGCAGCAGAAGTCGCTAACAACTTAATTTCATTTGTAGTTTTGTAAAAAAGGCGATACCCACTCCTTGCGACACCCTTTCGATAATTTTGCTGCTAAGCAGCATTTTATGCTTGCAATGCTGCACTGCAGGTCTTAGTCTAGCTCCTGGCTGCTTCAGTTTGCCGAGTCGGATGCCAAGGGTAGGAAGGGTGCAACGGCCATGCGTGCTTCCCGATTTATCCATAGGGTAGAAATGCCGGCAGGGAAGCGGCCCAAAGTTCAACACTGTCTGAAAAGGGGAAAATCATGAACATCATTTTGATCGCTTTGATCGCAATCGGTACGGCGGCAGGTGTCTATGTGATCGTCAATCTCAGCAAGATGGCGTCCGATATGGATCGAGACACGCAAAAGCGCCCATGATGCGTGACTGCCTGAGCACCTCTGCCGGCCTTACGCAGCAAACACCGGCAGAGCACCGCGCCATGGCAGGTGATTTACTGTCCCAGCAGTCCCTTGAGAGCCGGCCAGATATTTTCCAGCACACGCGGCTGTGCACTGGCAATCGGATGCAACTGATCCGCCTGGAATAGTTCCGGCTTATCGGCGATGCCCGCCAGCAGAAATGGCGCCATCGGCAACTTGTACCGCTTGGCCAGCGCCGGAAACATGTTCGCGAACTGCGTGGTGTATTCCGTGCCGAAATTCGGCGGCAACCTCATCGCCACCAGCAACACCTTGGCATGGGCGGCCTGCGCCTGCTCGATCATTTCTCCCAGATTTTTTTGCGCCACGGTCACCGGCAAGCCGCGCAAGCCATCGTTCGGCCCCAGCTCAATCACCACCACGGCAGGTTGATGCGCCTGCAGCGCAGCCGGGAGCCGCGTCAGCCCCCCTGCCGTGGTTTCACCGGACTGGCTGGCATTCACCACGTGCCATTTGTCGCCAAGGCGCTGTTGCAGCAAGGCCGGCCAGCTTTGCTCGATACGTATGCCGTAGCCGGCAGACAGACTATCGCCCATGATCAGCACGGTCTTCGCCGCAGATGTTTTTGGTTCAGCGGCTTGAACCATTGCCATGAGGCCCACACATAGAACTAGCGCCCTGCAAAATTTCATCATGATTGTGAATTCCCGAAATATTGAGCGGTTGGTTTGTATGCGCAGAAGGCAGGCGATGATGCGTATCCTATTCCCCGCCATGCCAACAAAAAATTGATTGAATAACACCAGAAGAGTCCATGGAAATCGTCACACCTCAAGCTGCCGCGATTCTGCAGGCCGACAGTCTTACCAAGCAAGTTGCATTTGACCATGAAACCCTGACCATACTCGACGATGTAAGCTTCAAACTGCCGGTCGCCAGCACTTTGGCTATCGTCGGCGCTTCCGGTTCCGGGAAGTCGACACTGCTCGGGCTGCTGGCCGGCCTGGATACGCCGACGCGGGGATGCGTGACCCTGGCCGGGCAGCGCCTGGATGGCCTGGATGAAGATGGCCTGGCGCGGCTGCGCGCGGAAAATGTCGGTTTCGTGTTCCAGTCCTTCCAACTGCTGGGCGCTTTGACGGCGCTGGACAATGTCGCCCTACCCCTGGAGCTGATCGGCCGCAGCGACGCGCGCCGTGTGGCGGAAAGCCTGCTGGCGAGGGTGGGCCTCGGCGGGCGGCTGCTGCACAGACCCCGCGAGCTATCCGGCGGCGAGCAGCAGCGTGTTGCCCTGGCTCGTGCCTTTGCCACCCGTCCCAAACTGCTGTTTGCCGATGAGCCGACGGGCAATCTCGACACGCAAACGGGCGTGCGCGTAGTAGACCTGCTGTTTGAACTGAATGCGGAAGCGGCCACCACCCTGGTACTGGTCACCCACGACGAGCGCCTGGCGGCGCGCTGCGCCTGCAAACTGCGCCTGGCAGCCGGCCGCGTGCTGGAACGGGCCGGCTTATGAATACCTCCGGAATCAACGGCGACGGGCAGCTCAAGAACTGGGGCATCGCCTGGCGCTGGCTGAAGCGGGATCTGACCGCCGGCGAGCTGACCGTGATGGCGCTGGCATTGATCATCGCCATCGCCGCCATGAGCAGCGTCGGTTTCTTCACCGACCGCGTGCGGCAAGCGCTGGTGCAGGAAGCCGACCAGTTGCTGGCCGCCGACCTGGTTGTGAATGCCGATCGCCAGATCCCCCCCGCGTTTTTAGAGGAAGCACAGCGGCGCAGCCTGCATATCGGCGGGATAGCCACGTTTCCGAGCATGGCGCGTGGCGGCGAGCGGGCGCAACTCGTCACCGTCAAGGCCGTATCCGCCAGCTACCCGCTGCGCGGTTCCGTCAAGCTGAGTCGCGACGGCGATGAGGTCACGGTAGCAGGCGGCCCGAAAGCGGGCGAAGCCTGGGCCGACGCACGCCTGTATGATGCGCTGGATCTCAAGCCTGGCGCCGGCATCAAGGTCGGCGACAAAAGCTTTGTACTGGCCGGCATCGTGGCGCGAGAGCCAGACGGCGCGATGGACATCTATAATTTCATCCCGCGCCTGCTGATCAACGACACCGACCTGCCCGCCACCCGGTTGATCCAGCCGGGCAGCCGCGTGCGCTATCGCCTGCTGCTGGCCGGCGAACACAACGCGGTAGACAGTATGCGCCTGTGGCTGAAAGCCAATCTGCAGCGCGGCCAGCGCATAGAAGATGTGAAAGAGGCGCGGCCGGAAGTCAAAATATCCCTGGAACGCGCCGAGCGCTTTCTGCGCCTGTCGGCACTGGTCAGCGTCTTCCTGGCCGCCGCCGCCATCGCACTGGCAGCACGCCGCTATGTCGAACGCCACCTCGACTCGGTCGCGCTGCTGCGCACCCTCGGCATGACGCAACGGGGCATCATCAATCTGTTCATACGCCAGTATGCCCTGCTCGCCCTGGTGTCGGTGACGGCGGGCCTCAGCATCGGCTGGTGCGCCCAATTTGCGCTGGCCAACGCGCTGTCCGGCATGTTCGACACCGTGCTGCCGCCCGCCGGCCCCCTGCCCGCACTGGCCGGTGCCGGCATCGGCCTGACGCTGCTGTTTGGCTTCTGCCTGCCGCCGCTGCTGCGCCTGCGCAATGTCTCGCCGCTGCGTGTGCTGCGCCGCGATGCCACTCCGCAGGGCAATGCGCCACTGGCCTTCGCCCTTGGCGCGGCAACGCTGGCCGGGCTCATCGTCTGGCAGGCGGGCGACGCGAAGCTGGCCGGGCTAGCGCTGGGTGGCCTGCTCGGCACGGTTGGCAGCGCCGCGCTGGTGGCCTGGAGCCTGATCTTTGCGTTGCCGCGCCTGCCTTTGCCGGCCAGTGTCGGTTGGCGCTTCGGCCTGCGCAATGTCTCACGGCGGCGCGGCCTGAGTGTCGCGCAGATCGTCGCCTTAAGCCTCGGCTTCATGGCGCTGATGCTGCTCACCGTCGTGCGCGGCGACCTGCTGGGCGCCTGGGACAAGAGCGTGCCCGCCGACGCGCCGAATCGCTTCATCATCAACATCCAGCCCGAGCAGCGCGCCGACATCGCCAAGGCTTTCACCGAAGCGCAACTGCCGGCGCCCACCTTCGCACCCATGGTGCGGGCACGCCTGACCAGCATCAATGGCAGGACAATGGCGCCGGAAAGCCTGGATGACGAGAAAGCCCGCCGCCTGGTGGAGCGGGAATTCAACCTGTCCTGGGGCGAGAGCCTGCGCGCCGACAACAAGCTGGTCGCCGGCAGGGTGCTCGCCGACACGGAGCCGGGCTGGTCTGTAGAGGAGGGCATCGCCAAGACCCTGCATATCCAGGTCGGCGACAAACTGACCTACGATATTGCCGGCACACCCTATACTGCGCCCGTGCTCAGCCTGCGCAAGGTGGACTGGGACTCGTTCCGCGTCAACTTCTTTGTGGTCGGCAACCGTGCACTGCTGGAGAACCAACCGGCCAGCTACGTGACCAGCTTTCACCTGCCCGAGGCACACAGTGCCTTTGCCAGCAGCCTGACACACAGCTTCGTCAACCTGACGGTAATCGACGTATCGGCGATCCTCAAGGAAGTGCGCGGTATACTTGGCAAGGCACTGTCGGCCGTAGAGGTAGTGTTTATCTTCAGCGTGCTCGCCGGCCTCGCCGTGCTCTACGCTGCCACGCTCGCCACCCACGACGAACGTAAACAAGAAGCGGCCATCCTGCGCACGCTGGGCGCCAGCAGCAAAACGGTGCGCCAGGCAGCCAGTGCGGAACTGCTGCTGATCGGTGGGCTATCTGGCCTCTTGGCGGCGGGCGCGGCGCTGGGTATCGGCGCGGTGGCGGCGCAGCAATTGTTCAATCTGCCGGCCAGCATGAGCTGGTGGCTGCCGCTAGTCGGTGCCGTAGCCGGGGCTGGGGCGGCGCGGCTGGCAGCAGCGCCATTGCTGAGTCGCGTGTTGGCGACGCCACCGCTGCGAGCGTTGCGCTAAGGGGCTTAGGGGGCCCCAGCCCCCTTGCCTGCATATCTGCGCGAGCTGGCAGCCTGCCGGACTTAGGGGTAATCGGCTGCCAAACCCGCCGGTCGGCCCATGTTTCTCTGGCTTTTTGGGTAATGGAACAACTCTTACCCTGCAAAACCTGCGTTGCTGGCCTCTCCTATTGCGGTCACTCAGATCAGCGCTTCGCTTCGATTCCCTAAGTCCGGCAGGCTGCCAAGGATCAACAAGCGCCGATCCCTTATCCGCACCATCACAACTTATGATTGGCCCGCAGCGCCCTATTCCTCTATCTTACGTAGCGCTACAAGCTTCTATGGCCACGCCTCGACAATCTCAATCACAAGGCAGGCGTGCTCATGGAGTGCCTGCCTCACCAGCCTAAGGCCTCTTCAGGCGCCGTACTCCTTGCCCTTCGTCTGGCGAGTTGACGTACGTTAATGGGCCTTCAGTATTCGTCTTGGCAGGCAGTTTGCGCTACGGGGGGAAATTCATGTGCAACTATACTTCATGCGAAAGGAAGCGGCCTGACGGGCTTATGCCTTAAGGTTGGCGTCTTTGGAGCGGAGCAATGATAAATCTGAAAGGGTCTGCGATAGACGCCCAGGGAGTGGCGTTTGCTTACGGCAAGCGTCAAGTCCTGGAAGACTTCAACCTGCATATCGAGCCGGGAGAATTTTTCTGCCTGCTCGGACCCTCAGGCTCGGGGAAAACCACTTTTCTACGTATCGTTGCCGGGCTGGAGCAGCCGCAACGGGGCTCTGTGCAGCTTGATAATGTAGATGTACTGTCCACCCCTCCCGAGGCCAGGCGGGTAGGCATGGTATTCCAGGGTCTGGGCCTCTGGCCGCACATGAATGTCCGTCAGAACGTTGAATATGGCTTGCTGCGTAAAGGCGCCACCCGGGATGAAATTGATGCAAAAGTCGAATACCTGCTGAGCTTGATGGGTTTGCGCGATTTTGCGTCGGCGATGTCTACCGAGATCTCTGGCGGACAGCAGCAAAAAGTTGCGATCGCGCGCAGCCTGATCGTTGAACCGAAGGTATTGCTGCTAGATCAGCCGATGTCCGCGCTAGACCCGCCTTTTCGCACACAGATGCGGCGCGAATTACAGCTCCTGCAGCGCAAATTGGGTATTACCACCATATTGGTAACGCACGATGAAGAAGAAGCGCTGGGCATTGCAGACCGCGTCGCCGTCATTCGCAATGGGCGTATCGAACAGATAGGGTCACCAACCGCACTATACGACTACCCTCGTACTGCCAGTGTCGCAGAATCGGTCGGCGTGATTAATCTGATTAAGGGAGGGGTGCGCGAAGGCCTGGATGATTTCCCCTCCTTTTATTCGTCGATTACGGGCAGCGTGCCCTTGCTCGACGCGCTGTATCGCCCGGCGCCAGGGCCTGTTCTGATGTGCTTTCGCCCGAGTGCCGTACAAATATTGCCCTACGACAAATTGGACAAAGACGCCGGCAGTATCTGGATGAATGGAGTCATCAGGCAGGCTGAATTTCATGGGAGCCATGTACGCTACCTGGTCGACGCTGCCGGCCTGGAATTGGTATCCGATACGCCGCATCGTATCGGTGCGCTCCCCTTCCCCCAGGGAGCAGATGTGCTGTTGGCAGTAGAGCGCAGCCAAATTCGCTATCTCCCCAGCGAAGATGCGGCTGTTCAAGCAAGATCATCGAGTCAAGGCGCCGGCCCCAATGCCTTTGGCGAGCCCAGGCAGGTGCCGTGATAGCGCAACGTTACGCCAGCACAAGCGGAGGGCATGAGTGGATATCCTGAGAATCCGCTCTTTCGTCATGGTCGCGCGCCTGGGGCACCTCACGCGCGCCGCAGATGCATTGCATGTCACTCAACCGGCAGTAACAGCACACATCAAGTCGATAGAACAAGAGCTGGGTATTGCGCTGTTTGATCGTACGCCGGGAAAAATCAAGCTCACCAAGGCAGGGGAAATCCTGCTGGTGGAGGCTGAAAAAGTGCTTTCCGTATTTGGCGGCATGCTCAATCGCGCCAAGGAAATCAAGGGAGAAGTCACAGGGAGCCTGACCGTCGCAGTAACCGATGACTCAGATTTTCTCAGGGTCGGACCATTCCTTTCCGGGCTGCGCAATGCGTTTCCCTTAATCCAGCTCCGAACACGCAATTGCCTGTCCGACGAATTGATGGAGGGAGTCGCCACCAAGCAGTATGACGGAGGCTATTTGATAGGCGAGGTCGCACACGCCGAGATAGGCTCACTTAAATTACGCCGGATTCGCTATGTGGCCGTTGCGCCAATCGGTTTTGCGGCAGCACTAGGCCGGGCCGGCTGGCGCGACGTGGCCGCGATGCCCTGGATCGCACCGCCGGTCGGAAGTCACGTCAGGCGCTTGCAAAACCAGCTCTTCGCAAATCAGGGGCTGACGCCGAACGTAGGCATCGAATGCGACCAATTATCTGCCATCGGCGATCTCGTGCGTGCCGGACTCGGCATGGCGCTGATAAGAGAGGAAAGCGCGAATCTATTGGCGGCATCTGGAGAGTTTGTCATTTGGCCACACGCCATGGTCGAGTCGAATATCATGTTCGTATACCGCGTGCTAGAAGAGTCCAGCGCCGCGACGATAGGCATGCTGTCGGTTCTGAAGGATTGCTGGGATGTGACTTGAGCACTGCCGCAGGCCTATTGCTTATGCAAAGCACGGAAGACGCCAACACACCTCTATTTAACGGCAGGTGGCTGCCCGATCAATTCGGCAGCACGACATGATCATAAAAAAGTAATAATTTGGCACTGCAAGCTCTCCATCTAAAAAATCGTGCAGTGCAGCATAAATATTACCTATTGAATTTTGTACTTTTCATCATTCTCAAGACTAAAGCATAGCCATGCAGCATTCATGCACCAGGTAATCACCCGCATAACAAAAGATGATTGGCGCGAACAGGGAACCCCCGATATTCTGTAAACACGGTTACGAATGAGTCTACCGATGTAACTCGGCCTTCTTCGAGGTTATGTATTTTGGCGCAAGCGCGGGGGTGATAGTGAAACACAGAATCCAGGGTTTTCCTGATGCTGCTAGCCAGCCGCGCTCACCTATCGTGGCAATACGACTTACACGTGGGCTCAGGCTACTTTCTCTAGCCATGGCATTGATAATCTCAATAGCCTATCTGCAAATTGCTTACGCAGCAGCGCCTGCGCGAATGGAAAACCAGGATGAGCTTCGATTTGGCATCATTCCAGGATTGGCTGAACGTGCTTACCAAGGATGGCAGGATTTTGCGAAGCACATAGGTAAAGCGGTAGGCGTAAATGTAAAAATTTTCCCCTTCACCAATCTGCATGAAGCGGTGCAGGCATTTGCCGAAGGCAGTGTAGACTTAGCCTTTGTCGGCAATGCAACGGCCCTGGAAATTGTCGAGCAGGGCAGTGGTGAAGTATTTGCACAATTGATTACTGAAGATGGGCCAGGTTATCACTCATTACTGATTGCGCCGAAGAGATCCAAAATAAATACACTAGACGATGTGTTGCACTCAGGCATGTCGTTGCGCTTCAGCGATGGCGCCGTCTCAAGTACCAGTGGCCGCCTGGTGCCGCTTTATTACGCCTTTTTCAAAAATGGCGTTCAAGATCCAGCTACTTTTTTTAAAAAATATGAGACGGGTTCACACCAACAGAATTTGATTAAAATTTCCGAAAGCAAGGTTGACATTGCCACTACAAATGACAGTGAACTGAGGATTTTTATAAAATCAAGACCAGAGCTCGCCAAGAATATCAAGACGGTATGGTCCTCACCAGAGATTCCACAGTCCCCTCTGCTATGGAAGCAAGGGCTATCCCTGGATATGAAACGTAAGATCCAGTCTTTTATCACCTCGACAAGTCTGGCGGATGCAGCTCAAACACCGATACGCGCTGTCCTTGAGCAGATGGATGTGAAGGGAGGCTTTCGGAAATCCAGCAACCGCCAACTGCTAAGAGTGGCCAATGTAGAAATGTTCGCAGAAAAATTACGGATAGAAAACGATAAGGAGCTTAACCAGGAGCAGCGAGATGCTGCAGCAAAGCTACTCTTTAGTCGTGCAGCAAAAACAGAAATGAAGTTGATGTTCAAATCTAAATAGTAAATTTTGGCTGGAAACCTCGGTGGCTTCGGCAGCGAAGCACCAAAACGAACAGCGTCCGGCGTGGCCATTTGCCACGACGAAACAATACTCAGCATCTGCAAAGGGAAGATTCATGAAAACGTCAGCATATCGGCCGAAGCTCAGTCACTTGGCAATGGCCTTTTTAGCCCTCGGCGCTACCGTAGCAAAAGCCGACGGCACCGTGAACGTAGTATGCGGCGTCCAGGCAGAATGGTGCAGCGCGGCCGCTACCGCCTTCCAGCGTGATTCTGGCATCAAGGTAAATATGACGAACAAGAGTGGCGGCGAAGTATTGGCGCAACTTCGCGCAGAAGCCAACAACCCTAAAGTGGATGTGTGGTTTGGGGGAAGCGGCGACCCGCATCTCGACGCGGCGGCAACGGGTCTAACCGATCCCTACACCTCGCCCCGGCTTAAAGAGTTGCACCGCTGGGCACAGATGGAACATGAGGTCTCCGGCGGTCGGGCGGTGGGGGTTTATACCGGTGCGCTGGGCTTCTCTTTCAATACTGAATTATTGGCGAAGAAAAAATTAGATGCGCCTAAATGCTGGAGTGACCTCGTCAAGTCCGAGTGGAAGGGGGAAGTGCAGATAGCCAATCCAAATTCAAGCAGCACTGCATATATTGCGCTGGCTTCCATTGTGCAGGTGATGGGTGAAGAAAAAGCCTTTGAATTTTTAAAGAAACTACATACCAACATCAGCTCATATCCAAAGTCCGGCGTTGGGCCGGTAAAGGCAGTCGCGCGCGGTGAAACCATGGTTGGTATCAGTTTCGTGCACGATGCCATTACAGAAGCACAAGCCAAATTCCCCGTAGGCCATACTACCCCATGCGAAGGTACGGGTTATGAGATCGGCGCGATGTCTATCATTAAGGGTGCGCGCAACCTTGAGAATGCCAAGAAGTTCTATGATTGGGCGCTCACCCCTGCGGCACAGACCATCGCTTATCAGGTAGCCAAGCAATTCCAGATCCAATCGAACAAGGCAACGCCTGCGGCACCCGGCGCCCCCAAGTTCTCGGAAATAAAATTCATCAACTATGATGTTAAAAAATACGGCGACCCAGCCGAGCGATCCAGGTTGCTTGGGAAGTGGGAGAAAGATGTAAACAGCCTGCCCAGGTAAGAAAACCTCCCCAGTCAATTTATGTTAACTCCAAAGCATACCGTGGCTCGGATGGAATTCGGGCACATGCACAATTATTCCATATGTGTGCAACCCCGCACCCAGCCATAGCGATATAAAAATCAACTCAAAGAATGTAAAGTTTATGAGAAAAATAGAATTTGGAGTTGGCAGACTGGCATCTATCCTGCTAATCATTGCCGTATTTCTTGTGCCATGGTATATGCAAAATGATGGCATATTGACATTCGACTGGTTAAGCGAGCACAAGCAAGCATCGGCCTCACTGGCGAAGCTATCACTTGCTTATGCTGCCGGCTGGCTGATGCCTTTGGTCGCCAGTGCGATGCTCTTGGTCACTTTGGAAATATTACGGGCAAAAATCAGGCCTGCAATGCTTGCCAGGGCACAGATCTATGTCGCCGGACTAAGCCTTTTATATATGATAACCCAAGGGTTCGCCATAGATATGCAAGGTCCGGCGGAATTCCTGCGCGGTGTCGTACCTATTGGTGCAAAACAATTCGGATTTGGAGCAGGTGCCTCTTGCATGCTGATTGCGTACGGATTGATACTCGGCGACGGACTGGCCGGTATCGGACATTTCCGTAGTGACCGATTCAATGCGTCTACATTTGTTTTCATTACCTTCGCCATTGTGACCTTCGTGCTATTTCCCGTTGCAAGAATGCTGTCCTCTGCATTCATCAACACCGATGGCTCCCTTGTCCCCATGGCATTTATCGCACGCATCACAACCGAGAAGTTGTGGGGCCTGGCCTGCCTGACTTCCAGCTCGCAATGCGGCGTGGCATGGAATACCCTGGTGCAGGGTGTCTTGTGTGCAGTGTTTACCAGCTTCCTTGGATTGACGCTGGCGCTGATCGTGGTCAGAACCCATCTCCCGATTCGGCGACATCTTCGCTACCTGCCCGTGCTTCCCATCATTACGCCACCATTTGTACTCGGCTTGGGCTTGATACTGCTTTTTGGCCGTGCCGGCCTGGTGAATAGCTGGCTGGAGTCCTGGTTCAGCATTGAGCCTACGCGTTGGATATATGGATTGGGCGGCATTCTCCTGGCGCAGACACTGGCATTCACGCCCACTTCATTCCTGATATTGATCGGCGTGGTGGAAGGCATTTCACCATCGATGGAAGAAGCAAGCAGAACTTTGCATGCGTCGCGCTGGGATACATTCCGCCGCATTTCCCTGCCGCTGATGATGCCAGGCATTGCCAGCGCATTCTTGGTGAGCTTCGTCGAGAGCGTAGCAGATTTCGGAAACCCGGCAGTATTGGGCGGTAATTTCAGCGTGCTTTCGACGGAAATCTACTTCGCGGTTGTGGGTGCACAATATGACGCCGGCCGCGCAGGCTCTCTTGGTGTTTTGTTGCTGGTTTTCGCCCTGCTGGCCTTTGCATTGCAAAGGCGGGTTCTTAAAG
>Ga0170475_133424260_pt1 | contig 11542 bp, 14 predicted proteins | sample Soicark_Litter_5_FD_111474 | JGI IMG/M metagenome (GOLD analysis project Ga0170475, IMG submission 111474) | Avena fatua rhizosphere microbial communities from Hopland, California, USA. Combined Assembly of 48 SPs | reverse complement strand
GCTTCTATAGCGGTTTGAAACCGGGCGGAAATTACCGCTTCGTATACTGAGGAGCCTTGCGGGCGCGCTTCAAACCGGGCTTTTTACGTTCCTTGGCGCGAGCATCACGAGTTAACAAACCGTTCTTCTTGAGCAAAGGGCGCAAGGTTTCGTCGGCCTGGATCAAGGCGCGCGCGATACCGTGGCGGATTGCTCCGGCCTGTCCGGTAGTACCACCACCGGCCACTTTGACCGAGATATTATATTGCCCCGCCCGGTTGACCAGACGTAAAGGCTGCATAATCACGATCTCGTGAAGCTGGCGACCGCCGAAATAATCGGGCAGAGATTTGCCGTTGACCGTCACACCACCGGTGCCGGGCAGCAAGCGAACCCGCGCTACCGCAGTCTTGCGCCGTCCGGTGCCGTAAAAATAATTTTTGTTTAAAGTGGCTGCCATTTACTCTCCCTGCTCCTTGCTGTACTCCAACTTATATTCTTTGGGGGTCTGAGCGGTATGGGGGTGTTCCGCTCCGGCGTAAACTTTTAGCTTACCAATCATCTCACGGCCCAACCGGTTGTGCGGCAACATCCCCTTGATGGCATCGTAGATCGGCCGGGTAGGGTGCTTCGCTAACTGATCCCGGAAGGCAATCTCACGGAAACCACCCGGATACATGGTGTGATGCACATACACCTTATCGGTAAGCTTGTTGCCAGTCACTACAATATCCTTGGCATTGATAATAATCACATAATCACCGGTATCCACATGGGTGGCATACATCGGTTTATGCTTTCCGCGCAACAGCCGCGCTACCTCAGTAGCGACCCGGCCTAGAGTCTGCCCCGCCGCATCCACTATATACCATTCGTGCTTAATATCGGTGGCTTTAGGCGTGTAAGTTTTAGAATTCACTTTCTAACTCCTGAATTCAGTCATCAGGTTTCAGTTACAGATGGCAGCAATTATTTTACTGACTTACTGATCACTGACTACTGACTACTTTTAATAGCGTACTTCTACCAGGCACAGGCCACAAGCTGGGGCAGTTGGCCCGGCGCGACGACGATCACCCGCCGCCAAAATTTCCATAAATCCCTCGGGAGTAAGCGCCCCTTTGCCCACTAATAGGAGCGTCCCGACAATGTTCCGTACCATATGCGGCAGAAAAGCGTTACCCGCCAGTTCCAGTTCCAAACGCGGGTTTCCGGCTTGAAATTGCCATGCTGCCCTGGTCAGGCGGCGGACGGTGCTGGGCCGTCCTTCCGTTTCTTCCTCCGAGTCTTCACCCGGTACGCCCCATCCTGCTCCCGCAAAACTGGCGAAATCGTGTGCTCCAACCAGTTTCCCGGTGGCCGCTTGCATCGCTACCAGGTCGAACCTTCCGGTAACCTGATAAGCGTAGCGCCGGGTTAAGGGCGACCGCACCACCTGGTTCAAAACCGTATAGCGATAACGGCGTTCAGTAGCGCTAAAGCGGGCGTGAAAATTCTCGTCTACTTCTTCCGCTTCCAGCACCGCCAGGTCAAACGGTAGCAAAGCATTCAGGCCGCGCCGAAAAGTTTCGGTGGAATGGGCGCTTTCCGTTTTGAAGCTAGCAACCTGCCCGCTGGCATGCACTCCGGTATCGGTGCGCCCCGCCAGGCTAACTTTGCAGCGTTGTCCTTCCGGCAGTCCCGTCAGACGAGCCAGCGCTTTTTCCAGTTCGCCCTGTACCGTTCTGACCCCTACCTGCATCTGCGACCCGTTAAAATCGGTCCCATCGTACTCCAGGACCAACTTCAGATTACGCATCGTTAAACATTATGTAGGCAAACGGTCCAATCGGTTCAAAAGCGTTCATAAAGCCGTGCCTGATTAGCTGCTGCCGCAATTCGTAACACGAACTTCGAGCCAGCTTCCGGATACTGAGTAACTCCCAGCCGTTCATTTCCATAATCTGGCCGACAGTTTCGATGTTGCTTTGTTTAATGCAGTCGTAAGTAGGGGACGATAAACCTAAATCTTCTATTGGCATATCATAAGCGTCCATATTAGCGCTTCTCGACCTTTAGCGGGTCGAGCCCTTCCTAACCACTTACAAAATTACAACAACACCTTCTTCGCCTTCACCAAAATCAATTTCGGCAAATGGCCCAACTGGCTTAGCGGCTGTCATCAACCCATGATCGATAAATTGCTTCCGCAACTCATCAATACTCTTTCGGCCCATATTACGAATGCTCAACAGATCTTTTCCGCGCATAGCCATGATTTGGCTGACCTTGGTAATATTGCTGCGCTTCAAACAACTGTAAGTCCGTACTGACAGATCAAGTTCTTCAATCGGTACATCGTAAGCTTTCATACTAACCACCTCCGATTTAGAACTCAGTCCTCAGCACTCAGTCCTAACTTACGCAGGCAAGAACTCGATCAGAGCCATATCCGCACCATCGCCCAGGCGAGTACCGAGCTTGAAGATCCGGGTATAGCCGCCTTCACGCTCGGTATAGCGCGGGCCGATCACCGTAAACAGCTTCTCGACCGCCGCCGAATTGGCGACTTTGCTGGTAGCGATGCTGCGAGTATGCGGACTATCCGAAGCGGCTACCCGCACCAACTGCTCGATCATAGCCTGGATTTCTTTAGCCTTTTGCTCGGTAGTGCGAATACGCTCGTGGGCGATCAACGATACCAGCAAATTGCGGTACATGCCCAGGCGTTCGCCGGTAGGCCGGTGAAATTTGCGGCCAGCAACTCGATGTCTCATTTCCTAAGAACCTCTTATCGTGGATTTACGATTTACGATTTACGATTGCGTGGCCTAGGGCCATCTACGATTGTCTGCCTTATTGCTACCCTAGATCTAGAATGATACGACAGGATCGGGTAACGGCTTCTAATCGTTAATCGTTAATCTGTAATCGTTAATCCATATTATTCATCGTCTTCGTCATCCAAAGCGCCGCTGCCGTCGCTGCCGCCATTAGGTCCAACCCCGACCGGCACGCCTTCAATACCGTCTTCGCTGCCGTCATCTTCGGCCCCAAAGCCGCTACCGGCGAACGGTCCAATCGGCGTTCCAGCGCTCATAAAGCCGTGGTTGATAAGCTGCTGGCGCAATTCGTCGTAAGACTTGCGGCCAAAGTTCCGGACGCTCAACAGGTCTTTCTCGTCCATAGACAAAATCTGACCGACCTTGGTGATATTGCTGCGCTTCAAGCAGTTGTAAGTACGCACCGACAGATTAAGCTCTTCAATCGGGGTATCGTAGACTGCCGAAGGAATATTGGAAGGCTGGTTGAGGCCGGGCAACGCATCGTCCTTGGTCTTATTAAAGTCAGAAATAATTTCGCTATGGCGCTTCAGGATCGTGGCCGACTGGCTCAAAGCTTCACCGGGATCAATCGAACCATCGGTCCAAATTTCTATTACCAGCCGGTCGTAGTCGGTTTGCTGGCCTACCCGAGTATGTTCCACCACATAATTTACCCGCGGAATCGGGGTAAAGATGGCATCAACCGGGATTACCCCAATCGGCATATTCTCGCGGTTATCGGCCGAACTATAGCCGGTGCCGTGTTCTACCGTCAGTTCCATATCGAGGGTAGCGCCAGGGCTATCTAGCGTCGCGATCGGCTGCTCGGTATTGATAATTTCGATAAGCTGGCCCGGCACTTCCACATCACCAGCCATAGCCACCCGCTCGCCGCGTACACTCAAATTGAGCCGCACCGGGCGGTCGCTGAACGAGCGCAAACGAATACGCTTCACATTCAGCACAATTTCGGTCACATCTTCTTTAACGTGGGGTAACGAAGTAAATTCGTGCGCCACGCCATCAATTTTAATCGAGGTGATGGCTGCCCCCGATAGCGAACTGAGCAAGATGCGCCGCAAAGCATTTCCCAATGTAATGCCGTAGCCTGGCTCCAGCGGTTCGATCTTAAACCGCCCGTAATTCTCGGCCGTGGCTACCTTTTCTACTTTCAAAGCTACATCGAACAAGGCAATCAGCCTCCTTTTACCAACTGATTTGCTTTCGATTAACGATTACAGATTAACGATTGACGATTATTTGCCTTATTGCTACCGTAAATCTGTAAAAATAAACCAGGGTCCGGTAACGAAGTTAAAAATCGTCTAATCGTCAATCGTCAATCGTCAATTGCGTTAGCGGCTGTAATGCTCCACAATTAGCTGCTCTTCCAGCGTGATTTCCATCTCGCTCCGGACCGGCACGCTTACTACGCGACCGCTCAGGTTCTTGGGATCGAGACTCAACCAGCCTGGCACACTATGCCTGGCAACCGTATCCGCTACAACCTTGAAGTATTCCTTGCCCCGGCTGGCTTCCCTGACGGTGATAACGTCGCCTGCCTTGGTAATGAACGAGGGCACATTGGTAGTCCGACCATTTACGGTGAAATGACCATGGCGCACAATCTGGCGAGCCTGAGCGCGTGAATCGCCAAAACCCAAACGATATACAATATTGTCCAGGCGCAGTTCGAGGATCTGGAGCAAGCGTTCGCCGGTAGCGCCCGGGCTGTGTTGTGCTTCCTCGTAATGCTTGGCGAATTGCTTCTCTAAAACCCCATAAATACGTTTTGCTTTTTGTTTCTCACGCAACTGCAAGCCAAAATCACTCATCTTGCGCTGGCGTTTGGCTCCATGCATACCCGGCGCCGAAGGTCTCCGCTCGATGGCACACTTAGGGCTCATGCAGCGGTCGCCTTTCAGCATCAACTTTACCCCCTCACGGCGGCAAAGTTTACAAACCGGTCCTGTGTATCTTGCCAATTGTTCCTCCCTTTGGCATTTTTACAGCTTTTAGACCTGTAATATTCTCATAAAAACACTCTACTTATAGGTTTATTCCTGGAAATAAACCGTCAACCTCACTGTATGCAACCAATTCTCTTAACCGACACTTCGTGTCAGGTGGCCCGGCCATAATACCGAGGCCAAATCAGATTGCTCAGGTAGAGCACAGGAGGCGCTGCCTTCCTCACCTTCGCCCACATACCCGGCTAGGGCTTTACAACAGACCTTTTGCAATTAACGATTAGACGATTTACGATTATAGTTTCTTTTAACCATCAAGCCTGCTAGAAAACTTAGGCGGTCAATCGTAAATGGCCCTAGGCCACCTAGTCGTAAATCGTAAATCGTTAGACCCTACGGCGCTTGGGTGGGCGGCAACCGTTGTGAGGGATCGGCGTTACGTCGGTGATAGAAATCACCTGCAAACCGGTCGCCTGCAAAGAGCGGATCGCAGCCTCACGGCCCGAGCCTGGTCCCTTTACAAACACTTCGATCTGGCGCAAACCATGTTCCATAGCCCGCCGAGCCGCACCTTCGGACGCTACCTGAGCGGCATAAGGCGTACTCTTGCGTGAACCCTTGAAATCGCTTGCACCCGCGCTACCCCAGGACAACACGTTGCCCTTCGGGTCAGTCAGCGTAATAATCGTATTATTAAACGTAGACTGGATATGCGCCTGTCCTCGCGGAACGCTCTTGCGTTCGCGGCGCTTTACCCTGGCGGCCTTTTTCTTGGTACCTTTATCTGCCATCTAACAAGAATCCTCCAAACAGAGGATTAACGATTTACGATTTACGACTAGGTGGCCTAGGGCCATTTACGATTATAAGCTTATTGCTAGATATACAGTTGCAACAAGGCACAAATCGTTAATCGTTAATCTGTAATCGTTAATCGTATTACTTGGTTGCCTTTTTCTTTCCGGCCACAGTGCGGCGCGGTCCACCCCGCCGGGTGCGAGCGTTAGTCCGGGTGCGCTGGCCTCGTACCGGTAATCCGGCCCGATGACGTCTGCCCCGGTAAGACCCAATTTCCACCAGGCGTTTGATATTCAGGTTAACCTCACGACGTAAGTCGCCTTCCACCCGATACTCGCGATCGATGGTCTCGCGCAGGCGGCCCACTTCCTCTTCGGTCAGGGCGCGCACCCGTGTATCCGGGTTGACATTGGTTTCCTTCAAAATTTTCTGGCTGGTAGAAGGTCCGATCCCATAGATATAGGTCAGACCGATTTCGACACGTTTGTCACGGGGTAAGTCAACCCCCGCCACTCTTGCCATTCTTTCCTCCCGTTAGCTTTCAGCCTTCAGCTTTCAGCTTTCAGCTAGAAGTCGACTCTAAAAAAACGATTAGCCTCAGTAGGCTCAACCAGTTCAGGTTGAGGGCTGGCGGCTGACCGCTTGAAACTAGCCCTGGCGCTGCTTGTGCCGGGCGACAGTGCAGATAACCAGCACTACTCCCTTGCGCTTGATAACTTTACATTTCTCGCAGCGCGGCTTTACGGAAGCCCGTACTTTCATTGAAAAACTCGCCTCGCTTCCTCGCCTTGGCAATTACAGTTTACCTAAACTGTGCTTGCCGGACAACGCCCCGTCTGCACTAATCAAGCCGACACACAGGTCGGCTTTACATCACTGGGGCGTGAAATAAACTTCGGATCTACTCTACTAGTGCTTTTTGACCGAATCGCCCGGTTTAAGAAAATTTAACCGTCTACAAACCGGTGATTCGCCTGCCAGATTAAGAGCATAGTATGCCTTGCCAATACTTTACAGGCAATTTGGAATTATACCATGATGATTTTGAAATAGCAACTAAGGTAAGGTCAAAATCAGCGGTTCTCCATCAGTCACTGCCGCCGAATGTTCAAAATGGCAGGACAAAGCCCCATCCTTGGTTACAACCGTCCACTTATCCTCTTTTACGACTGTTTCATAAGTGCCGACATTTACCATCGGTTCAATCGCCAGACACATCCCCTTGCGTAGCGACATTCCGCGATTGTTCTGCCGGAAATTAGGCACCTGGGGGTCTTCGTGGACCTTGCGGCCGATCCCGTGGCCGACATACTGGGTAACCACGCTAAAACCCTGGCGTTCCACATAATCGTGGATCGCCGCCGAAACATCATAAAGGTGATTATTGATCTTCATTTGCTGGATACCAATAAGGGTAGCCTGTTCCGTCACCTTTAGTAATTTCTCGGCCTGGGCCGATACGTTTCCTACCGGAAAGGTCGCCGCGCCATCGGCGTTCCAACCTTTGTAGGTGGCACCCACGTCAAAGCTGATAATATCGCCTTCTTTCAAGGCGCGTTTGCCGGGGATACCGTGAACCACTTCTTCGTTAAACGAAATACAAATGCTCCCCGGAAAACCGTACAAACCCTTAAAAGCCGGTTCCATACCTTTCGAGCGGATATAATCTTCCGCTATCTGATCCAATTCACCCGAAGTAATACCCGGTTTAATATGTTTAGCCAGCATCTGGATGGTCTCTCCGACCACCTGACCGGCCTTACGCATTAGTTCTACTTCACCTCTAGTTTTACAACTTACCATATCTTTATACTTCTTTTTATATTTAGGTGTCAGGCGTGAGTCAAAGGTCAAAGATCAAAAATCGAAAATCTTTTATTCTCGGTCTTATCGAAGTCAGAGACCTTTTTACAAACAATTCTTAATTCTTGATCTTTGATCTTCGGTTTTTGATTTTCGACCTGACACCTAACACCTAACACCTTATTAAAGTTCAATTAGGCGGTTCCCTGACTTTCGCCTGGAAACCGCCATCTAATTTGTAGTATTCCAGCCGTTTGATGCAGCTTGTTTATATTCTACACCAAACGGTTACTTTTTTCATCCTGGGTGGTTAATTCACCCATAGGCTGCCAGCCTCTCGCCAGTCGCTTGCCAAGAGTCGCTACGCCACCAGCGACTCCTCAACTTCCCCCGGTCGCCCACTTTTTACGTTCAGGGCATCCAATATATCCTGAGTGACCTTTTCAACCGCCTGCTGGCCGTTGATTTCGGTAAGCAGCCTTCTCGCCGAGTAGTAGTCGATCAAGGGCGTGGTCTGGTTGAAATAGACCTGCAAGCGGCGCTCAGCGGTAGAACGTTTATCGTCCTCGCGCTGGTAAAGTTCGGCGCCTTCCAGGTCGCAGTGGCCTGTTGTTTTTGGTGGATTGAAAACTTCGTGGTAAGTGGTCTGGCAAACCGGGCAAATCCAGCGACCGCTCAAGCGGTTCAACAACTCGTTGGTCTCGACCTTGATATAAATTACCCGATCTATGCCCTGCTTAAAGCCGCCTTTTAAGGCCTCGTTTAAGGCTTCTGCCTGGGGGATCGTTCGAGGAAATCCATCTAAAAGGGCACCCTTCTGGCAGGCCGGAGTTTTGAGGTGCGATATAATCATGTTGATTACCGTTTGATCAGGAACCAACTCGCCTCTCTCAATATAGCCTTTGGCTTCCAGCCCTAAAGGGGTTCCGTTCTTGATATTTTCACGGAACAAATCACCACTCGATACATGAGCGATGCCTAATTTTTCTGAAAGCACTTTAGCCTGGGTACCTTTACCGGCACCCGGCGCACCAAGAAGGATTAAATACATAGTGCAACAGCCCTCCCTCGCTTGCAACTTTGCATTGCTGGCTAGTGCGCCTTTGCAGGTTTAACCGGCTGCCGACGGTCAAAGTTAGCCAACTGCACTTTATTCCGCGAAATAATTTGGCGCAGGCAAGTCCACCGCCTAGCCCTTTAAAATACATTCTTTATATTCGTAATAGGTGCCTGCCAAACCTGGATTTACCGGTTAATTTTACTATAGGTTTGCAGATCAAGAGACTATGAGTAAAAAACTTTTGAATTATATTTTTTTTCACAATCTTTCTTAATTATAGCACAGCATACAAGTTTTACACAATACTTCACGAATTACTAGACTAATCATTTTTTCTGATAGCAATAATTATTCCGTCTTATAGAAGAAAGCGGCTTTTAGTTATTGGTACCGGCGCTGGTAGCTAATAACCCTTCACATTTTCAGAATTCGGCCTAATTTAAGGACTATAGACGGAAAAGACATTACCTTCCTCGACTACTGACGGTAATTGAGGAAGGTAACCGTTCTCAAAGAGAACTAGATTCGTATAAGAGGTTATGGATTGGCCTAGCGCAAGATACCTTGATACTCGCGCATTACCAGTTGGGCTTCAAGCTGTTTCATAGTATCAACCGCCACGCCTACCACGATCAACAGCGAAGTGCTATTGAGGAAGGTAGAGACCTGCGCCTGCACTACCAGACCCAGCAAGAAAGGCAAAATAGCCACAATGCCCAGGAAAAGCGCCCCGATCAGCGTAATTCGCACCAGCACCTTCATCAAATAATCGTTGGTGGGTCGTCCGGGCCGGAAGCCTGGAATAAAGCCACCTCGATCGCGTAAGCTCTCGGTGATGTTTTGCTGGTTGAACAATACCATAGTATAGAAGTAGGTAAAGCCTACCACCATCGCAAAGTATAGCAACTGGTAAAGACCGCTGCCTGTACCAAAGTTGGTTACGACCCAGGTCGCCACTTTGCTCACCCAATCGTCTGGCGCATTAGGGCGGATAAAGAAACCTGCCACCGTCGCTGGGAAGATAATGATCGAGCTGGCAAAGATCAACGGGATCATACCGGCCGAGTTTACCTTGAGCGGGATATGGGTCTGCTGACCGCCGTAGACTTTGTTACCCTGCATCTGGCGCGGGAACCGCACCGGAATTTTGCGCTGGCCTTCCTGTACCATAATGATGCCGACAATCGAAACCAAACCAATCAAGATTACGATTACAATCGAGACGATATTGGAGCCGACCCCGGTTTTACCGGCCTGGGCAAAGCGTTGCGGGATACCAGCTACGATACCACCAAAGATGATGATGGACACGCCACTCCCGATCCCAAATTCGGTAATCAATTCGCCTAGCCACACCAGGATGAGTGTACCCGCCGTCATAGCGGTTACAGCGGCAATGGTCAGCAAGGGGTTAGAACCCGCGCCAAACAGCGAAAATTTCTGAGCATCCGTACCCGTCAAAACGCCCTGGCTTTTCAAAATTACCAGGTGGCCGTAACCCGTCAGGGCTGCAATCGGCACTGTAATAATATGGGTATACCGGTTGATAACCTCGCGACCGCGCTGGCCTTCTTTTTGAAGGCGCTCCAGGTGCGGGATAATTGGGGTTAAAAGCTGGATAATAATGGTTGCGGTGATGTAGGGATAAACCCCGGCTGCCGCAATCGAGAAGTTGCTGAGCGAACCGCCCGAAAATATATCCAAAAAGCCTAATACACCGCCTACCCCTGGGGTGCTACCGGCCGGAGCCTGGCTTTGATCGCCGGACAAAAAGCCCTGTAAAGTATCTCGGGTAGCCTGGCTGATACCTGCCACCGGTACGTGGGCGATAAAGCGGAAGACTACCAATACCCCTAACGTAAACAGAATACGTCTACGCAGGTCAGGTATCCCAAACGCTTTAATAACCGCTTTGAGCATAATAAATGAACTCCTCTAACCCAAAAGCATTGCTGATTCGTAAGCTGGAAATGGTGAGCAAACGGGTATTAGTTATAAATTGAGAGACGTGCCGCTCTTGTTCCGTTTTCCTGCGGTTATTCTACCACGATTAGCTTACTTTTGCACCATGAAAATAAAAGTCGCCTGGGGAACAGGAACGCAATAACGAAATCTTATTCCGCCGGAGCAGCGACTGCCGGGTGGTTCATGAGCTCAACTACACTACCACCAGCTGCTTCGATTTTTTCGCGGGCTGAAACTGAGAAGCGATGGGCCCGAACCGTAATGGCCCGAGTAATTTCGCCATGACCCAGCACTTTAATAAGGGGGGTATAATCACCTTCGGCTTTTTCGCCACCCAGCAAGGTGATGACTTTAACCGGCAATACCTGGCTACGGGAGGATTTAATTACCCCGACTTCCACCAGATTCTCCGGTGAAAATTCGTTGCCTTCCAACTCGTTCAGCGTATTGAGATTTATTACCTCGAACTTAACCTGGTTGGGGTTATTAAAGCTGATACCGCGTTTGTAACCCTGACGCTTGATACTGTTGGTTTTGGAAGGGCTACCTTCAAACCAAACTGGTACGGCATGGTGGCCGGTACGGGCTTTCTGCCCCTTCTGGCCGCGTCCACTGGTCTTACCCAGTCCGCTACCGTGACCGCGTCCAACCCGTTTTCTGGAAGTCGTGCTACCGGGGCTCGGCTGTAAATCGTGCTGTTTCATAACTACTAAAATCCTCTCTTTTGGTGTAAACCAGAGCGATTACAGATTAACGATTATAGTCCCTAGCAATATCCCAGCTTTCAGCTATTAAACTAAAAGCGACGACCAGGAAAACCAATCGTAAATCGTAAATCCGCAAATTGCGCTGGTTCGGTTTGGCCTCGCATCAAAACACCACTAACGGCCAAAACCTTTGTCATAACGAGTAATGAGCGATAGATAAGGAGTAATTGCTAACTCATTACCTATCGCTCGTCACTCATCGCTCTAAAGTTCTTCGTAGCTTACCCACTGGCGCACGGTCTGGATCATGCCGCGTACCGCCGGGTTATCCGGCAGGGTACTTGTATCATTGATCCGGCGCAAACCCAACGACTTGATCGTTTCTTTGTGGGAGCCCCGCGAACGAATCAGGCTGCGCAAAAGAGTTACCTTCAGCATCTTAGCCTGGGCTTCAGG